>JAEEGG010004613.1_pt1 | contig 33270 bp, 26 predicted proteins | sample 9134161 | NCBI WGS metagenome assembly JAEEGG01 (sample SAMN16246543, study PRJNA631951) | gut metagenome | biome: gut microbiome; feature: rumen; material: CR-attached | host: Bos | place: Iran: Karaj | collected 2018-10 | reverse complement strand
CCTTCTTTGCTGCCCCTTCTTTGCTGCCCCTTCTTTGCTGCCCCTTCTTTGCTGCCCCTTCTTTGCTGACAGGATGTTACTGATATTACAGACCCCACCCCTAGCCCCTCCCCGTAAGGGCAGGGTTCAAGAGGGGAGGGCTGCGCATTGAGCTATTGTCTCAAATTGTTTTTATTTGTTTTTCTGGTTTTTATTTGTTTTTTCTCAGGCCGCTTCGCGGTATCAACTGACATAATTAGCAACCAAACTATGTATGATTCCAACCTCACAGTACAAAAAAGTCCCGAAGGGACGACGGAATCAGATCAGCTGTTCCGTCGTCCCTTCGGGACTTTTTGCGGCGTTCACCATTATTCAGGGGCGTTGCCCCAGCCTGGACGATTGGTGCTCACCATCGTCTTCCGTTGTCCCTTCGGGACTCTTTGGTCACAAGCCTGAAGCCTGGAGGAACGCCTCGGCACGGGCCAGGTCTTCGGGCGTGTCGATGCCGACGGTCTCTACATCGGTGAGACCCACTTTGATGCGGTAACCGTTCTGCAGCCAGCGCAACTGCTCGAGACTCTCCGCCCGTTCCAGAATGCTCTGGGGCAGCTGCGTGATCTGCGCCAGTACGTCGCGACGGTAGGCGTAGAGACCTAAGTGCTTGACAAAGGGGAAATGCTCCAGCCACGTCCCCTGCTCCTTGCCACGGATGAAGGGAATGACCGAGCGGCTGAAGTAGAGAGCATAGCCACGCACATCGCAGACAATCTTCGGCGAGTTGGGGTTCAGCACAGCCTCCATTGTGTCAAAAGGCTTGCCTATGGTGCCTATCTGCGTCTCGGCATCGTCGAAGAGGTGCATCAGCGTCTCTATCTGCGACGACTGCACAAAAGGCTCGTCACCCTGCACATTGATGATGACGTCGGCGTCGGTGCCAATCTTCTCTGCCGCCTCCTCTATGCGGTCGGTGCCGCTCTGGTGGTCGGCGCGCGTCATCACTGCCTTGCCGCCGAAGGCCTCAACAGCGGCAAAGATGCGCTCGTCGTCGGTGGCTACATAAACTGGCAGGGTGGGGGAGGTGAGGGGTGAGTTGAGCGCCTTGGCCACCTGTTCGTAAACTCTCTGTATCACGGCTTTACCGCCCAACATGGCCAGCGGCTTGCCTGGGAAGCGCGTCGATGCGTAGCGCGCAGGGATAATAGCTATAAATTTCATGGTTGTTGATGATTGGTGTGCAAAATCATTGTCGGCAATCACGGCTTGGCACTCAATCGGCTTGGCGCTCTCGGTCGAAGTCCTCGTAGGCGTTGACGATGCGGGTGACGAGCTTGTGGCGGACGATGTCCTTCTGGGTGAGGTTGACGACGCCGATGCCCTCAATGCCGGTGAGGATGTGGAGCGCCTCGATGAGGCCGCTCTTCTGCGAGCGCGGGAGGTCTATCTGCGAGGTGTCGCCGGTGATGATCATCTTCGTGTTCCATCCCATGCGTGTGAGGAACATACGTATCTGCGCCGGCGTGGTGTTCTGCGCCTCGTCGAGAATGACGACAGCATCGCTCAGCGTGCGGCCGCGCATAAAGGCCAGCGGCGCTATCTGTATGACGTGCTTCTCCATCATGTCCTGCAGCTTCACCTGCGGCAGCATGTCCTCCAGCGCATCGTAGAGCGGCTGCAGGTAGGGGTCAATCTTGTCCTTCATGTCGCCGGGCAGGAATCCCAGCTTCTCGCCCGCCTCTACAGCCGGTCGCGAGAGGATGATTTTCTTGGCCGTCTTCTCCTTCAGTGCCTTGACAGCCAGCGCGATGGACAGGTAGGTCTTGCCTGTTCCCGCCGGTCCTACCGCGAACACCATGTCATTGTCATGGTAGGCATCGATGAGGTGCTGCTGGTTGGCCGACCGTGCCTTGATGGGCCGTCCGTTGGTGGTGTAGCAGACGACGTCGTCGGGCACGTCGTCGTTGAGCCGTTTGCCTCGTGTGATGTCGAGGATGTCCTCCTCCTTCAGTGCGTTGAACTTCAGCACGTGCTGGCGCATGCGCTCTACGCTCTCTTCGAAGGCTGCGAGCTGTGCCTCGTCGCCCAAGACACGCACAACGTTGTCGCGCGCCACGATGCGAAGCTTGGGGTACAGCGCCTTGAGCATCTGCAGGTGTGCGTTGCCCACGCCGTAAAATACGACGGGGTCGATGTCTTCTAAGACAATGTGTTTCTCTGTCAATTTGTCAGTCTTTAGAATGATGAAAGGAATGTCTTTATTTATTTGGAAAGAAATTAGAAAGAATTAGAAATAATTACATTCAAGAATTAGAAAGAATAATTCTTCCTCATTGTTGGAATAAATTCTTTCTAATTCTTTCTCATTGTTTTCTCAAAATCTATTTTCCTTCGTTGTCAATGATGAATGTCAGTTCTTCCTTTTCCGGGTTCTTGCTGACACTGATGGTGCTGCCAGCGGGGAGGTTGCCCTCGAGGATGAGCTCGCAGATGCCGTCCTCGACGTAGTTCTGCAGGGCGCGCTTCAGCGGACGGGCACCGAACTGCACGTCGTAGCCCTTGGTGGCCACAAACTCGCGTGCGTCGTCGCTCAGCTCCACGGTGTAGCCCAGGTCGGCAATGCGTTTCAGCAGCGGCTTCAGCTCCACGTTGACGATGCGCTTGATGGCGTCGAGGTCGAGCTGGTCGAAGGTGATGATCTCGTCGAGGCGGTTGAGAAACTCCGGCGAGAACTGCTTCGACAGCGCTTTCTGCACGATGCTGCGCGCATGTTCGCGGTCCTGCTCGTTCATGGCCAGTCCGATGCTGCCGGCCGTGAATCCCACACCGTGCCCGAAGTCCTTCAGCTGTCGCGTGCCGGCGTTGCTGGTCATGATGATGACCGTGTTGCGGAAGTCGACGAAGCGACCGTTGCCGTCGGTCAGCCGGCCCTCGTCGAGCACCTGCAGCAAGAGGTTGAAGACATTGCCGTGTGCCTTCTCAATCTCATCTAAGAGGACGATGGAGTAGGGCTTGCGCCTTACGCGCTCTGTGAGCTGTCCGCCCTCCTCGTAGCCCACATATCCCGGAGGTGCGCCGATGAGTCGGCTGACGTTGAATGACTCTGTGTATTCCGACATATCGACACGTATCAGCGCGTCGGCGCTGCCGAACATAAACTCCGCCAGCTTCTTGGCCAAGTAAGTCTTTCCCACGCCTGTCGGTCCGAGGAACATGAAGGCACCGATGGGGTGGTTGGGGTCTTTCAGACCGACGCGGTTGCGCTGTATGGCGCGCACCATCTTGTCGATGGCTGCATCCTGTGCGATGACCAGCTCCTTCAGCTCCTTGGCCATGCCCTTGAGGCGTATGCCCTCGCTCTGCGCCATGCGCTGTACGGGCACTCCGCTCATCATCGACACGACGCTGGCCACCTCCTCTTCGCCCACGGTCTGACGGTCGTCGCTGTTGCCGCTGCGCCACTGCTCTGTGAGTGCAGCCAGCTCGGCCTCCAGCTCCGTCTGCCGGTCGCGGTAGCTGGCCGCCAGCTCGAAGTTCTGCCCACGCACGGCGCTCTGCTTGCGGTCTTTTACGCGTGCCAGCTCCTTTTCCTTCTCGGTAATCTCCGGCGGAATGGTGCCGTTCTTCAGATGTACGCGCGAGCCGGTCTCGTCCATGGCGTCGATGGCCTTGTCGGGGAAGGCACGGTCGGCGATGTATCGCTCTGTCAATTTGACACATGAGTTGATGGCCTCCTCGGTGTACTCCACGTGGTGGTGGCGCTCGTAGCGATCCTTGATGTTATGCAGGATGGCCAGCGTCTCTTCAGCCGTGGTAGGCTCTACGATGACCTTCTGGAAACGGCGCTCCAAGGCTCCGTCCTTCTCGATGGAGTTGCGGTACTCGTCGAGCGTGGTGGCGCCGATGCACTGGATGGTGCCTCGTGCCAGCGCCGGCTTCATGATGTTGGCGGCGTCCATGGCTCCCGCCGAACCGCCGGCACCGATGATGGTGTGTATCTCGTCGATGAAGATGATGATCTCCGGGCTTTTCTCCAGCTCTTTCAGCAGCGCCTTGATGCGCTCCTCAAACTGTCCGCGGTACTTCGTGCCGGCCACGATGCCTGTCATGTCGAGGCTGAGGATGCGCTTGCCGAAGAACATCGGCGAGCACTTGCGCTGAGCGATGAGCTGCGCCAGACCTTCTACGATGGCACTCTTTCCCACGCCCGGCTCACCGATGAGGATGGGGTTGTTCTTCTTTCTGCGTCCAAGGATTTCCAGCACGCGCTGTATCTCGTGCTCTCGGCCGACGATGGGGTCGAGCTTGTCTTCGAGGGCGGCGGCGGTGAGGTCGGTGGAGAAATTGTCGAGGACCGGCGTCTTGCTCTTTTGCTTCTGTGCGGTCTGAGTCTTTGAAGCGGCGGTGCCGCTTCCTGCGGAAGAGCCTTGGGATGACTCTTCGTAGTCCTCCTCGTCTTCGTCGGGAAGCGAGATGCCGTCTTCAGGCTGAGTGGTGGCGCTTGAAGGACGAGAGGTGGGGGATGCGGATTGCGGGTTGGGGTTTGAAGGCTGAGAGCGCAGTAGCGTCAGCACGTCTTCGTAATTCATGTCGTTCTGTTCAAGGATTTGTTTGGCTCCGTTGTTGACTGAGTCGTGCAGGATGGCCAGCAAGAGGTGTTGCTCGTCAACGCGCTGCACACGCTGAATGCGCGCCTCGAGCACGGCGAGCTTGAGGATGTTGGATGCCTTCTCGTTGAGCACCAGCTCGTGCGTGTAGCTGGGCTTGAACATGTCATCCTGTCGTACCTTTGCCTCTAATTCGTACTTTAACTGGGGTATGTTGAGGCGCAGGCGGCGGAAAACGTCCACCACCGGCCCCTCCTTCTGTCGCAAGAGTCCTAAGAGCAGATGTTCTGGCCCAACGGAGCTTGAGGCCAGACGAGCTGCCTCCTCTCGTGAGAAAGAGAGGATCTCAGACACTTTGGGTGAGAACTGGCTTGTCATCTGTTTTGCACTATACTTTGTCTCTAAGTTTGCAAATGGCGTGCCAAAGGTAATCATTTTTTTAGAAAAAACATCATTTTTCCTTTGTATTTCGTTTTTTCTTTTGTAATTTTGCCGTCTGTAACAATCACACAGCTATGGAATATATCGTATCGGCCCGAAAATACCGCCCCATGTCGTTTGACACGGTGGTAGGTCAGTCTGCGCTGACCACCACGCTGAAGAACGCTGTGAAGAGCGGCAAGCTGGCCCATGCCTATCTGTTCTGCGGTCCTCGTGGCGTAGGCAAGACCACCTGCGCCCGCATCTTTGCCAAGGCCATCAACTGTCAGAATCCCACGGCCGACGGTGAGGCCTGCGGCGAGTGCGAGAGCTGTCAGAGCTTCAACGAGCAGCGGTCGCTGAACATCTTCGAGCTTGACGCTGCGTCGAACAACTCGGTGGAGCACATCAAGACGCTGATGGAGCAGACGCGCATACCGCCGCAAGTGGGGAAATACAAAGTCTTTATCATCGACGAGGTGCACATGCTGTCGACGGCCGCCTTCAACGCCTTCCTGAAAACCCTGGAGGAACCGCCCGCACACGTCATCTTCATCCTCGCCACCACGGAGAAGCACAAGATACTGCCCACCATCCTGAGCCGCTGCCAGATCTACGACTTCGAGCGCATGACCGTGCAGAACACCATCGCCCATCTGAAAAGCGTGGCCGAGAAGGAGGGAATACAATATGAGGAAGAGGCGCTGGCCGTCATCGCCGAGAAAGCCGATGGCGGTATGCGCGACGCACTGAGTATCTTCGACCAGGCGGCGTCGTTCTGCCAGGGCAACATCACCTACAAGAAGGTGATAGAAGACCTGAACGTGCTCGATGCCGACTATTACTTCCAAATCGTCGACCTCTCTATTAATAATAATGTAACGCAGCTGATGGTGCTGCTCAACGACATCGTCGGCAAAGGCTTCGACGGCGGCCTGCTCATACAGGGTCTGGCCAAGCACGTGCGCAACGTGCTGATGGCTAAGGACCCGCAGACACTGCCCCTGCTGGAGGTGAGCGAGCAGCAGAGCGTGCGCTATCAGGCGCAGGCAAAGAAAGCCGACACCCGTTTCCTCTATCAGGCACTGCGGCTGATGAACCAGTGCGACATGAGCTACCGGGCATCGTCGAACAAGCGTCTGCTGGTGGAGCTGACACTCATCGAGATAGCGCAGATCACCCAGCCCGACGACGGCTTCGGCAGTGGGCGTCAGCCCAAGAGACTGAAAAACCTGTTTAAGAAACTGATGGCCACCCCTGTACAGAAGAAGGAGGGGCAGCCGTCGCCACAGCCCGAAGTGAAGTCGGCCCCGCAGGTAGCCGCGGCTGTGAAACCAGAGAGCGCAGCGCAGCCTGACAGCCAGATTGCTGCCCCACAAGAGAACAAAACGGCCGGACAGGGAGCCCGTCTGCGCCTGTCGGGCATCACCTCGTCGTGGAGCAACCTGCGTGAGCAGAGCCATCCCCGCAAGATGCAGATTCTGCCCGGCACGATGGGCAATGACGACAAGAAACAGCCCGAGCAGCAGACCTTTACGCAGGAAGACCTGGAGCTGCAGTGGATGTCGATGTGCAACCGCATGCCGCAGCGACTCAGCGGCATCGCTGCCAGAATGAAGAACATGAACCCCGCCATCACCGCGATGCCCGCCGTGGAGGTGATGGTGCCCAACGAGATTATCAAGGCAGAGATGGACACCATCAAGGGCAGCATCGTGAAGACCCTGCAGATATACCTGCACAACAGCGCCATCACGCTGACCATGCGCGTGGCCGAGCAGCAGGAGCAGGCAAAGGTGCTGACCCGACGCGAGCAGTTTGAGTCGATGAGCCAGCAGAATCCTTCCGTGGAGAAACTGCGTGTGGCCTTCGATTTGGAATTGGCCTGAGAGGGTGGGGGTGGACGGTTGTTGAAGATAGAATATTGAAAAATGGACAAAAAAGAATTTATACAGAAATCGAAGAAGGTGGCGAAGACCATCCTTCATGTGAACAAATACTTGGTAGTGATTGCCTTAGGCGTGCTCCTCGTCGGCTTTGTCGGCGACAACAGCATCGTTGGGCACATGAAATACCAGAGCCACATGAACGAGCTGAAGGCCGAGATAGCCCAGCACAGAGCCTTGACGAAGGCCAACCTGGAGCAGATCTACCTCATGCAGACCGACATGAAGGCGGTGGAGCGTGTGGCCCGTGAGCAACATTTCATGAAGATGGACGACGAGGACGTCTTCGTTCTCAGCGACGACGACCCTACACCCCAGACCCTGACCGGCAATGAAACAGTTGAATAATCTGCAGAACGCCGTGTTCATCGTCGGCGCCGTGCTCATGGTGGCAGGCGCCGCCCTTTGGATGGTGTGCAAGAGCGTGGCGCCGTGGCTCTTCGCCGTCGGTGCCCTGGCCTTTGTTGCCATGCAGGTGCAGCAGCGCTATGAGGGCGACAACTTCACCATCCAGCGCCTGCGCCGCATCATGCTCCTGAGCGACGTGCTGCTCATCCTCTGTGCCGCACTGATGTTTGCCGACGACGGCAACCCCTTCGGCCTCGACCATCTGACGTGGGTCAACTATGTGCACAACAACTGGCTCGTCCTCCTTCTCATAGCTGCTGTCATCCAGCTTTATACCGTCGTCAGAATCGACGCCGAACTGAAGAAAGAGGCAAAAAAACGCTAAAAGGCAGCCTCAATTGTTTAAATTGCGCAAATTTTTCCCTAATTTGCGCTCTTTTTTTTCCGTACTTCAAACTATCGTTGTACATTTGTAGGCCAAAGTCAAAAAAACAAACATGTCTACAAACAAAATGATGTATGCTGCCTTTGTTGTGGTCGCGTTGGTCACAGCATGTGCAGAGCAATATTCCGAAACGTACAACATTCACGGCACCTCGTCGGTGTCAGTGCTGGATGGCAGCAAACTCTATCTGAAAGTTCTGACAGGAGCAGATTTGAAGAGCATCGATTCGTGTGAGGTGGTGCATGGCGACTTTGGCTTTACCGGACAGTTGGACTCCACCCACCTTGCCATGCTCAGCATCCGCGACGGCGGTATGCCGCTGGTCATAGAGAAAGGCGACATCAAGGTGACCATCGACAAGACGGGCAACAAGGTGAGCGGTACGCCGATGAACGAGAAGCTCTACGAATACATCGACAAGCACATCCAGTTAGAGAACCAGCGCGAGGAGCTGGGCCGCAAGGAGGCGCAGATGATTTTCGACGGCATCGACGAGCGCACCATAGCCACGACGCTGTCGGCCGAGAACGACCGCCTGCTGATGCAGCTTGACAGCTTAGAGACCGGCTTCATACTGGCCAACCTCGACAATGTGCTGGGGCCCTGCGCCTTCCAGCTGCTCACATCCAGCTATCCCTATCCCGTGCTTACGCCGCAGATAGAGGAAATCATGGGCAAGGCCACCGACAGGTTCAAGAACGACCACTACGTCAAGGAATATTACTCGAAAGCCAAGGAGATTCTTGCACGCATGAAGGGAGAAATAGACGACGAAACCGCAGCGGAAACTGACGCTGCTACAGAATAAATCATGAAAACCATCATTCAGGGAGGAACGATAGTCAATGAGGGCAAGGCCTTTGTTGGCGATATTGTCATTGACGGAGAGAAGATAGTGCAGACCCTCCCCCAGCCCCTCCCTGTAGGGATGGGAGATAATACCTCTATAGGCAATAAGGACAATGACTGTAAGGGCTTGCAAGGTAATTACTCCCCTCTCTTACAGGGAGGGGATGGGGGAGGGTCTTTTATAGATGCCACAGGCTGCTATGTGTTGCCAGGTGTCATCGACGAGCATGTGCATTTCCGTGAGCCCGGTCTGACCGACAAGGCCGACATCGAGAGCGAGACACGGGCAGCTGCCGCAGGCGGCGTGACCACCTTCTTCGACATGCCCAACACTGTGCCGCAGACCACTACCTTGGAGGCCTTGGAGCAGAAATTTGAGCTGGCCAGCCAGAAGAGCCATGTGAACTACAGTTTCTTCTTCGGTGCCACCAACGACAACACTGCCCTCTTCCCCCAACTTGACACACACCGCATACCGGGCATTAAGCTCTTTATGGGCAGTTCGACAGGCAACATGCTGGTAGACCGCGACGAAGCTCTGGAGCGTATCTTCAGCGAGACGCCACTGCCCCTGATGACCCATTGCGAAGACACCGCCCTCATCGATGAGAACATGCGCTACTTCCAGGAACGCTACGGCGACGACCCTCCTGTGTGGGCGCATCAGCTCATCCGCAGCGAGGAGGCCTGCATGGCTTCTACGATGAAAGCCATCGAGCTGGCCGTGAGATATCAGACACGCTTGCACATCGCCCATATCAGCACGGCGGCAGAGCTGGAGATGATTCCTGCCAACTGCCTGCATGTCATCACCGCTGAGGCGACGGTAGGCCATCTGTGGTTCTCCACCGTCGACTACCAGCGCCTGGGCACGCGCATCAAGGTCAACCCCGCCATCAAGAGCGTCATCGACCAGGAAGCCTTGCGCCAAGGGCTCATGGACGGCCGCATCAGCACCATCGGCACCGACCACGCCCCCCATCTGCTGGCGCAGAAGGAAGGCGGCTGTGCACGTGCTGCCAGCGGTATGCCGTCCATCCAGTTTGCCCTGCCCGCCATGCTCTCGCTCGTCGACGAGGGCGTGGTCACCATCGAGCGGCTGGTGGAGCTTATGGCCCATAACCCCGCACAAATCTTCGAAGTGCGCAACCGTGGCTTCCTGCGTCCCGGCTATCAGGCCGACATCACCATCGTCAGGCCCAGCAGCCCGTGGACGGTGAGCCGCGACATCATTGAAAGCAAGTGCAAATGGAGCCCCTTTGAAGGGCAGCAGTTCCAGTGGCGCGTAGAAAAGACCCTCTGCAACGGCCATGTGGTCTACGACAACGGAATTGTGGCGGACCGCGAGAAATGCGGACAGGCCGTGCTGTTCAGATAGGCAAAAGCAAGCATACATGAAGTAAGACCCAACAGAAACACTCACGGCCATGTCCTTCCTTCAGCTGTTCATCCTGCTATCGCCCGATACCTATTTATATATAGGTTGGGGGGCACTGGCCCTTCTTTCACTCCTCTTCGCACTGATATGGCGGCGTAGCCACCGCCGCTGGCTGCGCTTGACGCTGCTTGTCGTCTTGCTGCTGTGCTGGCACATCTTCCTCTGGGGCACCTTCGTGGGATTCCGTCAGGTTGAGGTTGTGCACATCGAGTATGCCAGCCGCGACCTGCCCGAGGCTTTCGACGGCTACCGCATCGTGCAGTTCAGCGATGCCCATGTAGGCACTTACACTGGCAGCCGCCGCAGCATCCTTCAGACCGTCGTCGACAGCATCAACGCCCAGCATGCCGACTTGGTCGTGTTCACCGGCGACATACAGAACAAAGAAGCTTCAGAGATTGTGGTCTGCCAAGACATCCTGAAAGGCATCAAGGCCCGCGACGGCGTCATCTCCGTTTTGGGCAACCACGACTATCCCATCTATGTCGACACCACCGGCATGGACGAGTATGAGCGCTACCTCTGCTTAGGGCGTACCGTCGAGGCCCAGCGCGACATGGGGTGGAAAGTGCTGATGAACGGCCATTTAGATATTGTCCGCGACTCGTCGCACATCGTTATAGCCGGCATGGAGAACGACGGCGCGGGCGACCGCTCACCCCAGAAGGGCGACATCAACGCCACCTTGCGAGGCGTCAGCCGCGATGAGTTCGTGGTGATGCTTGAGCACGACCCCTATTCGTGGCGCAACAAAATTCTGCCACATTGTCATGCGCAGCTCACGCTGAGCGGTCACACCCATGCCGGGCAGATCACACTGCTGGGCCTGACGCCGGCTGCCTTCAAATTCAAGGACATCCACGGCCTGTACAGGGTGGGCGACCGTGCCCTCTATGTCTCGAAGGGCGTGGGCGGCGTCATCCCCATCCGTTTTGGAGCTACCGGCGAGATTGTGGTCATTCATCTGAAATGCAAGCGCTGAAATCAACCCTCAACTCTCAACTCTCAACCCTCAACTCTCAACTCTCAACTCTCAACTCTCAATGAAATACCTGTATCGCATCTATCAGTTGTTGATTGCACTACCCTTAGGATTGGTCGCCACCATCATCACCGCTGTTGTCACTGCCGTGGGCTGCTCTATCGGCAAAGGCCACTTTTGGGGCTATTACCCTGGGCACCTCTGGGGACGAGTCGTCCTCTGGCTGTTGCTGTTGCCCGTCAAGGTGGAGGGACGTCATCAGATAGAGAAGAAACAGTCCTATGTCTTCGTGGCCAACCATCAGGGTGCCTTTGACATCTTCCTCATCTACGGCTATCTGAACCGCAACTTCAAGTGGATGATGAAGCAGTCGCTGCGCAAGATTCCCTTCGTGGGGTGGGCCTGTGCGAAGTCGAAGCAGATTTTCGTTGACAAGAGCGGTGCCTCGCGCATAAAGAAAACCTATGACGACGCTCGGCGCACGCTGCAGGGCGGCACCAGCGTCACCGTCTTTCCCGAGGGTGCCCGCACCTTCACCGGCCAGATGGGCCCATTCAAGAAAGGCGCCTTCGCCTTGGCCGACGAGCTGCAGCTGCCCGTTGTGCCCATCACCATCAATGGCTCTTTCCACGTGATGCCCCGCATGCGTGACGGCCACTTCGTCAACTGGCACCGCTTGCGCCTCACCATTCATCAGCCCATCTATCCCGTAGGTCAAGGACCCGAGAATGTGCAAGCCACAATGGCGCAGGCCTATCAGTCGGTAGCCTCAAGCCTGGAAAGCGAATAAAGAGCTCACTTCCCCTTCCCTTGCTACAAGAAAGAACGACTTCCCAACGTTGGGAAGTCTTTTTTGTGTAACCTCCTCGTTTTTGTCGTTGTAAAGCTGTCCGCAATTTTTCTTTACATTTCGGACTCTTCGTCCGAAGCCTTCGGACGAAGAGTCCGAAGCCTTCGGACAGAGTGTCCGAAGCCTTCGGACAAACAGTCCGAAGCCTTCGGACTTTTTCAATCCAATCCCTGCTTATAAGTCGGCGCAGCAAAAGTCCCGAAGGGACGGCGGATTACAGGCAGGGGCAACGCCCCTGTGTCATGGCCCCAAAGTCCCGAAGGGACGACAGACCTTGCGCATCGGTTTCGTCGTCCCTTCGGGACTTATTGCGGTGTCACCCATTATTCAGGGGCGTTGCCCCTGCCTGGGCGATTGGTGCTCACCATCGTCTTCCGTCGTCCCTTCGGGACTGTTTGCTGCTCCTTGCCCGCCGCGTAGCTCAATGCGCAGCCATCCCCTCCCTTCAAGGGGAGGGGTTAGGGGTGGGGTCTGTAATGTCAGTAATGTCTTTTGCTGCCTTTTCTTTGCTGCCCCTTCTTTGCTGCCCCTTCTTTGCTGACAGAATGTTACTGATATTACAGACCCCACCCCTAGCCCCTCCCCTTGAAGGGAGGGGAGGGCTGCGCATTGAGCTATTGTCTCAAATTGTTTTTATTTGTCTTTCTGGTTTTTATTTGTTTTTTCTCAGGCCGCTTCGCGGTATCAACTCACATAGATAGCGACGTAACTATGTCATCATTCCACCCGCACAGATTGGATTTTTTTTAGGTGGTAGACCTATTAAAAGATGTAGAAAGGTGTCAGGAACAAAGAAAAACGGCTTTTGAGACGTGTGTTTTTCAACTTTTTTGAAAAAAAACGAGAAAAAGTTTTGGCGGTTCGGAAAAATGTATTACCTTTGCACCCGCAATCGAGAGAGATGCTCTTCCAAGTAGGAAGAAAGCTGCGGAAATAGCTCAGTTGGTAGAGCACGACCTTGCCAAGGTCGGGGTCGCGGGTCCGAGTCCCGTTTTCCGCTCCACATGTTGAAAGAAAGAGCGAAAGAGAGTAGGCTCTCTGTTCGATAAAATGCCCAGGTGGCGGAATTGGTAGACGCGCACGTTTCAGGTGCGTGTGCCGCGAGGCGTGCAGGTTCGAGTCCTGTTCTGGGCACTCTTTTTTCTCTTGTGACGAAAATGTTGGAGAGGTGGCGGAATTGGTAGACGCGCTACTTTGAGGGGGTAGTGTCAATTGCGACGTGGGAGTTCGAGTCTCCTCCTCTTCACATTTCTACCACTTTTTTTTTGGCAGTTGCGGAAATAGCTCAGTTGGTAGAGCACGACCTTGCCAAGGTCGGGGTCGCGGGTCCGAGTCCCGTTTTCCGCTCCTTTTTGGATGCAGATTGCATTTAAAAACAAAATTTTTTTTCAATGATGAATCTTTATTTGAGATATTTTAATAAGGAGACGCTTGTTACAAGTGTCGATGATGCTATTTCTTTCCTTTCATCCATTGACGAGATCGGCATGACGCCAGAGCTGGAGCAAGACATACGTGACTATGCCGCCAGCGATGTGTTCTATCCCAAGCGCTATAAGGTTCGCTCGCGCGTGTACTTTATTATTATTAAGACGGAGGCAGCCAACATGCAGGACTTCAAAGACAAGAAGGCTCTGCGCGCTCAGGACGGCGATGGCGACATGCCAGTGCTGAAAGAACGCTCGTCTGCCCATCAAGCGATGTTGAAGCTGAACGTTCAGCGCCCCGGATGGTATGAGGGTACGCTTAATTTCAAGCGCGTGCAGATGTCACCGGGAACGGGAAAGTTCCAGTATCGTGATACCATCTTTGTGGCGCAGGTGAAGGCCATGTCGCCGCAGGACTGCTACAACCGCATTGTCGAGCACCTTCGCTCGCGTGTGGATGAGCGCAGCCAGTTTCCTTCGCCCAAGGGCAAGAACTATACGTACCGCTATCTGGGAGCTGCGAAATGAACAAGGTGATGCTGATAGGCAATGTGGGCAAGGAGCCTGAGGTGCGCTATGTGGACCAAGGCCAGCCTGTGGCACGCATCACGCTGGCCACCACGGAGCGCGGCTACACGTTGCAGAACGGAACGCAGGTGCCTGACCGCACCGAATGGCACAACATCATCTTCTGGCGGAGGCTGGCAGAGATTGTCGAGCACTATGTGCACAAGGGCGACAAACTCTATATCGAAGGACGCATCCATTATGCTTCCTACGACGACAAGCAGGGCAAGCGCCAGTATTACACTGAGATATGGGCCGACAACATGGAGCTGCTGACACCGAAGGCAAGTTCCACAGCTAATCCTAACCCAAACCCTAACGGTGACGGGAACGCCTGACGGGTAGATTTTTAAGAGAGTCCCAGCATTGATGGACTATTTCCAACAATTATTCAGCGAAGTTCAATTGCTTACGCCAACAGCAGGAGCCATTCTGGCTATTGTGCTGGCTTTTCTGTTGCTTTTTGTCTCTGGTTTTGCCTCTGGTTCTGAGATTGCGTTTTTCTCGCTGTCGCCCAACGACCTCAATGAGTTGGACGAGGAGAAGAACGCCGTCGACGGAAAGATACAGCACTTGCGTGCCGACTCCGAGCGCACCTTAGCTACCATCCTCATCACGAACAACCTGGTCAACGTGACCATCATCATGCTGTGCAACTATTTCTTTGCACACACTGTCAGTTTCGGTCATGCCGTGTGGGTGCAGTTCGTGGTGGTCACAGTGTTGCTCACCTTCCTCTTGCTGCTCTTTGGCGAGATCATCCCCAAGGTGTACAGCGGCCAGCATGCGCTCAGCGTCTGCCGCCGCTTTGCCCCTGCCATCGCGGTGCTCAGCCGCCTGTTCCGTCCTTTGTCTGCCGTCCTTCTCCGTTCCGGCGTGCTGGCAGGCAAAGTGGTGCAGAAGGAAAACCATGTGCTCAGCGTCGACGACCTGGAGCAGGCCTTGGAGCTGACCGACGAGGCCGACCTGAAGGAAGAGAAAGACATGCTGGAAGGCATTGTCCGCTTCGGCGACGAGACGGCGAAGGAGGTGATGACCTCGCGCCAAGACGTTGTCAGCCTCGACTTCCGCACCACCTTCACCGACGTCATCAACTGCATCGTGGAGAACAACTACTCGCGTATTCCTGTCTGTCAGGGCAGCCTCGACAAGATTCGCGGCATCCTCTATATCAAGGACTTGCTGCCGCATCTGTCGAAACCGGCATCGTTCCGCTGGCAGTCGCTCATCCGTCCGCCCTATTTCGTGCCTGAGACGAAGAAGATTGACGACCTGCTGCGCGACTTCCAGGAGAACAAGGTGCACATCGCCATCGTGGTCGACGAGTTTGGCGGCACCAGCGGCCTCATCACGCTGGAAGATATTCTGGAGGAGATTGTAGGCGAAATCAACGACGAGTATGACGAGGAAGAGAAGAACTATGTGCGCCTCAATGCCAACACCTATATCTTTGAGGGCAAGACGCTGCTGGCCGACTTCTACCGCGATTTAGATCTCGACGACGATGTGTTTAAGGAGGTGGAAGGTGATGCTGACACCCTGGCCGGCCTGCTCTTGGAGCTGAAGGGCGACTTTCCCAAGCCCCACGAGCTGATAGAGTATGGTAAGTTCAAGTTTGAGATTGTAGAACTCGACGGCCACCGCATCTCTAAAATCAAGGTTGTCACGACGAATAATGCATAACCCATCATCCATTATTTGATTTGTCATGCCGCTTGAGCATTGTGACATCCGTCAGTTGACACCGTTTACTCGTCTGGGTCTGTGCCGTATAGACGAAACGCTGGAAGGCTCACCCCGCCAGCGCGAGCGCATGGCCGTGCAGCAGCTGCTGACAGTGATGATGCAGGGCGATACCTCCTTCACCATAGGCCACGAGCCCAGCGGCAAGCCCTTCCTTCAATCTCATCCCGAAGCTCTCAACCCTCAACCCTCATCTCTCAACTCTCATCTCTCAACACTCAACTCTCACCCCTCATCTCTCAACCCTCAACTCTCAACTCTCAACCCTCAACTCTCAACTCTCAACCCTCACCCCTCATCTCTCAACTCTCAACTCTCATCTCTCAACTCTCAACCCTCAACTCTCAACTCTCAACCCTCAACTCTCAACTCTCAACCCTCAACTCTCAACCCTCACATCTCTGTCAGTCACACGCGCGGATATGCCGCCCTCCTGCTTTCCGACGATTGTAGGGTAGGGGTGGACATTGAGTATCGTTCCGACCGTGTGGAGCGCATCGCCTCGCGCTTCATCCGTCCAGACGAGAGGGCTGAGACTACCGACGAGAAGCTGCTGTTGTGGTCGGCCAAGGAGGCTGTCTATAAGCTGTTTTCAGAAGACCGCCTTGGCTTTTTCGACATGCGTGCGCTCTCTATCGGCGATGGCTACCTGACAATGTGGGTGGCGAAAAAAAGAATAGCCGTCAGTGTCTGCTACGAGTTCACCGACGACTATGTTCTCACTTATGTCCTTGATGCCTAACGGACAACACGTCCGCTGAGGCAAACCGTTCACCTTGTCTTACCACGCTAACTGGTCAAGGCCGGCCGCCTTGTACCATTGCATCCGGCTGATGGTCTGGCGCTGCTTCTCAGAATAGGCGCGAAAGCGATTGGGCAGTGTTAATGCATTCTGGGCCACATACATGTTGACGCCGCCATAGCGCTCTTCCGTCACGTCGAAGTCTCTGAAGAGGTAGTTGCTCAGGCAAGGCACATGGTTGTTGGTCATCCACACGGTGGCCATCTTCTTATAGGGCACCGCTTCATCGTAGGTTCGCTTCCACTGGGCATAGACGTCGGCCGACGTGTTGCGCAGCATGAAGTCGTTCATGTCGTAGAGGCAATGGTCGTAATAATAGATGAGCCCGTTGACGTCAGGATAGTTCTCCCCATCGCTGTTGATGGGCTTCAGGCTCTGTGTCAGGGCGGCCCTGGTGGCCTGCGCCAGGTCTTCCAGCTTGTCGGTCTTTATCACCGACAGCGGCTCTTCGTAGTCCAGCGACTTCTGCGCGAAATAGGCATCGACGGCAGCCGTCCAAAAAGACTCCTTGTTGAAGAGGGCGGGGATGACCGTGTCGTATGGCGCACCTTCGCCGGGTATCTCGGCCGGCGATGCGATGAGATAGTCGGTGCAGTTGCGCAGTTCGTAGGCCGACTCTATGCTCTGAAAGCAGCAGCAGTCGGCAAAGATGAAGCGCAACTTCGTGCCGGCGCACACCGCCTCGATGGCGCTTGCCATATCGGGGATGTTCATCCACGTGGAACCGTTGGTGTTGTCCTGCCCGTAGGCCCTGCGTGACTCGGTGGCACGTGCTGCACTGATGGTCCATCCGTCGGCGTGTCCCCACAGAGCCAGACCGTAGTTGTCGGCTGCATAGTTGTCCTTCACCCATTGCAGGGCTTGACCCAGCGTGGCGGCATCGCTCGACTTCATCTCCTGAGGAAAGGTGTACAGGCGGGTAGTGTCGCCTTCAGCCACTTTGAGGAAGAAGGGCGGACAGCCCTTGCGGTCAATGAAGAGTATTAGGTTCTGCTGATTTGTCAGGTTGCGGCTGCCCTCCATCATCTGCCGCACATCCGCGTTGATGTAATTGTCGGTGCGTCTGTCCTCATAGTCGTAGTAGTTTTGGTCCAGGCTGTTGTCGCCGGCGATATACACCAATACGCTGAGATTCGCCTTTGACGCATCATTGTCCTTGTGGCAGGCAGTCAGCAATAGCCCGCCGAGGATGAGAATCAGTAGTTGTTTCATCTATTTTTCGCTATTTTGCTTGCAAAATTACAAAATAATTCTAAATATCACGCCATTTCTGCACATTTCTTGTCAAAAAGTTGTAAATTTGCATTTCGTAATCGACAAATATGATGAAAAAGGTACTTCTTTTCCTTCTTTTCTGTTTTGCCGTTGGCATTATTTGCGATGCAGCGCCCCGGCGTCGTAAGGCCCGCCGCACGCGCCGCGCTGTGAAAACGGTAAAACATGTAGCCAAGCCTGTAAAGCTCAGCATCCACGATGCCGACCCCTTCCACACCTGCGAGGATACTTGCGCCCATGTGCATGGCATCGATGTGAGCCACTATCAGAACGAGGTGTTCTGGAATGCCGTCGGCGACGACACGAACATGGCCTACGTCTACCTGAAGTGTACCGAGGGCAGCGACAACCAGGATCCCCTCTATCTCCGCAACATTGAGTTAGCCCATAGCCATGACCTCAAGGTGGGCAGCTATCACTTCTTCCGCCCGAAGGTGGCCACGCAGCAGCAGCTGCGCAACTTCCAGATACAGTGCCTGCCCGCCGAGCAGGATCTCATCCCCATGCTCGACGTCGAGACCGATGCCGGTATGCCTACGGAGCAGTTCTGCGACTCGCTGACGAAGATGCTGACGCTCATCGAGGAAGCCTACCACCAGAAACCCCTTGTCTATACCTACCGCAACTTCTACAACAAGCATCTGCAAGGACGCCTGGAAGGCTATCCGCTGATGATTGCCATGTACAGCGACGAGCAGCCGCAGCTGGCCGACGGCCGCGACTACATCATCTGGCAGTACACCTGCCGTGGACGCCTCGCTGGCGTGAAGGGCGAGGTGGACAAGAGCCGTATCATGGGCGAACACTCACTAAGAGAACTCTACTATGTCAGATAAAAAAACGCTAACACCCATCATCGTGGGTTCCATCATCGCCCTCTTGGGCATTCTCACAGGATTGTACATCGCAGCCAATGCCCGTGAGCAGCTGCAGGCTGCTGAGCAAGAAATGCAGATGACCGACAACAGCACAGAGAAGACAGCCGGCAGCGAACAGCCAGCGGAGTCGGCTTCCCTGCCCGACTTGCCTGCCGTCGACGATATGCCACTGCTGGTGCCCGATGAGCCCGTCGTGTCCGATGAGCCCGCTGAGGCAGAGGCCGTTGAAGAAACTATGGTCACCGAGCCTTCCGGGGAGACAGAGACTGACACCGACCTCGGTGAGCCCGACGACTTCGTGCCCGTGTCTCCCGAAGAGATAGAGCAGTCTGTCCCTCAGCAGAGAACGCCTCAACAAGATTCACTTTAATTACCCATAGCTATGACAACTAAAAAAGCCATGATGACCATTGCCATCGCTTCTGCCATGATGGCACCGTTAAGCTCCTGCCAGAGGCAGGCAGCACAACCCGACAACCCCTTGTTGCAACAGAGCACACTGCCCTTCGGAGCGCCAGACTTCAGCAGGATTAAGAACTCTGACTATCTGCCCGCTTTCGAGTTTGCCGTTCAGGACACCCGCGACAACATTGAGAAGATAGTGGCCAACGCCGAGGATCCCACGTTCCATAACACCATCCTGCCTTTCGAGGAGTGTGACCGCACGCTGGACCGCGTGAGCCGTGTCTTCTTTGCCCTCACCGAAGCCGACAAGACACCAGAAATCAGTGAGACGGAGAAGAAGGTGATACCGATGATTACCGACCTGCAGAACGAGATCATGTTCAACAAACCGTTGTTCCAGCGCATCCGCCAGGTCTACGACAACGAGTACGACTCTTTGCAGGGTGAGGACAAAAAACTGCTGGAAGAGGTTTATAAGGAATTTGTGCGCAACGGTGCCCTGCTGTCCGACGAAAAGATGGAGCGCATGAAAGCCATCAACCTGCGCATCTCGGAGTTGCAGCAGCAGTGGGGCGACCTGCTGCAAGAGGCCACCAACGATGCTATCGTGTGGGTGGACAGCGAGGAGCAGCTGTCAGGGCTGAGTCCTGCCGACATCGAGCAGTGCAAGAAAGATGCCGAGAGCCGTGGTGGCAAGGCGCCCTACGCCATTGTCATCGTCAACACCACGCAGCAGCCCCTCTTGACCAGTCTTGACAACCGTGACCTGCGCCGACAGGTTTACGAGGCCTCTATCCACCGCTCTGACGGCACCAACAAATACAATACTTATCCGCTGGTCAGCGAGATAGCCAAGCTGCGTGCCGAGCAGGCCGAGATTATGGGCTATCCCTGCTATGCCGCCTATTCGTTGGAGAACACGATGGCCAAGACGCCCGAGAACGTCTATGCCTTCCTCAACGACCTCATCAAGAAATATGTGCCGAAGGCCAATGCCGAGACGAAAGCCATAGAGGCCTATGCCCGGAAGACGGAAGGTGCCAGCTTCCAGCTGCAGCCTTACGACCGCTTCTATTACTCGGCCAAGATGAAGAAAGAGCTGCTCAACATCAGCGACGACGAGGTGAAGCCTTTCTTTAATGTTGACAGCGTGCTCATCAACGGTGTCTTCTATGCCGCCAACCGTGTCTACGGCCTCACGTTCAAGGAGCGCAAAAACATTCCCCTCTATCATCCCGACATGAAGGCCTACGAGGTGTTCGACAAGGACGGCCAGTCGAAGGCCCTCTTCTACTGCGACTACTACCGCCGTCCCACCAAGCGTGGCGGTGCGTGGATGGATGGCTTTGCCAAGCAGAGCCGCCAGCGCCAGCAGCTGCCCATCATCTTCAATGTGTGCAACAGCGCCAAGGCTCCCGACGGCCAGCCCTCGCTGCTGACCTGGGACGAGGTCACCACGATGTTCCATGAGTTTGGCCACGCCCTCCACGGCATCCTCTCCGACTGCCAGTACAACCGCCTGAGCGGCACCTCCGTGGCACGCGACTTCGTCGAGATGCCCTCGCAGTTCAACGAGTCCTTCGCCTCCATACCCGAGGTGTTCGACCACTACGCCCGCCACTATGAGACAGGCGACACCATGCCTGCCGAGCTGAAGGAGCGGATGCTGAAGAGCATCACCTTCCAGACGGCCTATGCCCTGGGCGAGAACCTTGCTGCCACCTGCGCCGACATGGCATGGCACATGCTGCCCTCGAGCGAGGTGCCCAGTGCCGAGGCGGCTGCAACCTTCGAGACCGAAGCGCTCAAGAAAGTGGGCCTGCTGAACGAGCAGATACCTCCGCGCTATCACACCAGCTATTTCAACCATGTGTGGGGCGGCGGCTATGCAGCTGGCTACTACAGCTATCTGTGGACCGAGGTGCTGGCTGTGAACATTGCCGATGTCTTTGCTGAGCGTGGCGCCCTTGACCCTGCCACTGGTCAGGATATGTGTGATAAGATTCTGAGCCGTGGCAATACCGGCGACCTCATGCAGATGTTCACCGACTTCACCGGCATGGAGCATCCCGATGCTTCCAGCCTGCTCAAGGCCAGAGGACTGTAAACGGTTGTTTCCTGTTCATACCATGATCCCGGACCGTCATGACTGGCGATTCGGGATTTTTTGTCGGCCTTTGTACACTTCTCGCCTGCTTTCCGCGTGAGCAACGCAGTGATGCCGTCCATATAGGGAGTGCTGCGCCGTCATTCGCGGAAGGAACTCCGTGAGGCACTCCCCTCCCTTGTAGGGGAGGGGCAGGGGTGGGGTCAGTATCTTTTTCACAGTCGCTTTTTCGCTGCTGCTTCTTCGCAGCCGTTTCTTCGCAGCCAAAATATTACTGATATTACAGACCCCACCCCTAACCCCTCCCCTTGAAGGGAGGGGATGGCTGCGCATTGAGCTACGCGGCGGGCATAGCGCAGCAAATAGTCCCGAGGAAAGACTTGTTCGCGGTGCTGTCCTACCGCCACTTATAGATTCAGAAGCTTCTCAGTGTATGCCCCCTTGCTGGTGCTGATGCGCACGAAGAGGAGGCCCTTGGCCTTGTCGGTGGCATCGACGATGGCCGTCTGGTGTGCTTTGCCTTGGCTGAGCAGATGGCCCGAGGCGTTATAGAGCTGCCAGCTGAACGGGGTGTCGTCGGCACCCTCGAGGCGGTACATGCCGCGTGACTCTGTGGGCAGCACGATGACGGCTTGCTCTTGGCTCTTGGCCTGTGGTGCAGCGATGCCGGCGTTCTCGCCGAAGAGCGGTATCTCAGCCTCTACCGACGGTCTCATGCCCTGCACCTGTGGCCATCCTCCTGTACCCCAGGTAATTTTGTCGAGGTAGACCTTGCGTCCGCCGTCCACATCGCTGGCCTGGAAGCCGTGGTAAATCATCCACGTCTGTCCGGCATCGTCGGTGACGAAGCGCGAGCAGTGGCCGGGACCATACACCTGCGGGCTCTTGTTGAGCAGGGGCGAGAAATTGTCGCCGATGGCGGAGCGCCCGTAGCGGTCGACGTAGGGACCGAGCAGGTTCTTCGAGCGGGTCATCACCAGCCGGTAGGTGCTGTTGGCGCCCTCGCAGCAGGTGCCCGTAGAGCCGACGAGGTAATAGTAGCCGTCGTGCTTCATGATGGTGGTGGCCTCGATGAGTCCGCCAGCTATCTTCTTCGGCTCGAAGCCCTCCTTAAGGCTGAGTCCGTCGGCTGTGAGCTCCACGCAGTAGATGTCGTGGAAGGAACCGAAGAAGAGGTAGTTGCGCCCGTCGTCGTCCTGCATGAAGTAGGGGTCGATGCAGTTCTCGATGCCTATCTCGTTGCTGACGAAGAGTTTGTGGGCGTCGTGGAATCCACCGTTGGGTCTGTCAGACCATGCCACTCCGATGCCTGCCTCCCATGAGCCTCCCCATGTGGACTTGGAGTAGTAGAGCACGTACTTGCCGTCGATGTAGTTGATTTCCGGCGCCCAGATGCCTCCGTTGGGCACCATGTCCATGGGTCGTGTGGCATCGGTGAAGGCCGTTCCCATGTAGCGCCACTTCACCAGGTCAGCTGAGCGGTAGATGGGCACATTGTGCGTGTCCTCGGTGGCGTAGAGGTAGAAGTAGCCGTCCTGTGCACGTATGACGGTAGGGTCGGGCAGACTGCGGTTGATGACGGGGTTCTGGTAGGTGGCAGGCTGCTCGCTGTCGGCGCAGGCCACGAGGGTGATCATGGCCAGGCCGAAGGCAAAGATTGTTTTTTGCAGCATGTTCATATTGTTGGGGTTGATGGTTGCGTCAGTGGCGCAACATACTGGTCGTGATTAGTTTACGGGAAACAGTTTGATGTACATGTCGCCAATGAGCAGCGAGATCTTGACGGTGTAGGCTCCGCTCTTCGTGGGCACCCACTTCAGGTCTCCACCCTCGTCCTGCAGACGGTAGGGCAGGAGCGTGTCGTTGGCAAAGGGGTCTTCGTTGGCTGCGGGAGCATAGAAGAACTGGTCGCCCCATCCTGTTCCCAGGCCAATCTTGAACTCACCTCCGGCGATGAGGTTGCCCGTCCAGGTGTAGATGTAAGGCTCGTGCAGCGGGTCTGCCACTGTGAACTTGCCGGCAGGCTGGTTGGTCTCCCAGCCCACATCGGTGCCATTGCCGGCTATCCAGGGCATGTTCGACGACGGCAGGGGCAGGTACATGCGGCAGTTGTTCTGCTCAGCGTTGGTGTCGATGACGATGGTGCGTCGGCCGTATTCTACGGTAGAGAACTGGTTGACGGTGCCGCTGGTGACGTAGTCCATCTTGTAGATGCCGGGCTTCTCGGGCTGGTTGGCCGCTACGCCGTAGGCGGGATAGTCCTCGAGGGTGGTGAGGAAATAGAAGCTGCACGGCTCTACGTTGAGCGTCACCTCATAGATGCCTGTGCCCATCTGCCGCTGCTCCATGCGCTCGGTCTTCGTCGTCCCTGTCACATTGTCAGTATAGCGGAAGTACATGTAGGTGGGGTACTTCTCATAGCAGGTGGCGGTGAAGTTGACGGTAGACTGTATGGGCTTGACATACTTCTCCTTGTTGTGGACGATGGCCAGCAGCTGTGCAGTGACCTGCAGCGGCTGTCCGGGTATGACCCATCGCGAGACGATGGAGTTCAGCTCGTCGTGGGTGAACGAGGCGGTGGTGACATCGCCCAGGTCGATGAACTCAGAGTGGTTCTCCGTCTTCTGGTTGGTGTCGTAGAAGCCAATCTTATAGGTCACCTCGTCGGCAGCATTGATGGGGCTGACGGCCTTCTGCCAGTTGAAGGTGAGTGCGGGCTGGTTGGCGATGCCCTTGTTGAACTCAATCTCTTCCTGCGACACGCTGATGTGCATCTGGTCGGGGTAAGTCTCTAACTGGAAGTATTCGGGATCCTCGTTGCAGCTAACACAGAGAGCACACAGGAAGCAAAGAATACTGGCACGGAAATATTTGATATTCATGGTAATCATAACTATAAACTAAAAACTATTCACTATCAACTAACTGATATTCATGGTAATCATAACTATCAACTATCAACTGTTCACTATCAACTATCAATTATTCTTCTCCTTCCAGCCAGAAGGGAGCCTCCTTCAGGTTGGGGTTCTTCTCAAACTCGTCGACGTAGATGGGGAACCAGTAATACTGGCGCTTCCATACGCGTGTGAAGAACTTGGTGCGCACGTGGAATCCCTCTTTGGTGCGTCCTGTGCGGTCGAGGGCGTTCATGCCGTAGCAGTCGCCACACATCTCGGGTATCTGCTCTGCAATCTTCCAACGGCGGATGTCGTACCAGCGGTTGTTCTCGCAGCACAGCTCCACACGGCGCTCCATGCGCACCACACGGCGCACGTCGTCCTGCGTGTTCTGAATACGGATGTAGTCGGGGTCATCGTCGGGCACAGCGTCGAAGGTGTACTGCCGCACGCCGGCACGCTCGCGGATGAGGTTGACGTACTTGATGGCGTCCTGACGGTGGGCAGCATCGTCGTAAGCCTCGTTCACGGCCTCAGCATAGTCGAGGTAGGTGAAGGCCAGACGATAGGTGAAGCCCTGGCGGCCGGTCACCTCGCCCGTCTTGTAGTTGTCGGTGACACAGAGAGACTTGCGTGCGAGATAGCCGTTCTGCGGTGCATCGTGAGGCGAGCTGCTTTGAATGTTGTCCTTGCCGTTGTAGAGGAAGTTGTAGGCACGGTTGTCGACGGCCAGCCATGCGTTGTGGAAGGACACGGCATTGTAGAAACGCGGCTCGCGGTGAGTGTACATGTTGTAGGTGTTGCGTGCGGTGATCTCGCCCTCCTTGCCTGTGCCGTACTTCCATACGGTCTGGTCGGGGCGGCTCTCCACTGTCGTTGAGAAGCCCTCCTCGGTGTAGCCCGACTTCGGGTCGGTGATGGGCAGACCGTTCTCCATGAAGAAAGCATCGACGAGTCCCTGATAGACGCCCAGGCCGTTGCCGCCGCCGAAGTCACGCACGGAGACGACGCGGAGGAATGTGCCGTGATAGTTGCTCTCCTTCGTGATGGGGAAGGTAATCTCGTGGTTGCCCTCGCTCCAGCGCTTGATGTGCACGTTGTAGGTAGACATGAACGGGTCGATCTTGCCGTTGGGCCCCATCTCCTTATAAAGCTCGTAGCCGGCAGCCTCGGCCTCGTCGATGACGAGCTTGCAGGCCTCGGCAGCCTTCACCCACTTCTGCTGGTCGTAGGTGGGGTTGAAGATCTGCTCGCCCTTGTCGTTCACATAGTCGGTGTACCAAGGGTTGCCGTTCACCAGCGGGCTGGCGGCGAAGAGCAGCATACGTGAGCGCTGCGTCAGGGCCATGATCTTGTTGATGCGTCCGTATTTCGAGGGATCCTGATAGACGGCGGGCAGGGCGTTGGCCGCCTCGAGCATCTCCTTGTCGCAGTAGTCGACGACGTCGTCGAACTTAGCCTGTCCTACCAGCAGCTCGCTGATGGGGGCGTCGCTCGGTGCGATATAGCCAGGTGTGAAGGGAATGCCGCCGTAGTTCTCGGCCATGAGCCACCAGGCGTAGGCGGTGAGAAACTTTACTTCGGCCTTCATGTTGTCCACTTCGCTCTGCGGCAGGTCGTGGTCGGGCATGGCCTTCACCATGTTGTTGAAGATGTAGCCGTGGCGGATGCCTTGGGGCATACGGGCCCAGAGGTCGCCGGCCCACGTGCTGTTGATGGTCCACTTGCCGGTGATTTTGCCGATGCTCTCGGCCCAGTCCCACTGTTGCCAGCGTTCTGAGGGCACCATGTCGTCGGCCATCACCTCGTAGCCGTCGCGGGTGAGGCTCCACTTGTCGGGAGCGTGGAGAATGGTGTTATAGACATTGGCCAGCCAGGCATAGACCTTGTCGCGGTTTTGGAACACCATGTCGGTGGTGAGCTCGGTGTCGGGCTCCTTGTCGAGGTAGTCGCTGCAGGAGGTGAGGGCCGGCGTTGTGGCGATGCCGCAACCTACGCAGAAAGCGGCAACTATATGTTTGATGCTTTTGGTAATCATAACTGTCAACTATTAACTATCAACTATTCACTAAAAATTAAGGTCGAGTCCGAACATGATGGAGCGGTTGAGCGGGTACTGCAGACCGTTGCTGGTGCCCAGCTCAGGATCCCAGAGCTTGAAGCTGGAGAGGCAGAAGAGGTTGTTGCCGCTGACGAATACTCGGCAGCTCTTGCCGTAGATAGGCTCCAGCCATGCCTTGGGCAGGGTGTAGCCCACCTCGATGGTCTTGCAGCGCAGGAAGCTCATGTTCTTCTTCCACCATGTCGATGCACGGTAGTTGTTCTGGTTGGGGCCGTAGCTCAGTCGGGGCCAGAACACGTTCTGCGAGGGGTTGGCCTCCGTCCAGCGGTCGTCGATGTATTTGGCGTAGGCGTTGCCCTCGGTGGTGGTTCCGCCGCCGGGCATGAAGTACGGCTGTCCGCCGATGACGCGGTAGACGTCGCCCACGCCCTGGAAGAAGAAGTTCACGTCGATTTTCTTGTAGCTGATGACTCCGCCGAAGCCATAGACGATGCGCGGGTCGACGGTGCCGCCGATGAAGCCCTCGTCCTCCTCAGTGATGATGCCGTCGTGGTTGCGGTCCACATACTTGATGTCGCCCGGATGCAGCATCGTGGCGCCCACCTGCTGCATGGGTATGCCTTCCTTCAGGGCATAGACCTTGTTGCCGTCGGCATCCTGCGTGATGTTGAAGTCGTCGGCGGTGAACAGGCGCTCAGCCGTCAGACCGTAGAGCTCGCCCCATGAGCGGCCCGTCTGTGCACGGTGTGTGCCTAATTTCGATGCAGGCTCGTCGAACTCCGTCACCTTGTTCTTGGCGAAGGTGAAGTTGCCGTAGGCTGAGGTGAACCAGTCCTTGTTCCACTGCTTGTGGAAGTTGAGGGTGAACTCCACGCCGTGGTTCTCCATCTTGCCGTAGTTGGCGTAAGGCAGCTTCTCGGCGGGTATGCCGCTCTGCGTGGGCATACTGTTGCGGCGCATGAAGATGTCCTCACGGCTCTCCTTGAAGATGTCGAAATTGAACTCAATCATCTTGAGGAAGCCCAGCTCTACGCCGAAGTTCTTCTTCAGCACGGTCTCCCATGTGAGGCCTTCCACGCCATATTCGCCCTCGTTGATGCCGCCGTAGTTGCGCTGTCCGGTGGTGCCCCAGGTGTAGGCGTTGTCGTAGGTGTCAATCTTTGTGAGGTAAGCGAAGCGGCGGTTGCTGCCGATATTGTCGTCACCTGCCAGGCCGATGCTGGCGCGGAACTTGATTTTGTCGAAGGTCTGCTTCACCGACTGCATGAAAGGCTCCTCGCTGAGCAGCCATCCCAGTGCGAATGAGGGGAAGAAGCCGAAGCGCTTGCCCTTGGCGAAGTTCTCGGAGCCGTTGTAGCCGAAGTTGAACTCAGCCACGTAGCGGTCGTCGTAGGTGCCCGAGAGTCGACCGGCGATGCCCTGCTTGCGGTAGTCCTGGATGTCGCCGTCGTCGTAGGCCTGCTGGTTGTAGAGGAACAGTGCGTCGAGGTCGAACTTGCCGAAGCGGCGTGCGTACATCAGGTCAGCCTCCAAGTAGATGTTGGTGTTGCCGTAGCCTCCGTTGGTATAGCTGCCCATCGACTCATCGCCCGTCTGGAACTGTGTGTAGATGAGGTTGCCCTCCTCGTCGCGTCCTGTGGCGGGGAACACGGTGCCCACGTTGGCCGTGCGGCCGCGCTCGCTCTCATTCCAGCGGTCGAAGCTGAACATCACCTTGGCCTTCAGACCTTTGGTAATCTGGCGCAGGTCTTGCTCGACGGAGAAGAGCGTCTGAATCTTCGACGATGTGCGGAAGGCATAGCCGCCCTGCGTGACGTCGCGCCAGGGGTTCACACGGTTGGAAATCAAGGGTATGGCACCGTCGCTGTAGCGTGCGGGATGGACGAAGGGCAGTGTCTTGAAGGCGTTGTCGAAGGCCACGTTGGTGTCGACGCGCTGCTTCTTGAAGCGGTTCAGATAGCCGCCGATGTTCACTCGCAGCATGGTGGTCTTCGTGACGTCCATGTCGATGTTGGTGCGCAGGTTGAACTGCTGGTTGTTGGTGGCGTTGTCCACGATGAGACTCTTGTCCTGCTCCAGTATGCCGCCCTCCTGGAAATAGCTGGCGACGATGCTGTAGCGCAGGAAGTCGCTACCGCCGCTGATTTCCAGGTTGCCGCGTGTGGTGTGTGCATAGTCCTTGGTGATGGCGTCAATCCAGTTGACGTCGGGATAGAGGTCGGGGTCGTAGCCCGATGCAGTGCGGTCGATGGCCTCCTGCGTGAATGGCAGCGACTTGCCGTCGCTGGCGGCCAGCTCGTTGAGCAGGCTCATATACTGCGAGGCGTTGAGGAACTCGGGGAACATGGTTGGCTCGCTGATGGCGTGCTCGACATGGAACCGCACCTGCGGAGCGCCAATCTTGCCGCGCTTGGTGGTGATGACGATGACGCCGTTGGCACCGCGCACACCATACATGGCCTGTGCCGAGGCGTCCTTCAGGATGGAGAACGACTCCACCTCGGCTATGTCGACATTGTTCAGGTCGCGTGCCACACCGTCGATGAGCACCAGCGGTGCGTTGCTGCCGTGGAAGGTGGACATGCCTCGAATCCAGAAGTCGGAGTCGTCGTAGCCCGGCTCGCCTGAGCGCTGTATGCCGATGACGCCGCTGAGCTTGCCCGCGAGGTTATTAGACATGGTACGCGTGGTACCGAACTGCAGCTCTGCGGGCTTGATAGTCTCAATGGAGCCGATGATGGATGCTTTCTTCTGTGAGCTGTAGCCCGTGACGACCACCTCGTTCATCTCGTTGGTGTCCTCCTCCATCTGCACCTGCAGAATCTTGGCGCCGTTGACCTTCACCTGCTTCTTCTTGTAGCCGAGGTAGGTGAACTCGAGCATGGTGTTGCTGCGCGATGGCGCCATGATCTTAAACATACCGTCGAGGTCGGTGACAGCCATCGTTGTGGTGCCTACGACCTGTACGGTCACTCCGATGAGCGGTTGCTTGTCCTGGTCGGTGACCAGACCTGTCACTTGGCTCTGTGCCTGCTCCACGTCGGCGTAGGCGGGTGTGAGCGCTGCTGCCGGAAAGAGCATGGCGGCCGTGCCGAACATCAGCATGGCGGCGTGCATGGCAGCGCGACAGGATTTCAAGATTCGTTGTTTAGTCATACTTTTCTTGGTTTTCGTTTATCGTTGATTGTTGTTGTTATCGTCAAGGCTCGTGTTCCCGTCAAGGTTTGCGTTTCCGTTATCGTTTGCAAAATTAGCTACATTTCGTGACATGCGCATGTAAAAAAAGAATTGTATTACCGTTTGCAGGTAATACAATTCCTTTGGTGTTTGACAATCAGAGTGTTACGTCTTCCGTCCCCTTGCCGTTGTATAACGGAAATATCCGCCCTTTTGCGGCCTCAAAGCCGCTCCGTCATGGGGAAAATGGCAGCCTGACGATGCCGTTGTCAGTCTTTCACCATTCTCACCTCGTAGATCTCGCCAATCTGCTTGCGTGGCTTGGCCACAAACTTCACGCGCACCTGCTGCTTGTCCTTCAGCACTTCGGCAGGCAGGGGATAGGTCTCGTACTTGAACTCCGAGATGCGATACTTGCCCGTGTTGTTCACCTCCTTCACCAGGACGTCGTCGACAAAGATGTCGAACTCGTGGCTCTTCCATTCGCCCACGCCCCAGTATTTCAGTCGCAGGCTGAGGTTGGTGTTCCCGCCCGTCTGCATCAGGTAGCTGAAGAAATGGCCGTCGCGTGCATCGCGCCAGAACGTGTCGTTGGTGTTGCCCACCTGCGACTGGTCGGTCTCCATCTTGTGGTCGGTCTCGGGCTGCTGCTCGCCGGGCTGCACCTTGTCGATGGTGCGAGCCTCCAGGGCCTGCCGCTCCTGCTCCTGCTTGGCCAGGTCGTCGACATAGCTCTTGTAGGTCTGCTCCGACAGGGCAAGCCAGTACATCATGTAGCGCGCATCGTGAACCTCGAAGAAAGGCTGCAGCACACCGTTAAACTTACCCGCGCCCTCAAGCACAAGATTGGCCAGCTTGGTGTCGAGGGTGAAGTGGAGCGGCTTGCCGGCGACGGGCGTCAACTGGTTGGCTATGTCCTCAATATTATTATTAATAAGGATGGGCGCCTCGTTGATGGGCAGCTTCTTGCCGCTGGCATACTGGCCGAAGCGGCTGTCGTCGGCAATAAAATGCGAAGTATGCAGTTTCGTGCAAGTTGCGCCGTAAATACACCAACAAAAGCATTGGATGAATTTTTTCATCTAGTGCTTTTTGTATTTTAAACAGTTTGTTTTCTTGCTATAGTGAAATTGAAGTCACGATTCTATAGTTCTTAATCTGTATGTACTTTTTGAGACCTTTTCTATTTTAAAGTTATTTCCGTTTTTTGCCAGTTGTTCACGAAGCTTGTAAATATATGTGTGCAGAGTCTTTTTGTGCGCATTATTGCAGTCTTTCCAAAGATGATACATCATAGCCTCTGTTTCGATTTTTTCGTTCTTGTGCAAAATCAAAAAACTTAAAAGTGTTGACAGTTTTGGGCTTAAATCTTGTTTTCCACAATGCTTGCGCGAGATTTCAGACACAAGCTGTGCGAGTTTCGTAAAATCATGTTCGGAGACTTTTCCCCTGTACGCCGTAAAAAAAGGATTTGTCATCGATGTTACCGGAAAATCGAGAAATACATCAAATATATGCTGCTGAACGTTAAGTATTTTATTCTGAGGAAAAAGCTTTTCGTCCAAAAATGCTATATCAGGATCAGTAATCGTTATAAATGCTTGTAACGTTGCAAAATCTGGCACAGCGAACGGAGTTTCACCTATACAACGGAGTGCTTCCGAGAGTTCCAGTAAAAGCATCCTATCCTCAGAGTAAAGATAAACATTCATGAACTTGTCTCCTTGACTATAATACGATTAATATGCTAAGATTGCCGCAGCAAGGGCGATTAGCTCAGTTGGTTAGAGTACAAGCATGACACGCTTGGGGTCACTGGTTCGATTCCAGTATCGCCCAGAGGGTAACTTTTCAAAAGTTACCCTTTTTTTTGCTCTTCTTTTTTTCGGATATCTTTTATTCGGTACGTTTTCTGTTTCTTTGGATAGTAACTTTTCCGTATGTTTTCATAAAAAAAACTCCGCCCATCTTTATGATGAACGGAGTTTCTTTGGCTTTGTGCACGCTGTGATTAGTTGTTCACGCGCTCCAGATACTCGTTTGTCTCTGTGTTGATAAGGATTTTCTCGTCCTGCTTGATGAAAAGCGGAACACGTACAGTAAGACCAGTCTCTGTAACAATCGGCTTTGTAGCGCCAGAAACTGTGTCGCCGCGTACGTAGTTTTCGCTTTCTGCGACTGTGAAAACCATCTTCTGCGGAATCTTAACGTCAATCGGGTTCTCGTCCCAAATAACGATAGGATATTCATCGCCTTCTTTAAGATAGTATTTAAGGTCTTCGTTGAGTGAAAGCGGAACATTAATAGACTCGAATGTGTTTGTGTCCATAAAAACGTAGTTGTCAGCGTCAGTATACTGATACTGGCATGTAACAGTCTCGACTGTCGCATCCTCAACCATATCAGGTGTTTTTATTGTCTGTGTAAGAACTGAGCCGTCCTTAAGGTTCTTCATTTTGCAGCGGGCGAATGCTGTTCCTTTTCCTGGGTTTACGAATTCGCGCTCAACAACAAGATACGGCGCGTTTTTTATAAGAAGAACGGTTCCTTTATTGATTTCACCGCCTCTGATCATAGGTGGTACCTCCGGTAATTATTGAAACTGTCTCATTATATAAAAAATGAGATTCTGGTGCAAGGGCGGAGCCCCGCCCTGCGCCCGCACTGCGTTGCTGGCTACCCACCCTGCGGGTGCTCAAACGCCGCTCCCGCAACGCCCGGGCTTAAAAACTCGCGTTCATAGCACCCTGGTTGCGTCCTGAACGGGAAGGGCAGCACGGACTCAATCGATTTGCGGCCTGCAAGAAGCATAATAAGCCTGTCAACGCCCATCGCGACGCCGGAACAGTGCGGAAAGTCCTTGAAAACCTTCCAATACTCGTCGTCCGTTGCATGTGGAATAAGCGCAGTATCGTTTTTTAGCCGCCCTTCTGTTTTAAAATATTCGCGGACATTTTCTGGGTTGTCTTCTTCAGTGTAGCAGTTTGCAAGCTCTGTTCCGGCGGCGTACAACTCCCATCGTTCCTTCCATAGCGGGTTGCCGTCACTGCCAACTAGCGGAACGTCTTTTGCGAGGCATGCGGCTTTTACCGGATAATCCATAAGAAAGACAGGCTTCGGTTCGTTTACGAGCGCTGGCTCTACGCACTGCACAAGGATAAGCTCGTAAAGGTCGTCCCACGGCCATTTTGAAAAAGGACTGTCCGGCAGTTCTGCAATGCCCAGCCTTCTTGCGTGCTCCGCGAGTTCCGCCGTTGTCTGTGCTTCCGACAGCCTGAACCCTGCGTATTTGTTGAATGCATCGTCCATTGTAAGCCGTGTGAAAGGCGGACGCAGGTGCTGCCACGGATCATGTTCGCTTTCCGGCGGCAGCGGCGGCAACAGCACATTGAAAAGTTCTTCAGTTATAACCATTGACTCTTTGTAAGAAGCGTCCATCGTGTAATATTCGAGCATCGTGAACTCAGGGCTGTGTATGCGCCCCGCCGACTCCACGTTTCTGTAGCACTTTGAAAGCTGGAACACGGAAACCTTGTGCTGCGAGATAATCCGTTTCATATAGATTTCTGGCGACGGAACAAGATACATATCTTTTTTTTCGCCTGTCCACGGCTCCACGTACTCAGTTTTGAAAACTTCTAGGCATGTCTCCGGTATAAGCGATGAGCTGAGCGCGGGTGTGTCGAGTTCCAGATAATTTTTCTCTATAAAAAATGCGCGGATTTTTTGCATTATCTCCGCGCGGAATTTGAGCAGTTCTAAGTCCATGCTGGAAGTATATGGCTAGGCGGCCTAAAAATCAATGCACCAGACAGCGTGATGCAAAGGACAGTGTTTGCAACCATCGGCACGAATCAACGCCTTCAATGCTGGAACCCGCAATTCTAAACATTATCTTAATTTCCAAGGATATTTTTCGCGCGAATTGTTGACATGATAAAGAAATGTGGTAGAATTTTTGTATGATTCATACAGAAACACACGGATTTATGAAGCTTAGAAAAGTCATTTTGGTGGTCACATTTGCGCTTGTCGCGGCGACATCATTTGCACAGGAAATACGTAA
>JAEEGG010004606.1_pt1 | contig 33292 bp, 24 predicted proteins | sample 9134161 | NCBI WGS metagenome assembly JAEEGG01 (sample SAMN16246543, study PRJNA631951) | gut metagenome | biome: gut microbiome; feature: rumen; material: CR-attached | host: Bos | place: Iran: Karaj | collected 2018-10 | reverse complement strand
CAGATGCACAGCTTAGTGTAGACACAGGCAGCGATGACTTTGAGCTTGAATCCGGCAAGGTAAGCATGGAAGGCTCAGACTTTGAGATTCCTGGTTTTTCTGATGTAGAAGCCGCTCCAGCTGTACCAACCGCAAAAAAATCAAAGGGTCTTGATGTTCCGGATTTTGATGGAGCACTTCCAGGAAAAGAGCTTCCTCCAAATACCTTGAGCGACGAGCAGTACAAGCAGTTCCTCAAGAATTTAAACGAATATCCTCTTAACGTTCGTCTTGCTTTTGAAGACCTCATTGTTCAGGATGAATTTACAGACGACGCAGAATTTGAAATCATAGAAAAAATCCTCAAAAAGGCTCCTGCACGTCAGGTTGCTTCTACACTGGAAAAGATGCTCGATACATCAATTCCGGTTCCACGCGACTTTGAACATCGTACTGCAGAAGAATATGAGGCATATAAAAAATCGCTTTCTTATCAGCTTAGGAATAAGGTACTCCCTGGACTTTTGTGTACAATCCTCCTGCTCTTTGTAGGTTGGGGACTGTTCAACTTTACAAAGAACTGTATTGTTATTCCGGCACAGGCAAGCAGACTCTACAAGCAGGGTTATGCACTTTTGGAAGCAGACGAATATGTTCAGTCTCAGATTAAGTTTGACGAAGCAGCCAGCAAGCAGTTAAGGAAAAAATGGTTCTTTAGATATGCACGCGGTTATCGTGCCCACAAGCAGTACCTGCGCGCTGCAGATATATATGGAAAGATTTTAATCTATTTTAATCACGACAAAACAGCTGGTCTTGAATATGCCCAGATGGAACTGGATGACCTTGCAAATTACGAGCGTGCAGAAGAAATTACACGACGCGAGGTTCTGGACTATCACATAAATGATGCCGACGGAATCCTTATGCTTGGAGATATCTTCCTTGAATGGGGAACAGAAAAAGATCCGGAAAAACTTGATCTTGCAAAAGAACAGTACATGCAGCTTATTCAGCTTTATAAAGCTAACGATCTGTATAATTCACGCCTCATGCGCTACTATATCCGCAGCGACAACCTCCAGCAAGTTCTTTCTTACAAGAAGATGTTCGAAGAAGAAAAGAAGCCTGATGTAAGTGCTCAGGACTGGACAGAGCTTGGCGGTTACCTTTTGAGCAAGCTTTACGGAGACATTGCTCCGTCAGAAGAATATCTTCGCTACCAGATAGAAGGTCTGCTCAGACTTTTGATTAAGGCAACAGACATGGACGATTCAAATCCTATTGCCTGGTACAATCTTGGTAACTACTATGTTTATACAAACGACAGCATAGATAATATTTCTTATTCCCTCAAAAAGGCTCTGGAACGCTTTAACAAGGCAGAACAGCTCAAAAAGCGCGACATTTACAAGTATATAGATACTTACCGCCTGCTTGGAGAAAACTACCTGCTTACAAATGAATATCTGCAGGCTCAGGAACAGTTTACTCAGGGAATTACACTGTATACAACCGAAAAAGAAAATGCCGGTTTTGAAGGCAACGAAAAGATTGGTATGATGTATGCAGACCTTGGAAATATAAACTACACGGTAGCAGGCGACTTTGATACTGCCGCACTTAATTATAAGAATGCAGTTGCACTTGGCTACGATATTCCTCGCATCCGCTACAGACTTGGTTATATCAGCTACAAAGCTAAGAACTACCTCGAAGCTCTTGGTTCATTTATGAAAGCCGGAGAAGCAAACAAAAAGGAACGCAATCTCCTGCTTGCAATGGCAAATACACTCAGTCTTAGAAATGATGATTACGCTGCAGAAGGTTATTACGAGCAGCTCATCAATATGCTTGATAATGAAATTGTAGAGAAGGGTGGAACTGTATTCCCTCAGACTGATGATGCAGGCTACGACCTTGTAACTACATATCTTTACGCAGCAAACAACTATGGCGTAACCCTCTACAGACTTGCAAAGCGCACCGGTGACAGCCAGAAAAATGCACAGGCAATAGTTCAGATGCAGCAGTCTGTTCGTGCCTGGGATTCGCTTACCCGTGATCAGCAGACTCTTATCCGTCTGGACGGCAGCAATCTTGCACAGGAAAACATTAAGTATATTACGCATCCGGTTTCGGAATTTGAACCGGCTATATATATTGAAATACCAAAGAATCTTACGGAAAATGAAGGACTCTAAGACAATACTGAAGGAACTCTTCAGAAAATCAATTCATATATGCTGTTCCGTGGTTCCCTGGTTTATGGCAAATTACTACTGGTACACAGTTTACGGTCTCTACATAATAGTCGTAATGTATTATTTTTGCGAAATTGCGCGACTGGAAGGACATCCGGTTCCGGTGGTTTCGCTCATTACAGAAACCGCTTCGCGCCAGCGTGATGAATACAAATTTGTTCTTGGTCCTGTAACTTTAGTTCTTGGAATTGTTCTGGCTGCTCTTGTGCTTCCTGTTGACTGTGCAAAGATTGGAATATTTGCACTTGCTTTTGGAGACGGTCTTGCAAGTCTTGGTGGCAAGCTTTTTGGGCGGATTAAGATTCCTCATGCGGGCGGTAAAACCCTGGAAGGAAGCCTTACCTGTTTTACAGCTGTTTTTATTTCTACCTTCTGCGTATGCCGCAATATTGTAATAAGCTTAGTTGTTGCATTAACTGCAATGCTCATAGAGGTTTTTCCGTTGGGAGACTGGGATAACATGCTCATTCCGGCAATTACCGGCGGTGTTTACTGGCTCTTAGCGTCTCACATTTTTTAGAGCTTATACATCATTCCATAAGTACTGCTTATGGAGCTCTTTAAGATACAAAAGGTTTCCCACAAAAAGAAAAATAAATGCAAGCGCAAATCTAAGTATGTTTATTGAATTAAACAGGATGAAGGTTCCTGTGCAGATGCAGGCAAGACCTATTGTTGTAAGCTGTGTATAAAATTTCTGTTTATTATTAAAGAAAAGTGCAATGAGTGTAGCCAGAACAATAAGAATAGAAGTTATTCTTATTACGTTGCGGTAACTGTAGTCTACTTCAAAGTTTAAGCAAACCTTTGCAGTATTTATTGGCAAAAGTTGTGCAAAGAAAATGCTTACCAGAAGCAGAATAAAAATATTTTTTTCCAGGTTCTGTCTTTGGTCTGCATCACTCATCACTACCGAAAAAAGCAGGGAAGTAGGAACCAGCAGTTTTGAAAAAAGAATGCAGTTTCCACAGAATACTAAGAGCCCGGAGAAGGTACTGTTCATATTAAAAAGCGGAATCCAGATTCTAATGGAATTTGCAATAAGCGCAATTAAAAACAGAAAAAAGAACGAGATATCTGTGGCCTGAGTTTTTTCAAAAACACGGTAGAGCATAAAGCTTGTTGTGCACACATAAATTATTTCAAAGTAAAGCGAAATAAGCACAACAAGAGGACTATAGCGTGTAAGAAGGTTTCCTTCCTTTGATATATAGTCGCTAATTAAAAAAGATTTATTATATATAGAAAGAATTAAAATCAGGACATTAGCTGCCAGAAAAAACAGCGAAAAGAAGAAAAGCGAAAGGTTGAGTTTATTTCTTGTTTTTATAGTCATATTTAAATATTATATGGTAAATAAATAATAGTAAAGACTTATTAAAAAAATCCGACAATAAAAGTGAAACATTTTATTTACTTGAACTTTCGGGAGGATCAGGGAAAATGAAAAGAATCATTTCTTTCGCATTGTGTGTGAGTTTGTGTTGTGCCGCTTTGAGTGCAGGCGATGTTGCTACCTTTGTAGATAAAGGCTTTTCAGAAGACGGAAAATATTATGTATTCGGTCAGTATGGCAGAACCGATAAAAAATATCAGGGCTGGGCAGAAATATATCAGGTTGATATTGCAAAGAATGACTGGGTAGACGGTGGTGTATTCAAAATCAATCCTACTGCTGTAACTGCCGACAAAGCCGGTGTTGATGTATACGAATCTCTTGAAGGAAAAAACTACTATTATCTGCGCAATTTGAACTGCAAGGTAGCAAATGCAGATCAGGTGCTTTATATTCTAGATGATGTAAACAAGACCGGAACCGACGAGATTGTGTTTACAGACTTTAATAACTCAACAGTTGATTCTCCAAATACCTTCCATATTCAGCTTGTTCCTACAATCAACGGAAAGGGTAAGAGTGTAAAATCTTCGTTCTACATCTGGGTAGAAAAAAAGGATGCAGACGGTAATACAATTTCAAAGACAAAGGTTGGAAGTCCTGATGTTGTAAGATCTGGAATAAGCAACTATAAGATTGAACGCATTATGTGCGATCCTTCTCAGACAAACTTTATTTTTGTAATTGAGAAAATCCAGGAAGATGATACAGGAATTTCCATCAGATATATGGTGGAAGCTGCAAAGATTAAATAGATTCCGAAACAAGTTCGGAATGACAATAAAAAAATGCAGTTTTTTTAAAGAATTTTCCGGAATTTTTGTAATAAACCCCGAATTTTTTCTATACTATATATAGATATTTTTGTTTCCAAAATGAGATGGTGTACAGGTTTAAGCCCTGTGCACCATTTTTGTTTTAGAGGTGAAAATATGATTAAGATTAAAAAGGAAAAGCTAAGGCAATGCATGGTTGTGGCGGCAGAAACAGCAGTTATTGTTGCCATCATGCTTGCAGCAGTGGTTCCGGTTTCGTGTAAAATTACGGAGCAGGGAATTACGATTGTAGGCGGGGACTATACTCCACCGGTGCTTAATGATTTTACTGTTGTAGATGAACGCACGGTCCGTCTGGAATTTTCGGAACAGGTGAGTGTGTACGGCTATGTTGTTGCTCAGGTTACCGACGAGCTTTTTGGTTCGGAAGAGCATTCGCCGACCTTGGACCTGCCTCCTGCAATTGAGCGTGCAAGCGGTATTTATGGCAGCGTTCCCTGTAGTGTTACCGAACAGGAGGATGGATCTGTAATCATTACTCTAGAACAGGATATGCAGGTGGGGCAGGGTTACGAGTTTTATTCCGAAGTACGCGATAAAACCGGAAACAGTCTTACACTTGCAGTTCCTTTTGCAGGGTATAACTCCAGGGTCCCTGTTCTTGTAATGACGGAGATTCAGACAGAAAGTGTAAGCAGCCAGCGTGCGGTGGAAAAGACAGCGGGCATCTATCGTAACGAGTTTGTGGAGATTCTTGTCCTTAAAGAAGGAAATCTTGCGGGGCTTGAGCTTTGCAGTGCTTACGACGGCGAGACCAAAAAGTTTCTGTTTCCGCCGGTGGAGGTGCAGACTGGAGAGGTTTTTGTAGTTCACATGAGGGCAAGGGGCAACGGCTGTGTAAGCGAAACAGGAGATGATCTGGATGCAGCAACTTCGTCATATACAACGGCGGGGGTCCGTGACCTTTGGACAGATATAGAAACAACAACGCTTGGAAACAAAACCGACATAATTCTTTTGCGCAACCGTGCAGACCGTAAGCTTTTGGATGCTGTAATGTATCGTGCGTCTACTATAGAAGCCTGGACCAAACTCATGATAGATTATTCTGCTCTTGTGGACGAAAGCGGCATATATGAATCCGGCGATGTGGAAAATGCTTTTATTGCAGACAATATGTCCAATTCCAAGACTATGTACCGTGTTGATGCGGCCCAACTGCAGCAGCGTGCTCTTGCGGGCGACTTTCTTGAGCTTCCTGTAAAATCGGGACCAGAGACCTGGGCAGTGCTGGACCAGCCTAATCCGGGGTGTCTTTAAAAACATAGCATTTTATGTTACAGTTTCCCTATGGTAGAATTATTAGCTCCTGCGGGAAACTTAGAATCTCTTGATGCAGCCATTGGCGAAGGTGCAGACGCAGTATATCTGGGCTTAAAAAGCTTTAATGCTCGTATGCGTACCACAAATTTTGCGTGGAATCAGTTTGAGGCAGCGGTAGAAAGCCTGCACCGCCAGAATAAAAAGGTTTATGTAACAGTAAACACAGTCTGCGAAGAAAAAGAGACAGAACGTTTATACAGATTTCTCTCTTACCTTAATGCAGTTGGTCCTGACGCACTTATTGTTCAGGATTATGCCGTTATGCGCATGGCTCAGGAATTTTTCCCAAAGATGGAGCTGCATGCTTCTACCCAGATGAATATAGAAAGCTCTTCTGCAGTACGCCTATTGCAGAAAAACGGAGTAAAGCGCGTAGTGCTTGCCCGCGAGCTTGGTCTTGAAGAAATTAAGCAGATAAAAACAGAAACAGGTGCAGACCTTGAGGTTTTTGTTCACGGAGCGCTTTGTGTAAGTGAATCGGGCTTATGTCTTTTTTCTTCGTTCCTTGGCGGAAAATCTGCCAACCGCGGAATGTGTGCCCAGGCCTGCCGCCGTTTTTATACTGCCGAAGTTCCAGGTGGAATGAAGCAGGGCTATTATTTTTCTCCGTGCGATTTTGAACTTATTGATTATATTCCGGACCTTATAGAAGCAGGTGTAGATTCCTTTAAGATTGAAGGACGCATGAAGAGTGCAGAATATGTAGGAAGTGTTGTTGCCGCTTACCGTTATGTAATAGACCACTACAAAGAAGATAAAAAGGGTGCACTTGCAACAGGCAAACGCATTCTTTCTTCGGACTTTGCACGCTCCAAAACAACCTACTGGTACGGCTTTGAAAACCTTAAGGATGGCGTAGAAAATGCCGGACAAAAAATATTAAACCCAGACCAGGCAGGCGGAACAGGACTCTACCTTGGAAAAATTGCGGGAACCAAGCCTGCAGAGCGCGGACTCATAGAAGCAATTGGAGAAAAGGTTCAGATGTGTTTCTTAAAGGGAGGCACCTATGACCCCGACCCGGGAGATTCAATCCGCATTCACAAAAAGGATGATACAGGCCGCGAAAGCCATAAGATACGTACAGTAGAGCTGGAAGAAAAAAGCGACCGCCGTTGGATTGATATTCCGACAGGCTTTTCTACCGGAGATGAAGTATACCTTTTGCAGTATAAAACCGGTAACAAGCATTACCGTCACGTGCTGCCAAATGATATTGGCCGTTACAGAAAGCAGCCTAAGGACGAAAAGCTTCCTATTCTTGATATTACTCCTGTTGCTCCAAAGGAATTGGATTATTTTCCTGATGGACTTTATGTTCAGGTTTCTTCGGTACCAGATCTTTTTGCAGTTCAGGGACTCAACCCGGTACGCGTAATTCTGGAATACAATTCAGAAACCTCCTATGATTTACTCAACCATAAGACCGTACTGCCTTTTTCTAAAAAACAGATTTATATTTCGTTTGATCCGTTCTGTTCTGTTTCCGAAGAAGCCGCACTTGCGCACCAGCTGGAAACTCTTATTGCAGACGGCTATACAAACTTTGTTGCAAACAATCTTGCTCATATTCAGCTTTTGCAGGACAAGATCCGCGATAAAAAGGTTAGGGTTATTGCAGGACCATATCTGTATACCTTTAACCGCTGGGCTGCATCCTGGCTCGAAAACCAGAATATTGGTGCCTTTATAATGCCTTACGAAGATTCCCGCCGCAACCTCGAAGCAACCTGGGAACAGAATGTGCGTTCAAGAGTTCTGGTGCCTGTCTTTGCATATCCGGCTTTGTTCCGCATGCGCTTTAAGCTTCCGTCCGATTATGATTTTACCTATTTTGAAGACAAGGAAGAAAAGGTCTTTAAGGTAAACTCTACCGCTGACGGTTCCTTTGTTATGCCGGAAGAGCCTTTCTGCATTGTAGACAAGGTGCAGTTTATTAAGTCTTCGGGCTTTAAGAAAATCCTTATAGACTTTTCAAAGACAAAGGTTAGCCGCAGTCAGATAAAAGCAATTTCTACCTCACTTGCAAAAGGGCAGCCTCTCCAGGGCATTTCCCGCTTTAACTGGAAAGACGGTTTTTATTCTCCGCAGCAGATGGAAGAATATAAGGCCGCTAACGAGAGGCGTGCCGCTTTAAAAGTAAAAGGTAATAAAAAGCGTCGTTAGAATACAGCTACCTCCTCTGCCGCCTTTTCGGCTGCAATTACTTCCTCTGATTTCTGTGCTTCTGCAGGAGCTTCTGCCTCAGTCTGTTCTGTTGCCTCAGCCTTTTCTTCGGCTGCCTGCGCAACTTCTTCCGGCTTTGGTTTATGGAACTTATATTCCACGTGCTCGGCAACTACATAAATCTTGGATTTGGAAACATCGTTTTCCTTCCAGCGACTCTGCTTGAGTCTTCCTACTACACGAACTCCCTGACCCTTGTCGCAATACTTTGAACATTTTTCGGCCATTTCTCCATAAGTTTCAATATCAAAGTACGAAACCTCTTCGTGCTGTTCACCATCCGGAGACTTTGTTTTGCGATTAACTGCAAGCGGAAACTTACATACAACAAACCCTGCTGTCGGCTTAGACAGAACTGCCTTTTTGACAACATTTCCCTCTAAAATAATTGAATTGAGCTGATTCATAACAACCCCACATAAATAGAATTTCGCGCCCGGCCGGAGCACACAGGAATATCACAATTCCTGACATATATAGTATTGCTAAAAAATGGGACTTATTACAAAAATTTGAGAAAAAAAATGAAAAAAAGTGAAAAATTTTTAAAAAATGGGGAAAAATCGGTTAAAAATGGATTGCTTCGCCCTCCGGGCTCGCAATGACGGGAGGCTAACCTTTCTTTGGAGTGTTACTTACAAGCCTTATCATGTACAGCTGAACGTATTCTGTAAGGGCCTTCTGGTCCTGAATTTTCTGCATGTTCGGCGTACGTACAAGGGCATCTGCAAGGTTTTCTATGCGCTCTTTTGTAAAGGACTGGGCGGTAAGAGTATTGCAGACACGGCGTGTATAATCGCGGATAAGGGAGTTAACATCCTCGGTAAGATTGTTGTAGGCTTCTTTAGAAATCATGCGGTTCCACTGCTTGGTAAGGAAGTTAAGCTCACGGTCAACCGAAGAACCTTCCGGAATAAATTCTGAGGCAAGCTCCTTTGCCTTATCTGCAAGGGCTTCGTGGCGGCTCTTCTTTGTTTTCTTATCGCCTTCTTCGTTTTCAAGAACCGACATAGGGTCAACTTCCTGTTGCAGCTGTTTTTCCTTTGCTTCCCGCTTCTGTTTTTCAATTTTGCGCGAACGGAAAAGTCCGATAATCCACGAAATGAGCGGAATTGTATATATAAACGGAAGCCTCATTTTGGCTTCTGCAAGGATGTCTTCGCTGCGCAGCATGAGCAGATGGCTGTAAGGCAAAAGCTTTCCGTCTGCAAAAAGCTGGAAGGTACTGAGTGAGTCGTCCAGATTTTTTTCGGCAGAGAGCAGGGTAATAAAGTTTGCAGTAAGCAGGGCATAAAGCACAGGCGAATTATCTTCTACCAGAAGCTCCAGCTTCTTTTCAAACTTGTCTTTATTTGTCATTTCGGGAAGCTTGGTATATTCAAGCAAAGACTCATACCACTGGTTTACCAGCATTTCTTTTATAGTATCGTGGGCTTCGTTACAAAGACGCACAATGAGCGAAATTACCTTGTTTTTGTAAATGTAATAGCGTGTGCCCGAAGCAACCTTAAATACCACAAGCTTTGGAAGGGTGTTGTCTTCGCTTTCGGTAGACAGTTTGAGCAGGGTATCCTTAAGATCTTCTTCGGAATACTGACCAAACAAAAGCTTTCCGTGTTTATCCTGAAATTTAAGAATCTGCGGTGTAGAAAAAAAGTAAGGCGGATTTGCAAGATTTGATTGAAGTTCCTTTAAGGCTTCTTCGCGTTTTCTGTCTGTCTGGAATTTTTCTTTGAGATAGGTACTGTGAATTTCAGAAATAGAAATTGCCTGAAGCAGGCTTGTGTCATCTGCAGTGCGGTCCTGAATCTTTTCAAAATCCTGGCGAACAAAATAACACAACTGGTTCCAAAGATAATACTGGTCGCCGTCGGTTACATCAATATAGCCGTTATAATCCTTGTCTACAAAAGCGGAATAGAAATTCTTAACAGAGATTTCTTTAGACGGATTTGCAGAACGAAGCTTTTTCAAAAAGTAATCGTGATACTCTTCCTTCTTGAGTACCTTGCGAATCTTCATCTGTGACGATTCTACCAGAATCTTGATTGGAACGCAGGCAGGTAAAAGCAATGCCGGCAGGTCACGCGGAAAAACAACCACATACAGATTCTGCGATTTGGAAGGCTCTTCGTTCATATTCTGAATAAAGTATTCCTGTGCAGCTTTTCGCTCCAGAATTGTAGAAGGAAACTTTTTTGGGAGATCTGTTTCTACCGGATACGGAATAGATTCGTTTTTTATAAGTTCTTTGTAAACAGCAGTATATTTTACAGAAAAATAAGCAATGGAAATAATCATCTTTTTGTTGCCGTTTGGAATTACGGCAGCAAGATGCTTTTGTTCAAGGCCCGCAAGCTCTGCAGTAACGGTTCCGGTTGGGTCTCCCAGGTATTTTACCAGCTCTGCCTGTTCTTCTACATGATGTTCTGCATACTTTTTTATCCAGGTACAGAATTCACGCTGGTCAATAAAAGGAGACTTTTGTTTTTCGGCATAATACCGGATTATAGAGCTTAAATTTGCGGATGTGGCCATACAATTATTGTACACCAAAAAATTGAAAAATGATAGAAAAAAAAAGTGTAAATTAGTAAAATCATCTTATGATTACTTCAGAAAGAATGAAGGGCTTGAATCCTTATGTTCCGGGCGAACAGCCTAAGGACAGGGTTTATGTTAAGCTCAATGCAAATGAAAATCCTTATGCGCCTAGTCCGGCCGTAATAAAGGCTGTGACTGACTTTGTAAACACTCAGCCGCAGAAGCTTGCTTTGTATCCAGATCCGGATTCTAACGAACTGCATGCAAAAATTGCAGATATGATTAATAAAACAGGCGGTGTGCTTTGCCGTGCTCATACAGCTGCAGACGGAACAGTTTCTCCAGACGAACGCGACCGCATTCCTTTTACAGTAACTCCGGATATGATTTACAGCGGAAACGGCAGCGACGAGGTTCTTTCCTTTGTGTTTTATGCTTTTTTTGACAGCGGTAAAAAATTTGTAATGCCTCAGTTTACCTACAGCTTTTATCCTGTTTACGCAGGCTTTTATAATATTCCTATGGACCAGGTGCCGCTCAAGGATGACTGGACACTGGATACAGACGAAATGCTTAAGCGTGTAAAGAATAACGGCGGCGGACTTATTTTTGCAAATCCTAATGCACCTACAAGTCTTGGCTTGACCCGTGAGCAGGTTAGACAGATGCTGCTGCGTGCCAATCCCGACAAAATCTTTATTGTGGACGAAGCATACGTAGACTTTGGCGGAGAGTCGTGCATCCCGCTGCTTAAGGAATTTCCTAACCTGCTTATTGTACGTACTTTTTCCAAGAGCCTTTGTGCTGCAGGTATGCGTCTTGGTTATGTTGTTGCTTCGCCCCAGCTTATAAATACAATTACCACAGTAAAAAACAGCGTAAATCACTTTCCGCTTGATGCGGTGGCTCAGGTTGCAGGCTGTGTTGCGTGCGAAAATCCTGCGTACTATGCAGACTGTGCCCGCAAGGTAGCCGAAGAACGCGATAAATTCTATAACTTTTTAAAGTCTCGTGGTTTTTATGTATTAGAAAGCAAGACAAACTTTTTGTTTGCGCGTCATCCGTCAATCGGGGGTGAAGAGCTTTATAAACGCGTAAAGGAAAAGGGCTTTTTAATAAGACATTTTGCAACACCGGGAATCGAAGATTTTGTGCGCATCACAGTCGGAACCCCTGAGCAGATGGAAGGATTAAAAAAGGTATTTGAGGAGATTATATGAAACTTTTAGTAATTAGCGACCTGCACGCACATAATGACGTGCTGGATAAGATGGACGATATTTTTAAGCAGGCAGATGCTGTTCTTTTTGCAGGAGACTTTGCAGAATGCTTTAAGCCAGAGACCGGAGACGAAGCCCTTGAAAAGCTTTGCAGCAAGCACGATACAATTTTTGCAGTACTTGGTAACTGCGATAACGAAGTATTCTTGGGCGACCTTGAAGACAAAGATATAAGCGTAGAAAAAGCACTTGTTTTCCACGAAGGATTGGCTTTTGCAGGAAGCGGCGGCGGAACAAAGTTTACCGGTAAAACCGAATTTGAACGCACCGAGGAAGAATGCCTTAGCGACTTTGATATTGTTGTAAACTCTGTTGAGCAGGGTGGAGACAGCTCGCTTTGGAACAATACTATTTTAATAAGCCACAACCCTCCAAAGGGAACAACCGTAGATGCAGTAAATGCAGACCTTCATGCCGGAAGCCCTATGTTCACAAGCTTTATTAAGGAGCACAAGCCTCTTGCAGTAATCTGCGGACATATTCACGAAGGACGCGGTGTAGAAAAGATTGGAGAAACTACAGTAATTAATCCGGGCAGCCTTGGAGAAAAAGGTACCTACGTATGGCTCACAGTTGAACGCGACAACGACGGCAACTGGAGTGTAAGCAAAGTAGAGGAGTGCAAGCTTTAATGAAAAAGATGATTGCGGGGCTTTTTGCCCTTGTTCTGTCGGAAATTCTTTTTGCTCAGACGGCTACTACAGTTCAGCCTACAGCAACTGTTCAGAAAAAATTTACACCTCTTTCTCTGGTGTCTTTTAAGTCACATCTGTCATATAAAATTGGACAGGACACAGCAGCCTATCCTGCAGACAGAACACTCAAGGCTTTTTCAATAAACAAATACGAAACCTGCTACAGCCTGTGGTATCAGACAAGAATCAAGGCAGAAAAAAGCGGCTATTATTTTCAGAATCCCGGCCAGGGCGGAACTAATGGTAAACGTGGTGCCGAACCTACAGAAGAAAATCAGTATCAGCCGGTAACAATGATAAGCTGGTATGATGCAATTGTGTGGTGCAATGCCCTTAGCGAGCTCCGTGGAAAAACTCCATGCTATACCTACAACGGAATTGTTTTGCGAGACTCATCAGATACTGCAGCATGTGACCTTTGTTCCTGTGACTGGAATGCAGACGGTTACCGCCTCCCAAGCGAAGCCGAATGGGAATATGCAGCGCGCCGCACAAAGAGCGGCTTCCAGAAGGGTAACCTTGTAAGCGGCCAGACCCAGGCCAGTAACGACGAAGACGCTTACCTTTATGCCTGGACAAGCGACAACGCCGGTTCTACCCGCAATGTGGGAACAGCTGGTGTACCTTTTGATCCTAATTCAATTACAGAGCCTGCAACCGGTAATGCAAACGGAGCCGGCCTTTATGATATGAGCGGTAATGTTCTGGAATATTGCTGGGACTGGTTTGAAGATTATACTGCAGGACAGAATTACGGACCAACTGTAGGCTACGACCGTGTAAGCCGCGGAGGCAGCGTTTCGGACTATACTCCGTTCTACTACGCCGGCGACCGCTACAGCTACGATCCGAACGAATGTTATAATTATTTTGGTTTTAGAATCGCCTGCACAGTACAGTAAACTACTTTAATTTACGTTCCTGTTTCTTTAATTTTCTTGTCTCTGCCTTAATCTTCATGCGCTGTTTACGCGAAAGCTTGCGTGCGGTGCGGCGGGCTTCTATGTTAGACTTGTTTATATTCAAAAGCCATACACTTAAGAAAACAGAAATTACACAAAGCCCTGTTGCAATGAGGACCGGAATATAACCCGGCAGAGTTTCAAACGGCAGCTTGTAGTTCATTCCAAAGAAGCTTGTAACAAAGGTTGGCGCCATCATTACAAGGTTAATGATTGCAAGCTTTTTCATTACGATATTGAGGTTGTTGGAGGTTACCGAACTAAATGCGTCCATAACTCCAAAAAGAATGTCTGTATAAGTGTCGGCCATTTCTATAGCCTGGCGGTTGTCAATTGCAACACCTTCTACAAAATCAATGTCTTCGTCGTCAAATTTAATAAGGCGTGTGCTCTTCATTTTTTGCAGCAGCAGTGCATTACTTTTGAGCGAGGTAGAAAAATAAACCAGAGATTTTTCGAGTCCAAGCATGAGCATGATTTCCTGGTTTTCAATTTCCATGCGCATCTCGTTCTGGATGCTTGTAGAACGGCGGTTTATCTCTTTAAGGTAGCGCAAAAAGTTTAAGTTTGCGCGGTTCATAATCTGCACAATGAACGAAGGAAAATCTGTTAACTTGATGTTTTTAATTCTGTTGTTGCCAAAGTCCTTTAAGATTTCGCAGTCGGTCCAGCAGATGGTTATGATTGTACGGCCCTTAATGATAATGCCAACCGGAACCGCAAAATAAGGAGTTTCTGCCGCAGGGTCATAAACCGGAACACGCACAATTGTAAGGATATAGCCTTCGCCGTCTTCCATACGTGAAAGTTCATCAGGGTCCAGAATATCAAGGATGTGGTCCTGTTCAATATCATAATCCTGCTGGAGCTGATTTGTTTCATCACGCGTAACATTGCGTGCATCAATCCACAGAGGCTTTTTTGAGTTTATTTCGTCTTTTTTTGTTTTGAAGAACTGTCCGTCTTCCTGCTGCCAGTATGTAATCATTTTTAAAATTCTCCCTTTAATAAATGCGGCGCACCCCAGAGAATTCCAAAAAATGTGCAGGAATATTACTTGCTAAAGCTAAGGAGGCCGCTTACAGATTTTATTTTACGTATGGGATAACTACTCGACCCGCCGTCCATAATGCGCCTCCTTTTTTAAGATTAGTAAATCAAACTGATGCGTTTATTTTAGCATTAAACCTTAAACTCGTCTATCTGTTTTCCAATTTTGATAATGGAATCCTTCATACGGTCTGCAACTTCGGTTAATACTGCACCGGTTTCATTAATTTTTTGAGCACCAACAGCCATTTCGTCCATGCTCGATTTCATAGAAATTGTAACGTTCTGCAGATGCTGAACTTCGGAAAGAATAAGCTTGTTGCCTTCCTGCATTTCGTCAGAGGCACATCTTACTTCCTGAGAACCGTCGTTCATCATTTTAAGTGCATCAATAATCTGCTTTGAACCTGCATTCTGTTCTTCCATGGCTGTCTTAATCTGCATAACCAGCTGGTCTGTATCTTCAAGCTCGTGAGAAACAAGAGAGAAGGTGCTGCTTGCATCTGTAGAAGCTCTTACAACCTCGGTTATAGATTCCATAATCTGAGTAAGCTGATCCGAAATCTGTGTAGACTGCTGTGAAGAAGTTTCCGAAAGCTTACGGATTTCGTCTGCTACAACCGCAAAACCCTTTCCTGCTTCTCCCGCATGAGCCGCTTCAATTGCAGCGTTCATAGCAAGAAGGTTAGTCTGTTCTGCAATGTTTGCAATTGCAACGTTTGCTTCTACAAGAGCTTCGGACTGGTTTTCAATTGTCTGAACCTTTTCGTTTACAATGTTAAGCTTTTCAAAACCTTCCTGTGAGTGATGCTGCAGATTTCCAAACGAATTATTCATTCGTTCTACAGAAGTACTTACCGAATTAATATTGCCAATCATTTCTTCAACAGCAGTAGAAGCCTGAATTACACCCGAAGACTGATTTTCTACCATGTTGTTCAGAGAATTAATATTTGCAGATATTTCATCAACCGCACCCGCAGTCTGGTCTACGCTGCTTTTTTGTGCATCAAGCTGCTGACGGAAGCTGTTGATATTTGCAATAATCTGTGTAATTGCAGTAGCCGTATCCTGTGCTGTAGACGACATGTCTTCTCCCGCAATTCCAAGCTCGTTTTTAGAGTCTTTAACATCCGAAATAATAGTCTGCAGCTTTTCGGTAAAATTATTAAAGCCCTGTACAACCTGTCCAATTTCGTTATTTGTGTGAACTTCAATTCTCTGTGTAAGGTCTGCATTACCCTGTGAAATTCCGGTAATAGCATTTTTTACTATCTTGAGCGGCTTGAGCGAAATTATAAGAACAATTGCACCAAGAACAAGAATTATGGCTACCATTATAAAACCAAATATAATTGCAGCATTTGCAATTCTATTACCAAGTCTGTCCAGTACTTTTCCTGGAACAGTAAAGCCCATGCCCCAAGGAGTTCCGCTAATTCCAGAATATACAAGCAGGTCATACTTGCTGCCGGTATAAGAAGCAATGTAGGCATAACCCGAGTCTCCGTCGACCATGCGTTTAGATATTTCTGCCAGATCTTCGTGACCTTCGCCTGCGTTTGTAATAAAGTTTCCGTCCTCTACTCCGGCAGGATGGTAAATAATTCCACCGTTATGGTCAATGAGCCAGAGCCAGATGCCATCAGGAACCTTTGTTCCCATAACAGGCTTGATAAGGTTTTCAATATTTATAACGCCTGCAAGCATTGCATAAACGTTGCCGCGTGCATCTACAAGGGGCTTGGTAACGTGAATTACCTTTTTGCCGGTAGTTCTTGAAACAACAGGGTTATCGATATAGGTTTTGGCACCTTCAAACATTACAGCCTTAAAATAGTCGCGGTCGCTAATGTCTGTGCGGGTGCCGTTGTCGTTGTAAGAAAGTCCTTTTGCATCGGCAATCATGATGTAGTCAAAATCCTTGGCACGAATCTGCGGATTTGCCTGGAGCCACTGACCCACCAGATCAAAGTTTCCGGACTTTGTAATTTCGGAATTAACATACGGATTGAGCTGCATAAAGTAGCCCTGAATAGTGTTTTCCAGAGATTCCCTTATGGAATTTGTAAGCATTACATAACTTTCTACGTGATCTGCGCGGGAATCATTTTTGGCAAGCTTTGAAAGGACAGCAACCTGAATAGCAGTAAGCGCTGCAATACCAAGCCCAATCAAAATAATCAAATTAGCAATTAAACTCACCCGTCTTTTTTTAGTAGTTTCGGACATCTTGTACCTCATATATGTGAAATAATAGTGCACTTTTAGAATAAGGTAACTTTTATAAATTGCTATGTCCTTATAGTGTAGAGCATACAGCCAAATAAATCAATTAAAAACCACAAAAATGAATTTTAGTATTATATTTAAAAATATGCAGGTACTACCGGTTTACATGATGAATTTTACAATGGTTTTTCTCATTTTTCTTATTTTTAGCTTTGTTGGCTGGGTAAGCGAGGTTCTTTATGTAGGAATCTTTTTTGAACACCGTTTTGTAAACCGCGGTTTTTTGCACGGCCCGCTTTGCCCAATTTATGGCTTTGGAGGACTCACCATCCTGCTTTTGCCGCAGGCACTTTATTCCACCTGGGCACCGCTTTTTTGCGCCTCCATGGTTTTGTGCACCGTTGTAGAATATCTTTCCAGCTGGATTTTGGAAAAGCTTTTTCATACCCGCTGGTGGGACTATTCGCACTATAAGTTTAATATTCACGGCCGCGTGTGCCTTTTAAATTCTCTTTTGTTTGGCGTGCTTGGGGTTGCCATCATTCATTTTATTCAGCCACAGGTAATGCGCTTTTTGTCATTATTCAGCGACTTTGTGCTTACACTTAGTGCCAATATTCTTGCAGTTGCTCTTGTTGTTGACTTATTAATTACAGTACGCCGCCTTGTAGACTTTTCTGTTTCTATTGCACGAATTAAGTCCTTTGGCGAAACTCTGCGCGAACGCTACGGCCACGAACAGTGGTTTAAAGGCGAGTCTCTGTCCCAGATTATTGCCAGCGTAAAAGCCCACGCCCTGGATAAAAAGGACGAAATTAACAGCGCACTCCTCAAAAAAATCCAGGATTTTGAACCCCGCATGAAAAACCTCGAAAGCTTTATCAAACGATTCCCGACCCTAAAAAGCATTAACTACAAGGATGTACTTGCAATGCTCAAGGAAAGGCTGCATAAAAAATAAGGGTGGAATTTGGCTTAAATTCCTAAAAAATCAAAAAAAATTCAAAAATTTTCATTTTTTTTCTCAAATTTTTGTAAGAAGTCCCATTTTTTAGCCATATTAAGTATGTAAAAAACTTACCTGAATCAGGGGGCTAAAAATGCTTAACTTTGGGCGCAGATTCTGCTGTCTGCTTTTGTACTTTGTGATGTTTTGGACTGCTTTTGGTGCAGAAAGAAATGTTGTAGGGCAGAGTGTGTACAGCTGGGATTTTTCTGATTGTGAAATCCGCGACATTCTGTATGTTGTTTCTCTTGATACCGGTATTTCGATTGTAAGCGATGATACTGTAAAAGGCAGAGCAGACTTTCGTTTTACGGGCAAGGATTTTGAAACAGCTTTTGATTCTTTCTTAAAGGCAGCAAGATTGTATGTTTTTAAGACAGATGAGGTGTGGACGGTCAGCAGGTTCAGAATGGAAGAACACGACGGTTTGTATGTTCTGGATGCCTGTGATTTGTCGGCAGAACAGATTGTGGAAAAGTTGTGCGTGGGACTTGGAAAGGCTTTAACTTATGAAGTATTGCCGACAGGACTCATGAGCGTGCATTTTAGTGGGTTGGGCGAACAGGAGCTGCTTGAGGGGTTTTGCAGGAGGCTGAACGGATTCGAGCTTGAACTGAAGGACACTGGATATCATCTTGGAAAAAAGACCGGTGGTTCGGGAGAAAAGAATTCTGGCTTTGGGTATATGGATGTGCGTATGCTTGAGGACGGGGCTTTTTTTGTGGACATAAGAGATTCTAAAGTTGGAGAAGTTCTTGAAGCTGTTTTTGCACAGGCTGGTGCTAATGGCGGTACTAATGGTTGTGATAAAAAGCAGTTTTGTGTTCTGACAAATTCTGAGACAAGGATTAACAGGCTTTGCTTTAGGGCAGGGAATTTTGATGAGGCTTTGGAAAGGATATGTGTATTTAACGGACTTGGGTGTTATGTAGAAGAGGATGTGTATTTTGTTGTTTCGGGAGTTGCAGCTAAAAACTGGCATAAGGTTTGCCTTGAGTTTATGGCGGCGGAGAAGTTTGTTTCTGTACTGAAAGGGAGGTTTGGTGGTCTTAACTGTGTAGTTTTGCCGGATGAAATGTCTTTTTTGGTTTGTGCTGATGAGCGCGAATTTGAAGAGGTGATTGCTCTTAAGGATGAAGTTGATATTAAAACGAATATGTATCTTGTGGAGTTAAAGTATATCAGGCCAGATGAATTTGTTAAGTATCTGCCGCCGGGTGTAGATAAGGGAAGTTTGTTTTTTGCAGACGACAATTCGAGCGTGTTTTTTAAGGGAACAGAAGCGGCTTATTTGAGCTTATGCGAACAACTGAAAATTTGCGATAGGCCCGTTGTTAGGGTGAGCTATGATCTGCTGATTCTGCAGTATGACGAAGGGAGCGAAAACGCGTGGAATCCGAATTTTTCTGCCAGAAGAATTGCTGTTGGTGACAGGAACGATTTTGGGGTAAAGCTTGGTTCTGTGTTGAATTTGAATCTGAATGTTGTAGGCGCCTTTGGTTTGAATTTTGCGGCTCAGCTGCAGACTTCGATCGAAGAGAATAAAACTACGGTTTTTGCAGACACAACGATTCATGGAGTTGCAGGAAAACAGATTAATTTTCAGAACACAAATACGTATAGGTACAGGGATAATAATCTGGATCCAAGTACGGGAAAACCTGTCTATTCCGGTATTACAAAGGAGATAGTTTCCGGATTGAAGCTGGAGGTTGTAGGTTTTGTAAGCGGTGACGGAATGATTACCAGCACGGTAAAAGCTTCTGTAACCAGACAGGGCCTGGATACTTCCTCTTCAACCGGTAACCCTCCGCCTACAAGCGAAAAAATAGTTACCACAGAGGTTTGCGGTAAGAGCGGTGAACCGATTGTAATAAGCGGACTCATACAGAATTCAGATTCTGTTTCGCAAAACGGAATACCACTTGTTTCAAAGATTCCTCTGCTTGGGAATCTGTTTAAATCAAAAGCAAAAATTACAGAGCGGTCGCAGATAGTTATTTATCTTATTCCGCACATAGAAGATTACAACGGAGATTTAGAGGCTGTGTCTCCTGAATCTGAGGCGGTAGCTGCACGCAATTATATGAGCAGTTTGTATAAATCTTTTGCTGGAGGAAATACTTATGAACAGTTATAAATTTAATCTTACACCTGGTTACTGCCTGTATAACAAAGTTGCAATTATGTCTCAAAAAGGTTCGTCAATCTGTTTTATTACAGAGAATCCGGATGACGAACTGCTCAAGAGCCGTATAAAAAAAGCCTTTTCGAATTATCTTGCGTATATTGTGCAGCGGCCGGATTGCCCGGCGGAGTATAAGGAAGCACCCTCGGTTGAGTTTATAAAGGGGAGCAGAACCGAGCTTAAAAAATGTGTTTCGCAGCTCTTTTTACAGGCAGATGACCAGAATAATAAAACTCCGGAAACGGCGTTGGATACGGCGGGCTACAACGATGCTGCGGCGGTGCTGCTGTTGGATACAATTATGAATGAGGCGCGAAGCCGTAATGCAACGGATATTCATATCGAAAAGAATACCGTCAAATTCAGGATTTACGGCAGGCTTGAAACTGTAGAAAAACTTTCGGAAGAAAAAACAAGGGAGCTTGTTCAGCGCATAAAATTTCTGGCTGGCATGAATGTTCTGGAAAAAAGACGCAGCCAGGACGGGCATTTTGTTTATGGGACAGAAGCTCCTGTATTTGTTCGGGTTTCGTCTGTTGGTGTGGTTGGTAAGAACGGTAGCGAAACGGAAGAATCAATTGTTATAAGACTTTTGGATACAAAACGGCTTCCTCTTTCGCTGGACAGGCTTGGCTTTAACGAACAGCAGTTAAAAAAAATCCAGGAGATAGTTGCGAATAAAAACGGGCTCATAATTATTTGCGGTCCTACGGGCGCTGGAAAATCTACAACAGCGGCTGCTGTTTTAATTGACATAGGCCGCAACAGCAGTAATACAAAAAAAATAATAAGTCTGGAAGATCCTCCTGAATACCTGATTCCCGGGGTTACGCAGATTCAGATTGATGAAAAAATAAGCAATTCCTTTTCGGATTCTCTGGTTCATGTATTCCGGCAGGATCCGGATGTACTAATGATTGGAGAAATACGCGATGAAAATTCTGCAGCTGTAGCAATTCGTGCAGCTTTAACCGGTCATCTTGTTGTGGCAACTTTGCATACTGCAACAGCGGCGGGTGTGATACTGCGTCTGGAAAATCTTGGAGTTCCGCGAAAATTAATTGTGTCTGTATTAAAAGGTGTTGTTGTGCAGGAGCTTAATAACTTTAGGGGAAATGTAAACCTTGTTGCAGATGTTTCGGTGCCCCTTAAAAAGCTTGGAAAAGTTTCTTATGAACACATGCCCGAAGATAAGCTGGAAGAATTTTTTGAGCACACTACAAATTATGCAGAGCTGTTTCACGAAACAATACAGATTCTCAAATCCAATCCAAAACCAAAGCTTTTGGTTAGAAGCGGCAGGAAAAAGAATATGCCTGTAGCTGGGGAGAATGCAGGCTGATGAATTATTTTACAAACAAAAGCAATAAGAGAAGATTTACTCAACTTTTGCAGGAGCTTGTGTGTTCCAAAAAAATGGATTTAAAAGGAGCACTTTTACTTATGAGCAGAGCCAGTGCTGGAGATGCTGTTGCCCGGTCTGCAAAGCATATATATGAATCGCTTTTGAAGGGAGAAACTTTTTCAAATGCCCTCAAAACCTGCCCTTACATAGAGTTTGATGTAGTTTATATTTCATTTTTGAATTTTGCAGAACGTGGAGGTTGTCTTGAGAATGCGCTGCAGTTCCTCCAGAAAAAATGTGACCGTGAGTACGAAAATCAGAATCGGATTATCGAGGTTTGTATGTATCCTGCTTTTGTAATTCTGCTTGCGGTGGGCGCGGGAATTCTTCTTAGTATAAATTCTTCATCGTTTGCAATAGAGGCTGATGTTGATCTTAAGCTTAGTCTGTGCTGGGCATTTGGATTTCTGCTTATGTTCTGCATCACCGTCTGTCTGGTTTTAAAACAAAGTCTTGGAACAGATAAATTATACGAAGCCTTTCTGGCAATGGGGTTTCTGATAAAAGGAGGAGAAAGTATTGCCAATGCTGCTAAAGCAGCTGTGAATGTTCTGGGTTATGAAACAAAGGAGGGGATGCTTTTTGTCCGTGCCGCAGAAAAACTGTCTTACGGGCATAGCTTAAGGGAAGCCTTTTCGTTTAATAACCGTATGTTGGATCAGGCATTTTTTTATGCAGAGAATTCCGGAGGGGAGAATGATGTGTTTGAAAAAATTGCTTTATGGCTCAATGCCCGGGATGAAAAAAAACGTTTGATTTGCATCAAGCTGATCGAACCGGTTTTTATTTCGGGGACAGGAATATTCTTGCTTATATTCCTGGTCAATCTTGTGCTTCCGCTTTTTTCCGAAGGCACTTTTTTTCTGTAAATCAATATTTGGGAGGAATTGGTAAAAATGTTGAAAAGATATTTTTCAAAGGAGAACCAGAATGAAAAAAATGAAGCAAAAAAACAGAAGGATTACGAGGCCTTTACTTTTGTGGAAACCCTTGCGGTCCTCGCAATTATGGCAGTCCTCACGGCTGGTTGCACGGTGTCGGTTACACGGCTTGTTTCCATTGCAAAAAAGAATTCAGCAAGAAATCAAATCGAACAATTCAGCGCGGCACTTCAAACTTATTTCCTCGACTGCGGATGCTTCCCCACAACAGAACAGGGACTCAACGCCTTATGGGAAAAACCAGTTTTCTATCCGATACCAGAAAACTGGGACGGACCATACCTTGAGCGTAAACCAGGGAAAGATCCTTGGGGAACCGATTTTGAGTATATCAGCTCTCAAAGCTCCGTTATGCCGTCAGAGGTTCCTGCGAATCTGCCCTTTGTACTCATCAGTTACGGCGCGGACAAAACAAGAGGAAACACCGAAGGAGGTGATGACATTGTCTCCTGGAAATAATTTGGGTAACGGGACCTGCGGTAAAACTGTGTGCTCTGTTGTCATTGTTGTTGCTATGGCTCTTGGAACCGCAGTCTGTTCCTACAGACTAAAAAAATCGGCAGAAATAAGACTCTGGGAAAAATCTCTTAGTGATTATTCTGAGCGTCTTCAAAACGAAAATCTTGCAGCGGTAAAAGAAGCTCAAAGCAATAAGGAGACCGGACAGTAATGCGTTTTTCAACATTGATTGTGGTGCTTATTTTTCTGGGAATTATCGGAATTTCTGTGCATCAGGCTGTGTGGCATTCAAATGAACTGGGGACACGTGCAGAAAATTTGAGGCAATGCTACTGGATAAAAAAATTTATTACACAGAGCTTTAAGGATTCCTGTGACGGAAAGGGTTTTGCGTCTCTGGAAGAATGGCAGGTAACCTGTAGAAGTATGTTCGACCTTGAGTATATTGCCTGGTGCCCTGCAGAAGAATTTATGATTGTTCAGAATGACGAGTACAGAAACAGGCTTATGTATGCAACCTGGAAAGGTAACAAAGACCTTAAGGCCTGTAGTGGAGAAGTTTATTACAGGAGTAAGTGATGAAAAAAGCATGTAATGTTCTGGATTATGATTTTTATTCCTTTGATTATCCTTTGAGCAAGGTTGGGTTTGCAAAAGAAAAAAGGAACAGTTTTATCTGTTCACAGCTGGAAAAAATGCACCCGTGCTTTTCGGATGACTGCTGCTTTGACTATAAACTAAGGCTCAATAAAAACAAACTTAGGGCAGATGTAGTCGTAATGCAGAAATTCCGCCTGGCGGAGTACAGGAATCAAAGAAAGAAGATTTATATTCCGGAAGGAAAAATGACTGCTTTTTATTCGCGGGCAAAGGTGTGGGTATTTGTAGTGTGTATTCTGTTGCTTCTGCTTTGTGTTATTGCAGTAGCAGGAAGCTTGATGCTTGGAGGGGATAGCCAGGAACAGGTTTTTTCAGATAACGTCGCCGAGCCAAGTTATTCAATGGAAAATCAGACACAGTCTTTAGAGCTTGTGGAGCTTGTGAGGACTTTGGGTGGAACAGTTGATTCCTTTTATTGGGAAACCGATGGCTTTACGGAAAAAATAACGTTAGCAACGCAGAGGATTTTTCCAGAGCAGATACTGCAGGTTTTTCCACAGGCAAATTTTTCTTCTTTAACATTTGATTCTCTTGTGCCACAACTGACTATTCAGATAACAGCCAGAGTGAATAACGGAATAGGTGGAGAGCAAACTTCACGTCTCCCGCAGTTTATGTCGCGTTTCAGGCGCTTACTTATGGAAAATGATAACGGAGCTTTTATTATGGAAGAAACAGTAAAACCACATTCAATAAAATTTTCTCTCAGGCAGGATATTAAAGACGGAACGGAAAAGATTCTTGGAGTTCTTGATGAAGAAAAAATCTGTGTTTCCTCTCTTGTTCTTAAAAAACAGGCAGATGAAATACTTTTTGAAATTGTTTTTTCGGACGTGGAGTTCACAAATCAGGATAAGTTGTTTCAAAAGCTTTTGGATAATGTAGGTCTGTTTTTTGAGGAACAGGGGGCAGTGTTGGAGAGTCGGCATGAGATAGCCCCGTCGTCGGCATCATCAAAAACACAAGCGAATACGGCGTTTCGTGACCAGGATTATACTCTCATTGGGAAAATAATGCATGGCGGGGAACACGTAACAGAATATTACAAAACTCCGGAAGGAAAAATCATTAAAAAAGAGAGGTAATTGTTTATGAAAAAGACAGGAAAAATTCTGCTTTTGCTTATGACATTTTTTATAACAGGATGTCAGTCTGCAAAATCAGTGTATGGAAAAGGTGACTCTTCACTTGTAGTTCTTATAGTTGATGAAAATAATCTGGCGGTTGGGGATTATTCAGTTGTGCTTGAAGGAGGTAAACGATCCGGAAGCCTTAGAACTAATTCACAGGGAATGTGCAGTTTTACAAAAATAGGAAAAGCCTCATATTTTCTGAGCGGTAAAAAAAACGGTTACACCAGCCTTACGCATATTCCAGTTCAGGTTGAAAAAACCGGGAGTGTACTTTGCTTTTCGGTCACAAGTGAAAAATCAGTTTTTGAAAAAGCCCTGGAACTTTATGAACAGAATCTGTTTATCGACGGTCTGACCATTCTTGATACTCTTTGTGTAAAGCCCGCATCATGGTCGTCTGCTGCTCTTGGCTTGTATAGAACTGTGGGGCTTTTAAAAACAAATCAAAAAATAGAAGCACAAAATCAGCTGACTCAGACGCGACAGTTTTTGTATGAGGTGAATGGAAAAATCTGCAGGGATAATAATCAGTTTTTGTTTGAGGGTGATTTTATAAATCATACAGAGCTTGGGGTAAAGGCCTTCACCGTGGTGTTCAGTCTTTATGATGCAGATGGAGAAGCCGTTGCTCTTAAAAGAAGTAATATCGTTTATAAAATAGAAAAGGCAGTTTCGCCTTATTCGCATTGTGAATTTTCTATTCCTCTCGAGGAATATTATTCAGACGAGTTGAAACAGGAATATCTTTATGTGAGTCAGATTTTATATGCAGATGATTCTTTGTGGCTGGATCCGTTTGGGCTTGAGGTGTTTGAGGGGGAGGATGCATGAATAAAAAATCATTAAACTCTGTTCTTTTTTATCTGATACTCCTGGGACTTACCTCTACTTGTTTTTTGTCCTGCAAAAATGATGTGTTTTCCAAACCTGATTTTTCAATCTCAAATCTAACCTATAAAGATAAAGGTGTGTATTTTGATTTTTACAATAAGGCGCAAAAAGACATAAAGTCCATACAGATAAAAATGTGTGTTTATGACAAAAATGACGGGAGTGTCGCCTTCGAAGGCGAAGGAATAATTACCTGTCAGATTGATAGTGGAGTTATGGCTCTCGAACAAAGATCCTTCTGCATATCGTTGCAAGACTACTTTACAGATGACAAAGACTTAGAACTGATTATTGATAATTTTTATATAAGCCGGATTTTATACACGGATGGAAAAGAATGGAAGGACTGGTTTGGATTGTATTCACAAAAGGGGGAATGAATATGAAAAGAAAAATAAACTGGAAATATTTTTTGACATGCAGTGTTATGGCAACTTTGATTATTGTACTTGGTGCATCCTGTACACCTTCGGTTCATAGTGCAAAGGTAACAGATATTACTAAACCGCTGGAACCGGGAACTGCAGATTTAACTCTTATGGTTTACATGGCTGCAGATAACGACCTTGAAAGCTATGCGCTTGAAAATCTGCGTTCCATGCAAAAGGCAGCATTTAAAGGAATTAATGTTCTTGTACTTTTGGATCGTTCGCAGTCCTATGATGAAACGGAGGGAGACTGGTCTGATACACGATTGTATGAGGTTATCCATGCAGACAACAGCAATAGTGCAGGCATTGTTTCAAAACAGATTGACTGTCCTTTACTTGGACTTTACTGCGGAATGCAAACCGAACTGGATATGGCAAATTATTCGGTGCTCAAGGGTTTTATTGAATTTGTAAAAGCTCAGTATCTGGCAAAGCATTATGCCCTTATTGTTTGGGGCCACGGAACCGGCTGGCGATATGCATCGGATCAAAACACTTCCAGAGCTGTTGCAATAGATGATAAAACACAGTCTTATATGTCTGTACATAATCTTGGACTTGCAGTAAAGGATCAGGGACTTAGTGTAATTGGTTTTGATACCTGTTTTGGCGGAGTGCTTGAAAATGTTTATGAACTTAAGGATGCTGCAGCTTTTACAGTCGGGAGTGCCGGCATTACGCCAAGCCTGGGTTGGGATTACAAAAGACTGCTTGAAAAGCTTTCTGAATGTAATTATCAGGTGGAAGCCATAGAAAGTGAGACTGTATCGCAAGAGATTGCTCTTTGCATGTCAGATTCCTGTGCAGTTGGCGCCACTGTTTTTGAAAACAAAAAGCTTAATCAGCTTATGTCAGATTTTGAAGATTTTGCCTGTGAACTTGCGGCGGCAATAAAAGATTCAGAATCCCAAAAAGCGGTTTTTGATACACTCGTAACTACCAGAGCATATACCTATACCCAGTTTCCCTGCGATATGTATCTGGACCTTTTTACAATGGCACAGCATTATTCGGAGGTAGAAAATTCTGCACTAGCAGCGGCTTCTCAAAACTTAATGCAGCAGACACAAGGTTTGCAGATTGGCGTTCATTTTATTCCAAAGCTTTCTAATTCAACTACAGCTGTTACTCATTCTGCATCCTATGTTAAAGATGATGCTCAGACGGATCAGTGTGCATTTATAAAAGAAAGCCGATGGTGGGTCCCTACAGTTTCCGGAAATTCCGGCAGCGTGCTGGATAAGCTTTTTTATACAGTCTTTTAATCAATAAGGGAGGGTTGCGATATGAAAAAAAATAATCTGTTTAGAATAATTTTTATTTTTGCTTTGCTTGGTGTAACAGGCTTGGGAACCCCTTTGTGGACAATGTATTATACTGTCAGACCAGATGGAACACTTGAACCTCATTCAAGCCTGATTGGTAGCGAAACGCCGCCGGATCAACCAGTGGAAGAAGAAGAGGAAGATGTAGATACTACAGAAGAGAATTTAAATGCTGCTGCAAATGATGCGGCAAAGGCTCTTGATGATGAAAAAAGCAAAAATGCTGCTGTTCCTTCGGGGGGTAATACTTCTGCTTCGGTTGCAGCAATTGACGGAGAGCTTGAAGGCGGAGAGGCTGCTGTTACAGAAGCAGAAAATGATGAAGTAGTTATGACAGGCGAGAATGCGGCTGCGTCAGATGAGGAAACCAAAATAAAAGAAGCACCTTCCGGCGGCGATCCGGTAAAGCTTTCTACAGGTTCTTATGAACAGAGCGAAACAGACATACAGGGGCAGGTAAGTCCGGCTATAACAGTTCAAAGATATTATTCTTCGCGCAATACAGTTACGGGTAGCATGGGTTATGGTTGGGTTACAAACCTGGATGAAAGAATAATCCTTGGAACGCAGCCAGGTTATAAGGAGCGACAGGCTGCTATTCAAAATTATGTAGATATGACAGCCAATGCAATTACGAAATTGGAAAATACGATAATTCAGATATACCAGGTAAGCAGCGTAGAAAATGCTGTGACAGAGCTTGAAAAAAGAATAGAGGTTTGTAATTTAAACTTAAAAACTTCGCAGGAACTTTATGATTGGTTGTATAATCTTAGTATAAGTGCCCAAGGGTATAGTGTGCGTGACAGAATAGACAGCTTAAAATATGATGCATATATTCATGTTAATGCAATTATAGAGAAAATAAATTTAATCAAGGATAATAAAATAAGGCTGGAATCAGATCTCGCAAAGCTTCCTCTTTATATGGCTAAGCATATTTCGGCAGTTGCACAACTCAACGATTACAAAAAGATTGTTGAAAAAACGAATGCCCGTAAAGAAAAAAACAGGCTTGCAATGTTTACAGGAATGGAGCTTTCTGTTGAAGAAACGGGCCTTGATACTCTTACTGTAATTGATTCACAAGGTTATCTGCATCTGCTTAAAGAAACCTCAGAAGCAAGCGGAATCTGGAAAAGAGAGGGAGAAACTCTTATAAAAGAATGCAGAAGTACCGGCAGCGGTTATGTTGTTATGCAAGTTGACGGGACTGTAAAACAATATGATGGAAACGGTTTTCTTATTCAGACAGTTGATAGGAATGGAAACTGGATAAGGTATGAGCGGGGGCCCGGAGAAAGACTTAATACCCTTAGTAATTCCTTTGGAGAAAGCTATACCGTGAGCTATACAGGCAGCCTTATCAATGCAATTGTTAATAATCGTTCTGCTGAGGAAAAAGTAATATATACATTTAATGGAAATAAACTTTCTGCTGTTAAAGATACTGACGGTGACACTGTTACAATGAAGTACAATCAGGCCGGATACATGACTCATCTTTATAAATGTGACGGTAGCTTTGTGGAATTTGTTTACGGGCTTGTGACTCAGGATGGACGTGTGCTTGTAACCACTACTAAAAATGAAGAAGGTTTTGAAGAAAAATTTGATTATGATATTCCTCATAAGACGACCACCTATACCGACCACGACGGAAATAAAACGGTGTATGTATATGATGATAATTATAGGACAAAGGATGAATACAGAGCAGATGGAACTGCAATTCATAACAGATATGACGGGCAGGGGAATCTTGTTCAGGTTACTCAAAATCAAAATGATACTTATTATGCTTATGATGACAGGGGAAATAAAATAAGAGCTTCATATAGCGACGGAACTTACGAGCTCTGGTCTTATGATTCGTATAATCAGCTTCTGGAATATACAGACAGTGATGGAGTTACAACAGAATATGAACGCGATTCAAAAGGAAACCTGATCTCGTGCAAAGTTGGAAAAAAATCTGTTTTCAGTCAGGGAATAGATTCCAGGGGATTATTGGAATGGCGTACTATTCACGGACAAAACGATGTTACAACTATCTATAAATATGACACTCATGGAAATCTTGAATATCAAATATGTGCGGGCGTAAAAACGGAATATGAATATGATCAACGCAATCGTGTAACAAAAATAATCTGCGATAATGTTGTTACAAACGAATATGAATACAAAGATCATAAAATAATAAATTGCGATTACAAGGGGCTTAAGACTACTTATGTTACCAATGGCCGTAAGGATATGACTCAGATAATTCTGGAGGATGTCATCACTGGTGTCGTGCATAAAACGAGGATTGAATATGACAGGCGGCATCTTCCGTTAAACATATTCGAAGGTGACGGGCAAACGGAAGCTCTGGTTTCTTCATATTTATATACTCCGGAAGGAAAGGTTAAAACTCAGATTTCTCACGGACAAAGTGAAAGCTGGGTAATTACCTATTCTTATGAGAATGGCGAAGTTCACGAAGTAAAACAGTTTAAGACAAATGCAAGTTCTGTGGTCCCTGAGCAATATGTCGGGGTCCCTGAGCATGTCGAAGGGCCACTTTATATACAAACTTATACCCATTCTATTCACCCAGGCAATAAGAAACTTTTGACTGTAACCGACGGCATGAATAATCAGACTCTGTTTGAATATGATTTTAACGGAAACCTTGTAAAAACAACCGATGCAAACGGTACAGAAAGAAGTATGATTTATTCAGATGCCGGCCGCTTAAAAGGAGAACAGTCTAGCCACGGTGGCTGGTATATGTATGAATATAATAACGGCAATCTCGTGCTTGCAGGAGAGAAAAATGGAGAGGCAGTTCAAAGCTCTTATTATCCCGATGGAAGTTTAAAATCAACAACAGACCGTTACGGAAAAACAAACTGGTACAATTATGATACCTGTGGCCGCATAAGCAGTATTCAGAGTGAAGTACAGACAATCTGGTATGAGTACGATAGCTTTGATCGTGTAATAAAACAGACGGTGGGCGATACTCCTGATGAGTATGGGGCAGTTTATTATATTACCTATGACTATTCATCTGACGGAAGAACCTTAACGGTTATAGAGGGTGGTAAGTATAAAACTGTGAGCCAGCTTGATGCTTTTGGAAATGTAATAAGCCTGACAGATGGAAATGGAAATACAAAGCGTTATGAATATGATTGTCAGAATCGGTTAGTCAAGACTTACGACGGATATGACAATGCTACAGCTTATGAATACAATGCGCTTGGAAAGATTAGCAGAGTGATTCTGCCGGATGGAGCGCAGTCAGAATATCACTATAACTGCATGGGGCTTGTTGAACAGGTGAGTGATGAATGCGGAGTAGTTTATGCTGCAGAGTATGACAGAAGTGGACGGCTTATAAGTGAACGAAATCGTGCCGACAGTAAAAAGGTTTATGAATATGACAAAGGTGGAAGAGTGACAAAAGCCTTGTGTGGGGGAGAAGTTGTAGAAGCCTACGACTACGGACAGGACAACCGCACTGTAACAGTAACCGATGGAAACGGAGAAGAATACATATATAATTACAACGCCTTCGGACGTCTGACAGATGAACACAATCGCAACGGGCTTATTCAGTCTTACACCTACGATGCAGACGGACAGAGTAACGGACAGACAAATTTTGACGGAACTACGACTTCAATTATTTATTCATCAGACAGAACTGAGCGTACAGTGCGTTATTCCGATGGAAGCCAGAATCGTTTTGTCTATGACGCAATGGGAAATATAGTTGAAGCCTCAAATGCTTATGGAACAACTTTGTACAGCTACGACCCGGGTGGACGCCTGATCTGCCAGAAGGATGTAACTACAGGAGAAGAAGTTCATTTTGAATATGATACTGCCGGTAACAGAACTCGGCTTTACAGTTCAAACCGCGAGACAGTTTATAGTTACGGCAAAAACAACGAGGTTAAAGAAATCTTTGACAATAAGCAAAGAGTGCGTGTACAATTGGAATATAACATAAACGGATTGGAAGTATTGAGAAAGTTTGCAAATGGAACAAGGGAAGAAACTCTCTATGATAGAGCCGGCCGCGTTATCGTAAAGGTTCAGAAATCTGAACGTGGAGAACTGCTCTGGGGAGAAGGCTATACCTACGGCTCCGACGGCAAGCGCACTGCAACTGTAGACAATACCGGACGTGTTACCCTATACGAATACAATAACAAGGGTGAGCTCGCTACCGTTTATTATCCATACACACAAGAACATCTTCAAAAGCTTTGTGAAGAAGCAGAAATAAACGGTCTTTCAGTTAATGCAGATCCTGGACAAAACAAATTCCTTTCATCAGATATACATACACAAATGGTTCGTCTTTTGAACTCCATGCAGTATGGAATTTCCGGGGCCCTTACAAACCTTCAGATTTTCATTAAGGAAAGCTATACCTACGATGGTAACGGCAATCGTATTTCCAAGACTACAGACTACGGTACAATTAATTATTCCTATGATAAGGAAAACTGCCTTGTTTCAAGCGGCTCGCGTGGTCAGACTTATGTGACTTACACCTATGACAATGCAGGAAATCTTTTGAGTGAACAAAGCGCGCTAAAGTCTGTTGAGTATGCCTACAATGCACAAAACCGTCTTACCTGGTGCCAGGTTATTGATACAAGTGCGAGGGAATACAGTCAGACAGCCTATGCTTACGATGCACTGGGACGCCGTGTTCTGGTTCAGGACGTGGATCAGTCTGCTCTGCGCACTATATACGACGGCTTTAGTTTTGATGTAATTAAGACCAGCCCCACCTATGCAAGCGGAATGTTTACAGATAGCAGCGAAACTGGAATCCGCTGGGGTAATGCCGGTAAACCAACCGGCGACCGCTATCGCTATTTAAGCGACCAGGATATGAGCGACGGTAACCGCTATTTTTATCTTGATGAAGGAAACTATCATACAAACAGTTCCCGCTATTACGGCGAACGTACCCAGATAAGCGCCAACGGAACAATCGCAGCACAAGTTTCAGACGAAGGCAACCAGTACTTTACGACCGACCTTTTTGGCAGCGTAACCATAGTGAGCGATTCAACCGGCTACCAGCTTGACGGCTACACCTACGACGCCTTTGGGACATTAGTACAGGGTGAGCTCTCCGGCACCACCGATTTTGGCTACCTTGGCAAGCAGCACGACCCAGCCAGTAATCTCTACAACTACGGCTACCGCGACTACAATCCGCAACAAGCCCGCTTCACTACAGTAGACCCTATTCGAGACGGCACTAACTGGTTTTCGTATGTGAATAACGACCCCGTAAACTTTGTGGATTTATGGGGGTTGTTTTATTATACGGGTGATAACCAGAGGAGTTCAAATACATATAAACAAACAGAAGTTTATGTTTATAGGCACGATGATGGTACAGGTAATGAATTTAATTCAACAAGAATGGTTTATAAAAATGGTGTCTGTGTTTATGTAGATCAGGTTGGCGCAAACTGCAGTGAACAATATTATGATGGTGAAAAGAATTTTACAGAACCTGATGGAATATATTATTATTCGGCTGAAGGATTAAAAGCAAATGGTGACGGAACTTATGATTCAGATTCATATCATAATGTTTTGAGGCATAAAACTGATGATCCGAATATCCCCGAAAATGTTCGAAATGCAATTAACAATACTCCCGGAGATTTTCTGGAACATGGGAATCAACGTATTATTGATAAAGATGGACCATATAATAATAATCAAACTCCTGGTGGAGCTGGTTGTACGATAGGAATGGGCGGACAAGCACATCAGGATGAGTACATGGCGGTTCTTATGGATGGTGTAGATAATCCTGAAAAGATAAAGAGAGTAGTTACATCCTATGTTCATGTGGAGGCAAAGTAGTTATGAAAAAGAAATTATTTTTTATTTTTAATTTATTTGTTTTAGCAAATATCTTCTGTGAGAATTTTTCATTAAGTGGAAAATATAATCCGGATTTATATAGTACAATTGATGTTTTGTATATTGAAGATAGTACTATAAAATATAATTTTGAAACGACTAAAC
>JAEEGG010004605.1_pt1 | contig 33297 bp, 24 predicted proteins | sample 9134161 | NCBI WGS metagenome assembly JAEEGG01 (sample SAMN16246543, study PRJNA631951) | gut metagenome | biome: gut microbiome; feature: rumen; material: CR-attached | host: Bos | place: Iran: Karaj | collected 2018-10 | reverse complement strand
CAAAGACGCACAATATCTCCCCCCGTAGCTCCGCCACGATTCACCAGAACCAAAGCTTGACGATCATACACACCGGCATGTCCTAATGAGCGACCTTTCCAGCCAGCCTGTTCGATAAGCCAACCTGCAGGAATCTTCTCACGCTGGTCATCAATATGGTAGTGGGGCATCTGGGGATACTGTGCCAACAGACGTTCATACTGATCACGGCTAACCACCGGATTCATAAAGAAACTGCCAGCATTACCAAGTTCCTTGGGATCTGGAAGCTTATAGTTGCGAATAGCGATAATCACGTCGCGCAACTGCTGCAACGTGGGATTCTCAATTTGCCTGCGCACTAACTCGTCACGGATATTACCATACTCGATATTGAGAGAGCCAGCCTGCCTTGAGAGACGATAGGTTACATGGGTTATCAGAAAGCGGTTTTTCCACTCTGTTTTAAAACGACTCAGCCGGTAACCATACTGACAATCCTCAGCCTTAAACTCACAGAGACGACCTGTTGAGAGTTCTACAGCTTCCACCTTATATATAATATGACTGGCCTCACAACCATAAGCACCGATATTCTGGACGGCAGAAGCACCCACTTCACCAGGAATCAGCGAGAGATTCTCAGCACCCTGCCAATCATTTTCCACACACAACGCTACAACATCATCCCATACCTCACCACTACCGACACGTAACAATAGGTGATCTGCATCTTCTGCTGGAAGCACTTGATGCCCCTTAATCGCAGAATGAACTACCACACCATTAAAATCTGCTGTAAGTAATAGATTACTACCACCTCCGATAATCAGCAACGGCATTTTCTCTTCACGCAACAAAGCAGCAACTTGTTGAGCTTCATCTACAGAAACATATTCCAGAAAACGATAACACTTGGCATCAATACCAAAGGTGTTATGACTCAACAGACTATAGTCGTGCAAATCTCTCATTATTCAGACAGTTTTGTGAGTTTCCATTCGTTGTGTTCTCGGCGGAAGGTCAGAGCAACCTCCATTCCATTGGCAATACCTCTCAACAAAAATATTTTGTTGACAGAATGAGTACGAGGATGACCATACACAATATTATAGATAGTTCCGTGAGGAAGTTCCGGAGCGAAAGCATTCCAGAAATCGGGTGTGATGACACCTTCCATCTGTTCAAAATCATTATCAGGGTCAGGACCACTGAAAGCAATCTCTTGCGCCAAACTCTGCTGACGGAATATGGAGTCAGTAGCAAAGCGACGATAGAAAGAAAGGAAAGAAGCATTGGGATTATGAGACATTGTCTGCTTGTTCATTCTGTCAAGCATCCAACGTCCGTTCTTACGATCAAACTGATACTGACACACGAAACCTTGATCCAAGAATATTTTCTCAACGATGGCATGATTAACAGAAGTGTCTGTCACAGATTCCATCTGTTCCTCACTATCAAATATCAGAGTATACTCCCCTTGATGCATAAAGAAGTGTTCCATCTCCCATTCCTTCTTCTCCAGCGTATCAGCCTTAGCCTCAGAACTCACGATGATCGGAAATTTCACACGTTCCATCTGCAGGCGCTTGTTTGACGCAAAATTAAACAGAAAGTCATCAAACAACTCCTCTGCCGACACAGGCATGGGCTCTTCTGAGATCAACTCATCCATACTCTCTTCTTCCGTCAGAGAATCGGCCATTTCCAAAGAGTCGCCATCCAGTGCTGAATCATCAGATTTTTGAGGTTTCAAATCTTTGCAACTAGCCAAGACTAAAACCATTACTATACCAAGAATCAGAGTTCTTTTTTTCATTAGTTTCTTCTATGCTTACTTTCGAGGTGCAAAGTTACAAAGAATTCTATCAATCGTTGCAAATAAATAAAAAAAAATTTGCACCTTTAGAAAAAAATGTGTACTTTTGCACCCGCTAACGAACACAAGGGGACCCGTAGCTTAGCTGAATAGAGCGTCAGATTCCGGTTCTGAAGGTCAAGGGTTTGAATCCCTTCGGGTTCACAAAGCATAGGAGCATAGCTCAGTTGGTTTAGAGCGCTTCAGTCACATTGAAGAGGTCTTGGGTTCGAGTCCCAATGTTCCTACCACAAAAAACGAAGACTTCGGTCTTCTTTTTTTATCCCCTTACTTCATCAGCATGCTGGTACGCAGACACAAAGGTGAAAGCATAACATGTGGTATAGACACGAGAAAAGGGAACCTTCACAGGCTCCCTTTTTCGTTTAGCAATTACAAATCGTAATTGCTTAGGGGGAAGATTGTCTGTCTCGCGACAATCAATCTTCAATAATTAACCTTAATAATCTAATACCATGAAAAACACGTTGCAAATTTAGGATTATTTTCTCAAATAAGCAACACTCAATCCAAAATTATTTCGTTTTTTAAATTTTATTAACCCGTAGACATTCAAACGCTTTGGTATATTTACAATTTGTTTGTAACTTTGCATCCAGTTATGAATAAAGAAGGCAGGCCACATATAGCCATTATTGATCCAAACACCCTTGCGGTACTCGGATTGAAGCAGTTACTTTTAAACGTGATGCCCATAGCGACCATCGAAACCTTCGGATCGATGTCGGAATTGATGGCTAATAATCCAGAGCAGTATAAGCACTATTTTGTATCCATGAATATTGTTCTGGAAAACAAATCCTTCTTTACCGAACGCCAACGTAAGACCATCGTGCTTACGCTCTCACTCAACAGTAGTAATTCGCTGACAGAATTTCACTCGCTCTGTATCAACGTGCCCGAGTCAGAACTTGTCCGTGCACTACTGACGCTGCAGCATATGGGGCACGCCAACGGACGCAATATGCCCGAGATGCCGAAGATTCTGCAGCAGAAAATCTTATCAGACCGTGAGATTGAAGTGATGTCGCTGATTGTGCAGGGCTACATTAATAAGGAAATAGCCGACAAGCTGAACATCGGACTGGCAACGGTGATTACCCACCGTAAGAATATCATGGAAAAACTGGGTATGAAAAGCGTATCCGCGCTCACCATCTACGCAGTGATGCACGGATACGTGGATATCAATAAGATTTAATACTTATCTATAATTTAGAACTCGCTGGTGAAGTGGAACTGTATATGTTCGAAGTCCTGCTGAGCCATCTGAAGCACATAACCTGAGTCAGCCAGGAACACATCCCTACCCTCTTTATCCTTTGCCATATACTGGTACTTACGTTTTTTGAAGTTCTCCAACTCTTTCTCGTCGTCGCTCGAAATCCAGCATGCCTTGTAAAGATGTACGGGTTCCCAACGACATTTTGCATTATATTCGTTCTCCAGACGATACTGAATGACCTCAAACTGCAGCTGACCTACGGTACCGATAATCTTTCGGTTGTTAAACTGGTTGACAAAGAGCTGTGCCACACCCTCGTCCATCAACTGATCGATACCCTTCTGAAGTTGTTTCGATTTCATTGGATCATCATTTTCAATATACTTAAAGAGTTCAGGCGAGAACGAAGGCAATCCACGGAAATGTAGTTGCTCGCCTTCTGTGATTGTATCACCTATTTTAAATACGCCACCAGTATCAGGTAAGCCTACGATATCGCCTGGCCATGCCTCGTCAATAGTGGATTTACGCTGAGCCATAAACTGTGTGGGCGACGTGAAACGCATGGTCTTTCCCTGACGTACATGCAAATAAGGCACGTTACGCTGAAATTTTCCGCTACACACCTTACAGAAAGCGATACATGAGCGGTGGTTGGGATCGATGTTGGCTGTAATCTTGAAGATAAAGCCTGTGAACTTCTGCTCCTCAGGCTGCACCTCACGTTCCTCAGCCTTGGTAGGACGGGGACTGGGTGCAATCTCTACGAAGCAGTTCAGCAACTCCTGCACACCGAAGTTGTTCAGTGCCGAACCAAAGAACACAGGAGCCACCTCGGCCGAACGATAAGTCTCCACATCAAACTCGGGATAAACACCATCCACCAATTCCAAGTCCTCACGAAGCTTCTCTGCATCCTGTTCACCAATGCGGACATCCAGGTCAGCGCTGTCGATTGCAACCTCCACTTTCTCCGTCACACGCTGTTTGTCAGGTGTGAAGAGGTCGAGCTTCTGCTCATAGATATTATAGACACCCTTGAACTTGGCGCCCTGATTGATAGGCCATGACAGAGGACGTACTTTAATTTCCAATTCCTGTTCCAGTTCATCGAGCAGGTCGAAGGGGTCACGACCTTCACGGTCCATCTTGTTCACAAAGATAATTACTGGTGTCTTTCGCATGCGGCAAACCGTCATCAGCTTACGTGTCTGCGTCTCCACACCTTTAGCACCATCCACTACGATGATGGCAGAGTCAACAGCTGTCAGCGTGCGGAAAGTATCCTCAGCAAAGTCTTGGTGACCAGGAGTATCCAGGATGTTCACCTTATACTCTATATCCTTGCCATCAGGTGTGTAGTCAAACTCCATCACAGAGGTTGACACTGAAATACCACGCTGCTTCTCGATCTCCATCCAGTCAGACGTGGCAGTCTTCTTAATCTTATTACTCTTCACGGCACCGGCCACCTGAATCTGTCCGCCAAAGAGCAGGAACTTCTCGGTCAGTGTGGTCTTACCGGCATCAGGATGCGAAATAATCGCAAACGTTCTTCTTCTTTCTATCTCTTGATTCATAATTTTTTAATACATTCTGCAAGGGAATCTTCCCAATAAGGAATCTCTATACCGTATATTTTCTTAATCTTTGTCTTATCAAGTACACTATAGTGCGGACGAGCGGCCGGCGTGGGATACTCTGATGTATGCAGCGGACGCACTTTGCAAGTCACTATACCAGCAAGTCTATGGATAGTCTTTGTAAAATCATACCATGATGTAACACCTTCATTACTAAAATGATATACACCTGGAATAATGCCTTTGTTTATCGCAGTAAAAATTACCACCGCCAAATCACGAGCATACGTAGGTGTGCCTATTTGGTCGAAGATCACACCAAGTTCCTGACGCTCACGCCCCAAACGGACCATCGTCTTCACAAAGTTATTTCCAAACGTAGAATATAGCCAGGCCGTACGAATAATCATGGACTTCTGACAGAGTTTTTGCACATTCAACTCACCCACCAGCTTGGTACGTCCATAAACACTATTCGGACACGTGTCCTCATCCTCAGTATAAGGCGTATGATTAGTGCCGTCAAACACATAGTCAGTAGAAATCTGAATCATCCATCCACCACGGCGCTCAATGGCATGTGCCAAGTAGGCAGGAGCCTCGGCATTCAGTTTCTGACACAAGGTCTCGTTTACCTCTGCATTGTCAACAGCCGTAAAAGCTGCACAGTTCACAATACCGTCAATAGCATGTTCATCAAGAAAAGCCTCGATAGCATCCTGATTGGTGATATCCAGTTCCTGCACATCCGTATTAAAATAGGTATGCTGCAAATTTTTCTTTTCCAGCAGTTGCATCTCGTTGCCCAACTGTCCGTTACAGCCTGTTATTAGTATATTCATCTTTTTATCAACTTAAAACTCCAAAGGTTCCTCTTTGTCTTTCTTATAATAATCACTAAGCATACCAACAAACGTTGACACCTCTTTCAGGGCATGCTGCGTATTAGGTGTAATCTCCTTTTTCTGCAGACGTAGCATCATAACGCCATAAAGCAGATTCAGACAAGTTTCAACTTCCCCTTCTTCTTTATTAGCACCACGATTGCGCAGTTCCACAATAAAAGGCAAGACCTTATAATATTCTGCGTTGTAGAAAGGAAACTTTGACGATGATAGCAACTGCTGATGCAGTTCTGTCATCATCTGCAGCGTAACCTTATTGATTTGCAAATGCCCTTGCTGACGACAGCCTTCAGTATTCATCATGCGTATCAGATTACCAAACCAGTCAGCTTCCTCCTCTTTTTGTTCTTCATTGTAATCGAAACGATCAATATATTCGCGACGAATTCGCGCCAAAGAACAATCAAAGGCACGTATTGTATCCTCTACCTGCCACATATAAAGCAAGTATTCCGCAATATTCTTCTTACGTAATTCCTGTGCGATAAACATATCTGTAGTTAGAAAATATTATATAGATGCAAACTGAAAAGAGTGGTGAGCAACACGATGATGCTACCAACAATAACCAGAGTGCCAATAATTCTATTGATAATACGTATGCCGTTGTTATCAAACTTCAAGCGTATCACGTCGACTAGCCAAGTCAACCCCCACCACCACAGCAGAGCGCCACCGACGATACTGATGAATCCAGCAACCAATTCAATAGGCTTATCAATCTGCAGGCCAAATGAAAACTGTGCATACAGAGCCATAAAAAGAAATACGATAAGGGGATTGCTCAGTGTCACCAGAAATGCAGTAATGCCATTGTGGGTCAGCGTACCTTTATTTTGTCCTGGTTTTCGTATATTCTTTGTAGGGTCTGTACGATACGTGAATATACCAAATGCCAAGAGCATCAAACTACCGACTATCTGCAAGTAAAAACGATTGGTATCATTACTCACCAGTTCTACCACCATACCCATACCCAATCCGGTAATACCTGCATAGATAATATCACTTAGTGCTGCGCCGCAACCTGTTACAAAGCCATACCATCTTCCTTTGTTCAATGTGCGCTGAACACATAGAACCCCCACAGGCCCCATAGGTGCAGAAGCAATAACACCAATCATGAGTCCTTTAAATACAATATCTAGCAAATTTGGTATAGTGTTTACATCGAACGTCATAGTGTTTGCAAAGGTACTACTTTTTTAGCCACTACAAGCAGTGCAGGCAGTTAAAAGGAGTTAAAGACGCTTGTTTTTATCAGTAATCTTCTTACCTTTGCATGAAAACTCATATAACACAAGGATAATTTACATCAGAAATGAACGAACAATTGATACAAAAGCCCTACGTCATCGGACTTGACTTAGGAGGCACCAATTCTGTATTCGGTATCGTTGATGCACGAGGAGATATCAAGGCAACGACTGCCATTAAAACTGGCGGACACAAAACTCCCGAATCATATGTAGACGCCTGCATAGAGGTTCTCCATCCCGTCATCGACCAGGTTGGCGGACTCGACAAAATCAAGGCTATGGGCATCGGCGCTCCCAATGGCAACTACTACAACGGCACCATTGAGTTTGCCCCAAACCTTCCATGGGCTCACGACACCGTAGTTCCTCTGGCACAGATGTTCTCTGAGCGACTGGGAGGCATCCCCGTTGGACTAACCAACGACGCCAATGCAGCTGCTATGGGCGAAATGGTTTACGGTGTGGCACGCGGCATGAAAGACTTCATTGTCATCACACTTGGCACAGGCGTCGGATCTGGTATTGTAGTCAACGGACAGGTGCTATATGGTCACGATGGATTTGCAGGAGAACTGGGACATGTCACGATGGTACGCGGTGCTGAGGGACGCCTCTGTGGCTGTGGACGTACAGGCTGTCTGGAGACCTATTGTTCGGCAACAGGCGTGGCACGCACAGCTCGCGAACTGCTTCAAAACACCACACGCCCCTCACTACTTCGAGAACTCGACATTGACAACATTACCTCTCTCGATGTAAGTATTGCAGCTGAGAAAGGCGACGAATTAGCAAAAGAGATATACAATTTCACAGGAAAGATGCTGGGTGAGGCATGTGCCGACTTTGCAGCATTCTCTTCCCCCGAAGCCTTCATCTTCTTCGGAGGTATGACAAAAGCCGGCGAACTCATCATGAAGCCTATTCGCGAAGCCTACGAAGCCCATGTCATGAAACCTTTCCGCGGCAAAGCACAATTCCTTGTCAGCGGCCTTGATGGCGCTTCAGCAGCCGTTCTTGGCGCATCAGCTATCGGTTGGGAAATCAAATAAAACAAAAAACCTACGTACATTACGCTCATAGCGTTATAGTTAAAGAAAATTAATTTTTATAGCATAATTGGGTGCAATAGTCTCATTTTCAAATAATTTGAGTACCTTTGCACCCAATTTTGACTCATACTGGGTCGATAGGAGTCGAAACAGGCGTCGACACCTATATAATATTAACCAATTAAAACTGTCTGGTAAACGTCTGTTCAGACAAACAAAATGCCCACTAAAGGGCGACAATTAAATTTATGTCAGAATTAACAAAGAACGTTCAGCCGTTGCAGGATTTCAACTGGGACGAGTTTGAAAATGGCACCGTAAGTGGCGTAAGCAAAGAAGAGCTTGACAAGGCTTACGATGAGACCCTGAACAAAGTTGCCGATCATCAGGTAGTTGAGGGTAAGGTCATCTCAGTTGACAAGAAAGAAGTAGTCGTAAACATTGGCTACAAGAGCGACGGTATCATCCCCGCTGGTGAGTTCCGCTACAACCCCGATCTGAAAGAGGGTGACGTAGTAGAAGTCTATGTGGAGACCGCTGAGGACAAGAAGGGTCAGCTGGTACTTTCTCACAAGAAGGCTCGTCTGAGCCAGGCTTGGGACCGCGTTAACGAGGCTCTCGAGGCACAGGAGATTGTACAGGGCTACATCAAGTGCCGCACAAAGGGTGGTATGATTGTAGACGTATTTGGCATTGAGGCCTTCCTGCCCGGCAGTCAGATCGACGTTCATCCCATACGCGACTACGACCAGTTCGTTGGCAAGACTATGGAGTTCAAGATCGTGAAGATCAACCAGGAGTTCCGCAACGTAGTTGTAAGCCACAAGGCCCTCATCGAGCAGGAGCTCGAGGCTCAGAAGCAGGAGATTATCTCTCGTCTGGAGAAGGGTCAGATCCTCGAGGGTACTGTCAAGAACATCACCTCTTACGGTGTGTTTGTTGACCTCGGTGGTGTTGACGGACTGATTCACATCACAGACCTGTCTTGGGGCCGCATCGACGATCCTAAGAAGGTTGTTGAGCTCGACCAGAAGATCAACGTTGTTATCCTCGACTTCGATGAGGAGAAGAAGCGTATCGCTCTCGGTCTGAAGCAGCTCACTCCTCATCCTTGGGATGCTCTGGACGCTGACCTCAAGGTTGGTGACCACATCAAGGGTAAGGTTGTTGTTATCGCTGATTACGGTGCATTCGTTGAGGTTCAGCCCGGTGTTGAGGGTCTGATCCACGTTTCAGAGATGTCATGGAGCCAGCACCTGCGCTCAGCTCAGGAGTTCCTGAAGGTAGGCGACGAGGTAGAGGCTGTAATCCTGACTCTGGATCGCGAGGAGCGCAAAATGTCACTGGGTATCAAGCAGCTGAAGGAAGATCCTTGGGAGGCTATCGAGGTTAAGTACCCCGTTGGCAGCAAGCACACCGCTAAGGTTCGCAACTTCACCAACTTCGGTGTATTTGTAGAGCTCGAGGAGGGTGTTGACGGTCTGATTCACATCAGCGACCTGAGCTGGACCAAGAAGGTTAAGCATCCTTCAGAGTTCACAAAGGTTGGCGAGCAGATCGACGTTGTAGTTCTCGATATCGACAAGGAGAACCGTCGTCTCTCTCTCGGTCACAAGCAGCTCGAGGACAATCCTTGGGACGCTTTCGAGGAGAAGTACACTGTAGGTTCTGTTCACACCGGTAAGATCACAGAGGTTCTGGAGAAGGGCGCCGTTGTTTCTCTCGAGGAGAACGTTGAGGGCTTCGCTACTCCTAAGCACCTCGTTAAGGAGGACGGCTCACAGGCTCAGCAGGGCGAGGAGCTGGAGTTCAAGGTGATCGAGTTCAACAAGGACAGCAAGCGCATCATCCTCAGCCACAGCCGCACCTTCGAGGATGCACAGCGTGAGGAGAAGCGTGCTACACGTAAAGCAGCCGCTCCTAAGAAGAGCGATGCTCCTAAGATTGAGAATGTTGCAGCTAGCACCACTCTGGGTGACCTCGACGTTCTGGCTAATCTGAAGGCTCAGATGGAGAAGGGCGAGTAATTCGCATCTACATCCAAACATAGTAGAAGCCTGGCTCTGATAAGAGCTGGGCTTCTTTCTGTTTAAATATTCGTTAAAACTATTGGCATAAGAACACGCTTCTCAGTTTTTTTTACTATCTTTGTATGCTAATTTGCCGTAATAGGCGAATTTTGCACCTAAGCGCGATAATAAAAAGAAAACAATATAATGAATTTTAAATGGAATTACGAACCGCCAACACCCGATCGCAAGCAGCAGGCTGAGGAACTGGCCGAGAAGATAAGCATGAGCCCTATACTGGCAGAACTGCTTATCCAGCGCGGCATCAAGACCGAGAGTGCCGCCAAGCGCTTCTTCAGGCCGATGCTTAACGAGCTGATAGACCCGTTCCTGATGAACGATATGGATATCGCCGTTGACCGTCTGAACGATGCTATGGGTCGAAAAGAGCGCATCATGATTTATGGCGACTATGATGTGGACGGCTGCACAGCTGTTGCGTTGGTTTACAAATTTCTGTTGCAGTTCTATTCAAATATCGAGTATTACATACCCGATCGCTACGAGGAAGGTTACGGCATTAGTCGTAAAGGATTGGATTATGCAGCAGAGACTGGTGTCAAATTAATTATCGTGCTCGATTGCGGCATCAAAGCTATCGAAGAGATTGCTTATGCAAAATCGCTTGGTATTGATTTTATCATTTGCGACCACCATGTGCCCGACGACGAGCTTCCATGTGCCGTAGCAATTCTGAATCCCAAGCGTCAGGATTCCACCTATCCTTTCAAGCACCTCTGTGGATGTGGTGTCGGTTTTAAGTTCATGCAGGCATTTGCCAAGAATAATGGCATCCCCTTTTCCCAACTTATCCCCCTACTCGATTTCTGCGCAGTAAGTATCGCAGCAGATATCGTACCAGTAATGGGTGAAAACCGCATTATGGCTTTTCACGGTCTGAAGCAGTTGAACCAGAACCCGTCGGTGGGTATGAAAGCGATTATTGAGATATGCGGTCTGACAGGGCGCGAACTCACCATGAGCGATATCATCTTCAAGATTGGTCCTCGCATCAATGCCAGCGGACGTGTACAAAATGGCACTGAGACCGTTGATCTCCTCGTTGAGAAGGATATGCAGAAGGCATTGGCTGAGGCTATTCACATCAACGAGTATAACGACCAGCGTCGTGATATCGACAAACAGATGACGGAAGAGGCCAACCAGATTGTAGCTCGCCTGGAGAGTCAGGAGCATCAGTCAGCTATTGTCCTTTATGGCGAAGGCTGGAAGAAAGGCGTCGTAGGAATTGTGGCATCACGCATGACGGATATGTATTTCCGTCCAACGGTAGTTCTTTCTTGCAACGACGGAATAGCCTCTGGTTCTGCACGTAGCGTAGCCGGATATGATGTCTACGATGCCATCAAGAGCTGTCGTGATTTGTTAGAGAACTTCGGTGGTCATACCTATGCCGTTGGTCTCACATTGCGTGTTGAGAATATCCCCGAATTCCGTCGCCGTTTCCAGCAATACGTCAGCGAACATATCGGTACACGTCAAACAGAAGCCACCATCGATATTGAGGCCGAGATAGATTTCAAGGATATCACCAAGAAGTTGCTGAACGACCTGAAGAAGTTTGCACCTTATGGTCCCGAGAATCCCAAGCCTCTATTCTGTACGCGTGGCGTTTACGACTACGGTACATCAAAGGTAGTGGGCAAGCAGCAGGAACATATCAAACTGGAGTTGGTGGACTCACGTTCCAGCAATGTCATGAACGGCATTGCTTTCGGACAGAGTCAGGCAGCCCGTTATATCAAGTCTAAACGCTCGTTTGATATTTGCTACACCATAGAAGAAAATATCTATAAACGCGGAGAGGTGCAGTTGCAGATAGAAGACATCAAGCCTTCTGAGGAGATTTGAGGTTTGAGGTTTGAGATTTGAGGTTTAAGGTTTGAGATTTGAGGTTTATGGACAACTTCAAGAAAATCCTCAAGAAGTATTGGGGCTATAATGACTTCCGAGGCATTCAGCAGGAAATCATCGAGTCTATATGCGCAGGCAAGGATACTCTGGGACTCATGCCCACTGGTGGTGGCAAAAGTATCACATTTCAGGTACCAGCATTAGTGCAAGACGGCGTGTGTATCGTGATTACCCCACTCATCGCCCTGATGAAGGACCAAGTGAACAATCTGCGTCGTCGAGGTATTCAGGCATCGGCTATCTATTCCGGCATGAAACACGATAGTATTCTCATGACCCTTGAGAATGCTATCTTTGGAGGCGTAAAGATACTATATGTTTCACCAGAACGCATTGCTACCTCTTTATTTATAGAGAAGCTACGCCACATGAAGGTGAGCTTTGTCTGCGTAGACGAGGCCCATTGCATCAGTCAGTGGGGCTATGACTTTCGTCCGTCTTACCTCTCCATAGCCGACATCCGTCAAGAACTGCCAGACACACCCATCTTAGCACTCACGGCTACGGCAACACCAGAGGTCATCAACGACATACAGGAGCGTCTGCACTTCCGTGAGAAATGTGTGTTCAAGATGAGTTTCGCGCGAGAGAACCTTGCCTATGTCGTGCGTCATACATCCAACAAATTAGGTCAACTCATACATATCCTGAATCATGTCGGTGGTTCAGCTATCGTCTATGTGAGAAGCAGAAAACGTACAAAGGAATATGCAGACGCCCTTAATGCCTCTGGTATCAGTGCCACAAACTATCATGCTGGGTTGGAAAACCAAGAGAAAGACCAACGTCAGAAAGCATGGCAAGAAGATAAAGTACGCGTGATGGTAGCCACAAATGCCTTTGGCATGGGTATCGACAAGCCCGATGTTCGTGTGGTGATACATATCGACAGCCCTGACTGTTTGGAGGCCTATTTCCAAGAGGCAGGTCGTGCTGGGCGCGACGGAAAGAAATCGTATGCTGTACTGCTCTACGATAATAACGACAGAGCCAAGCTCCAGCGCCGTGTCGCCGACACCTTCCCTGATAAGGATTTTATCCGGCAGGTGTACGACCAGTTGGCCTATTTCTATCAGATAGGCATCGGTTCTGGCTACAATGCATGCTTTGAGTTTCCTCTTGAACGGTTCTGCAGAATTTACAAGCACTTTCCTATCCCCACGGTCTCTGCGCTGAATATCCTAACCCGTGCCGGCTATATTGATTTCAAGGAAGAGGACGACATGCAGGCACGCGTCATGTTCAGCGTGGAGCGAGATGATCTGTATAAGCTACGTGGCAACGAGCCTCAGGAGGATGCTGTTATCGTAGCCCTGCTGAGAAACTACACTGGTCTGTTTCAGGGATATCAATATATCGACGAGGGTGTCATCGCTGAGCAATGTGGACTCTCTCAGCCTCAAGTTTACATGATACTTCGTTCACTCACCCAGAAACATATCCTTGATTTCATTCCACAGAAGCATATTCCATTTATCCGTTATACTCAGAGACGCGAGGAATCTGATCGACTGGTCATCTCAAAGGCGATTTATGATGACCTGAAAATACGCTTTGCCGAACGCATAGAAAAGATGTTGGAATATGCCAACTGCGAAAATATCTGTCGCAGCAGGATGCTACTCAGATATTTCGGCGAGACAGATACAGAGGATTGCGGACAATGCGATGTTTGCCTAAGGGACTAAGCTATTCGTTACGGTGGTCCACATACTTATAGCCTTCCTTATAACGATCTGCAGGAAAGACAAATTGAGCATCAGGCACACTACCTGAACGGAAATTACTGATTTTTATCTTTACCCAAAAGAAAGCCACCTTCAGTTTCAGACTCTTTGGCGTATAGGTCTTTGCGTCAACTTGCGCACGCACCTCTTTCACCGTACCCTTGGCTCCCTTCTGCTGCTTCAGGGTGAAAATGATATCATCACCATCATTCTTCATGGAATACCTGAAGTCGTCAAGTGTGAATTTGAATTTCCCGGAATACTTGTCTTTCTTGTCAGAATTGGCATCATGAATCTCAACCGTCTTTTTCTTCTTAAACACCATATAGGCAGTCACACCATCATTCCATGTGTTGACACGCTCATCAGAGAAACATTGTTTCTTGCCCTTATACCATATAGTACCATGCGTTTTATAGATACCAATGATATTCACATCATAGCGCAACATAGAACCTTGCGGTCCAAAGACCATATTATAGACCTTTTCAAATTCCTGACGTGCCTTAACGGAGTTATCCTTAGGAGTTGCTGCTACCAAATGTAGCGAGCAGAGCAACAAAGAGAAGAGAAAGAAGATTTTCTTCATGAAAGACTTATGTTCTGCGAAAAAAGGGGCATCCAAATCCAAGACTCGGATGCCCTTCTAAAAAGATTTATTAATTTAGTTATTATTTATTCACCTGGAATTTAGTGTCACCATCCTTGAAGAAGGCGTTGATCTGCTTGGCAGCGGCAATACCGGCATTGGTGTTAGCCTCAGCTGTCTGAGCACCCATCTTCTTAGGAGTAGAGAAATAGCGACCCTCGAATTTCTGGAAGTCAGCATTGGCATCTGGCATGATATCAGTAACAAACTTCAGATCCTCGCGCTCAGCCATCAGCTTCAGCAGTTCGGGCTCGTTGATAACCTCTTTACGAGCGGTGTTCACCAAGATACCACCCTTCTTCATCTTACCTACCAGAGCGTAGTTGATGCTCTGCTTGGTCTCAGGAGTAGCGGGGATATGCAGTGACACAACGTCACAAGTCTCAAACAGAGCCTCCTGATTAGCAACGGCGTGAACGCCAGCCTTCTCGATAACCTCTGCAGGACAGAAAGCATCATAAGCATAAACATCCATACCAAAGCCCTTAGCGATGCGAGCCACGTTACGACCTACATTACCGAAAGCCAGGATACCCAGTTTCTTACCCATCAACTCTGTACCGGCCTTACCATTGTAGAAATTACGAACGGCGAATACCAGCAGACCGAACACGAGCTCAGCCACAGCGTTAGCATTCTGACCAGGCGTATTCTCAGCCACTACATTGTGAGCAGTAGCTGCGGCAAGGTCGATGTTGTCGTAACCTGCACCAGCACGTACCACAATCTTCAACTGCTTAGCAGCGTCCAGCACCTCTGCATCAACCTTATCACTACGGATAATCAGTGCGTCAGCATCCTTCACTGCATCCAGCAGCTGTGCTTTCTCTGTATATTTCTCCAGCAGGGCCAGTTCATTGCCTGCTGCTTCAATCTCAGCTTTAATTCCATTAACAGCAGCTGCTGCAAATGGCTTCTCTGTTGCTACGAGAACCTTCATATTCAATGTTTAATCTTTAATGTTTAATTAATTAATGATTAGCCTCGAATTCCTTCATGCAAGCTACGAGGGCATTGCAACCTTCGATGGTCTGTGCGTTGTAGCAAGAAGCACGGAAGCCACCCACATCACGGTGACCCTTGACACCAACCATACCCTTTGAAACGGCGAAGTCGAGGAAGTCCTTCTCAAGTTCCTTGTACTCAGGAGCCATCACGAAGCAGAGGTTCATCAGTGAGCGGTCCTCAGCCTTAGCGGTACCTACGAACATCTTGTTGCGATCAATCTCACCGTAAACGATCTCGGCACGCTGCTTAGCCAGCTTATCCATAGCCTCTACGCCACCCTGCTTCTTAATCCAGCGCAGGTTCTCAAGAGCACAGTAGATGGGCACCACAGGAGGTGTATTGAACATAGAACCCTTAGAAACATGTGTACGGTAGTCGAGCATTGTAGGAATCTCACGGGGAGCCTTACCCAGTTTCTCATCCTTCACAATCACGATAGTAACACCAGCCATAGACAAGTTCTTCTGAGCACCAGCATAGATAGCATCGTACTTCTTCACGTCAACAGGACGGCTCATGAAGTCAGATGACATATCAGCAATCAGAGGCACATTAACATCGAGGTCCTTACGGAGCTCAGTACCATAGATTGTATTATTGGTTGTGATATGCAGATAGTCAGCATCAGCAGGAACGGTGAAGTCCTTAGGAATGAAAGTATAGTTAGCATCTGCAGAAGAAGCCACTTCTACTACCTCACCGAAAAGTTTTGCCTCCTTCATAGCCTTCTTTGCCCAAACACCAGTGTTCAGGTAAGCTGCTTTCTTAATCAGGAAGTTAAAAGGAATCATGCAGAACTCCAGGGATGCACCACCACCAAGGAAGATTACGGAATAACCCTCTGGAACGTCAAGGAGTTCCTTCACGAGTGCTACAGCCTCGTCTACTACAGGCTGAAAATCCTTTGCACGGTGACTGATTTCCATCAAAGAAAGACCAGAACCGTTGAAATCGAGACACTGTTTGGCGGTTGCCTCAATAACCTCGCGGGGAAGCATTGAAGGACCTGCATTAAAGTTGTACTTCTTCATAATTAACTAATAGGTTTTATAATGGTTTCGAAATTTGGGTGCGAAATTACACTTTTTATTTGAATTGGGCAAATATTTTAGCAAAAAATAATGCAAAAGGGTGTATTTCGTAACATTTTGCAAACTGAAAATGACAATTTCTATCTCACTAATTCCACAACAGTACGAATTCCCTTGATTTTTTCACCTTGTGTTAGCCTGATCACCTGGTGCACTTTTTTAGCGTTAACGGCAGCATAGGCATATCGGTCGTTGACATCAATTTTTCCGATATCCGATGGCTCCAGTCCACCCTTCTTGCAGAGATAACCCACGATATCACCTTTCGATATCTTGTCTTTCTTGCCTTTACCTATATATAAGGTGGCCATGCGGGGGGAGGGACATTGAGCATTGAACATTGAACATTGAACATTGAACATTGACCATTGACCATTGACAAACTCCGGCATATGCTCCTCTGGGCCAACAACGAAAAAGGTTTTTCCCATCTGATCCCAACGGGCGGTACGACCTACGCGATGCACCAGCGCATCCTCTGTATTAGGCAGATGATAATGGATAATATTCTCGATATGGGGGATATCCAGACCACGCGAAGCCAGGTCGGTAGATACCAAAACCGTTGCCGAACCATTACTAAACTTATAAAGGGCATCCTCACGCTGACGCTGCTCCAATCCACCATGAAAAGCACTCGTCACGAATCCCTTTTTACGCAGAAACTCATCCGTACGCTCTACCGATTCACGATAATTCAGGAACACGATGCTCTGCGTATCGCCTAATGACAGGAGCAGACGCGAAAGGGTTTCCAACTTATCTTTCTCCGGACTATCCACACGATACACCTCTACCCTATCATTCAGAGGCTCTTCGTCTATCAGATAGTCCAAGCGGTCTGTACGCCTCATCTCTACAAACTGCGGGATCTGTTCTGCATCAGTAGCAGAGAGCAAGAAGCGACGCTGCAGGTTCGTGAGCTTACCAACCAGTCGTGACATCTCGTTCATGAATCCCATCTCCAGACATTTGTCAAACTCATCAATGATGATGTATTTTATTTGAAGAGCATCTATGTTGCCCTTGTCCAGATGATCGTTCAGTCGGCCTGGCGTACCAAATACCACATGCGGCCTGTTCTGCTTCAGCACCCGATGTTCGTCCATCGCAGCACGCCCGCCATAGCAAGCCTGCGAACGGATGCCTGTGCCCATGCTCTTTAGTACGCCGTCCGATTGCATTGCCAGTTCACGTCCAGGCACTATCACCAACGCCTGCACCTCATCGCTCTCAGCATTCAGCATCTGTACGAGCGGAAGCAGATAGGCAAGTGTTTTACCAGAACCTGTCGGCGAGAGCACCACCACATCATTGCGTCCTCTCAGCATACACTCCATCGACTCCTGTTGCATCGCATTCAGAGAATCAATGCCCAGCTTATCTAACACCTTATTTATATTAACGTCTTTCATATTGATTACAAAGTTACGCATATTTTTCGGGGCCACCAAATATTTACTCATCATTCAGCGTAACATTAGCCAAATCAGCAGCAAAATCATTCAAGTTGAGGCATTGTGCTCGCGTAATCCTTTTCGCAGCCGTTTCTGCACTATAATCAGCATATGGAGACGATACCAACATAAAACCATCAGTACACCCCGTCAAATCTTTTCCTGATGGATAAATAAACTTTCCATCCAATCCACGATTTACGATATGTATCATAGGTAATTTCTCCTCGTAGCATGCATCATATACAGCTTTCTCTGCCGTTGAGATAAAAGGCGATATTAGCACCGTTCCTCGTCGTGCCTCTCTCATATATTTTGCGACCTCTTCTTGTATCTGCTCATCAGTCAGATGACGATGGCAGCGCACTTGAAGGCGCTCAGGATAAGTGACTATAAACGTGTTGCCAACGGCGGTATATTTGTGTCCCTTCTTCCCTGCCACAAAATCATAAACCTTGCGCAAACGATCAGGAAAATGTTTCTTTAGCCAGAGCCTTCGTGGATTATCGTCAAGATACTTTATCCATGTCTGTAGTTGGCCTTTGCGGAACAAAATGCGGTCATTAAATCCGCGTGAGAAAAGAGAAGGCTTCTCAGAACTAAAGTTCTGAGCACAAAACGAAGAATCATTCCATAACGCATGAGAACAAGCACTTTTCCATGCAGCAATTATCTTTCCCAAAGCATAATCAGCGGGGAGTGTATCGCGTACATATAAAATACCATGAAAATGATCTGGCATAATTTGATAATGCAGCACTTGCACTCGGCAACCTGTTTTCCTTGTTGCCTCAGAAGCTACCCTTCGAAAAGCCTCAGCAACGTATTTCCCTAAGACCGTTGGTTCTATCGTTGCCGTATTCGGACTATCACCCACAAGCGAACCCAAGATACGCTTGCGGTCTACCGTAGTTACCGTAATCAGATAGATACATGCAGAAGTATAATCATGTGTATCCATCCGTCGCAGCCTATTATGCTTAACTGGCGCTTTCTCCATTTCCATTTTCTCTCATTTTATTCTTCGTCCCGTTCAGCGCACTTCAGTGTGCTGCAAATCCTCCTTCTGCGCTGCAAAGTTAAAACTTTTTCGCGAAAGTCATTACTATAGAAAATGTTTTTCTTCTGAAATAAAAAAAACATTAAAAATAAACTTCAAAACTATTGGTTTTACGAAAGCCTATATCAACCTATTTATCAACCATTTACAAATCACCTGAAATCTGATTTGTGTAGCGAGTGTAGCGAGAAAATCAAAGTTTCCCTAAGGAAATTATTTACCTCGAACCAAATGTATTTCTATAGAGGAAGTTTGATTTTCTCGCTACACTCGCTACACAAATATATGTATATAATATATTATATACAATATTTGAGGTTTAAGCAAAAAATATGAGGTAAAAATGCAGCTGTTTGGTTCTAACTTGATTTCAGGTAAAAAACAAGTTGAAAAAAATAATTTTCCAACCTATTTATATACCTAAATCAAGTTGATTAAGAGTGTACTACAATGCTGCTCTCAAAAAACTGTAATTCTGTAATCTGTAATTCTATTTAAGGGTAAAAATTCTTTGCGAAGCAAAGCGAGAAAGCTCGAGCGGCGAGATTTAAATCTAGAAATTGCGCGCATTAATGGTAGCAATTGTTTTCCTTAATAGCACCTCTAAGGTGAAGCTCGGCAAGAATCCAGGTAAGAAGTTCGTGATTCAGACAGCCATGATGTCAGCCCCTTTATTTGGCCCATTTCGCACGAAAATCCCAGAATTATTTTGTTTATATAGGAAAAAAACGTAATTTTGCAGGCTGAATGCAAACTAAAAACTACTTTATGTTCAAAAAAACTATTCTGGCTATCACAGCCCTGATGCCTGTGACATTATCGGCACAGACATTTGACTTTGACTTATCAAAAAAGCAACCTGTGTATAGTGATTCACAGGGATTTGGTTATGATGTGCTGCCCGCTCCTGACAGTAAGAAACCGGCGGAGCCTTTCTACTTCAGCGTGAAAGTACCCGATGGTAACTATCTGGTAAAGGTGGTATTGGGCGGCAAGAAAAATTCAAACACAACGGTGCGTGCCGAAGGCCGACGACTGATGATGGACAACATCACCACAAAGAAATCCAAGGACACGCAGGAAGTGAGTTTCGTGGTCAACAAACGCTCGCCTCAGATTGACGAGAAGACACGCGTAAAAATAAAGGATCGCGAGAAGGACTATCTGGCTTGGGATGACCGATTGACACTGGAATTCAACGGTGATATGCCAGCCGTGAAGAGCCTGCATATAGAAAAGGCAGACGTGCCCACGATTTACCTCTGCGGCAACTCTACCGTGGTAGATCAGAACTACGAGCCCTGGGCATCGTGGGGACAGATGATCACACGCTGGTTTGGTCCTGAGGTGGCTATCAGCAATCATGCGGAGAGCGGATTGACGGCTCGCACCTTCATCGCCTCAAACCGACTGGACAAAATTCTGAAGACGCTGAAAAAAGGCGATTACGTCTTTGCAGAGTTCGGACATAACGACGAGAAAGAAAAGAAACCGGGTGATGGTGCCTGGTATCACTATCAGTACCAGCTGAAGATTTTTGTCGATCAAGTGCGTGCGAAAGGCGCAGAGATCGTGTTCCTGACACCCACTCAGCGTCGCGCCTTTAATGGCGACAACAAGACACTGAAGAATACACATGGCGACTTCCCCGCAGCCATGAAGATGGTGGCAGAGAAGGAGAACGTGCCTCTGATAGACCTGAATGCCTCTACGAAGGTGTTCTTCGAGACACTGGGATTCGAGGATTCTAAACGTGCGCTGGTGCACTATCCGGCAGAGATGTATGGACGCAAACTGGAAGACAACACCCATTTCAACCCCTACGGTGCCTACGAGGTAGCCAAATGTGTGGTGATGGGAATGAAACAGTTGAACCTGCCTATCGTGAAATACCTGCGTCCCGACTGGCAGGACTTCAACCCTGCACAGCCCGACGACTGGAAGACATTCAAATGGGCGCCTTCGCGTATAGTAGAAAATGTAAAACCTGACGGAAACTAAGCGGGCGGAGCCCGAGATCGTTTCAACGATTAAAACAACGAAAAAGAATTCTTTATGAAGCATCATATTCTTCTGACAAGTTTATCATTTATCATTTGTCAGTTATCATTTAGCCCCGCAGGGGCGCAATCTTGGCCTACCGTCACACCAGAAGCCAAACCTGGCACACGCTGGTGGTGGCTGGGCTCTGCCGTCGATAAAGAGAACCTGAAATGGAACCTTGCTGAATACGGAAAGCACGGCATCGGAGCCATCGAGATAACCCCGCTTTACGGCGTACAGGGGAATCAGGAAAAAAATATCCCTTACCTATCTGACAAATGGATGAGCATGCTGCAATACACCATGACACAGGCAGAGCGCAACGGCATAGAGGTGGATATGGCTACAGGTACGGGATGGCCTTTCGGAGGACCGTGGGTGCCATTGGAGGAATCAGCCTCGAAAATGATGTTCGTCGACTCTATCATAAGTCAGGAGGCTGCCAAGAATATCACGCTGACATTACCCCTCAAAGATCAGAAGAATACACGTTTCGTAGTACAAAAAACCTTCCCACAAAAGGATGGCAAGGTGCGCGTCATTGCCCTTTATGCGAAATATGGCGTGATGAGAGTAAAACGAGCTGCGCCTGGTGGCGAGGGATTGGTGATTGACCACTTTGATAGGACAGCCGTGGCAAATTACCTTCGCCACATAGAACAGGCCTTCGAGCGTACAAAGACGCCCTACCCTCACACATTCTTTAATGATTCTTATGAAGTAGAGGCTGCCACGTGGACACCCACGCTTCTGAAGGAGTTTGAGAAGCGTCGTGGCTATAAGCTAGAAGATCATCTGCCGGAACTGATAGCCTACGAGCCCAAGGTGCTGAGCGACTATCGCGAGACACTGGGCGACCTTTTGCTGGAGAACTTCACCAACCAATGGACGGCATGGGCACATTCTCACGGCGCAATAACGAGGAATCAGGCGCACGGTTCACCAGCCAACCTCATTGACTGCTATGCAGCCGTAGATATCCCAGAGATAGAAGGTTTCGGACTGAGCGAGCTTGGTATCAAGGGATTACGCAAGGATCCAGGCAAGACGCGCAAGAATGATTCCGACTTCTCAATGCTGAAATATGCGCCTTCGGCAGCACACATCTGCGGCAAGCCATATACCTCCAGCGAGACGTTTACCTGGCTGACGGAACACTTCCGCACGTCACTGTCGCAGCTCAAGCCAGACATCGACCTGATGTTCTGTGCCGGCGTGAACCACATGTTCTTCCACGGCACCTGCTATTCGCCCAGGAATGACGAGTGGCCGGGATGGAAGTTTTATGCATCAATAGATATGAGTCCTACGAACAGCATCTGGCGTGATGCACCCTATTTCATGGACTATGTGACTCGCTGTCAGAGTTTTCTGCAGATGGGACAACCCGACAACGACTTCCTGGTCTATCTGCCTGTACGTGATATGTGGCAGAAAAATACGGGCAAACTGCTGATGCAGTTTTCTATTCACGCCATGGGAAAACTGGCTCCCGATTTCATCAAGAGCATCCTGGCTATCGACAAGGCCGGCTATGACTGCGACTATATCTCTGAACGTCTCCTGATGGACACCAGATATGAGAATGGACAACTCGTCACACAGGGCGGCACAAGATACAAGGGACTGATTATTCCTGGTAGCGGAAAGATGCCCGAGAAGGTAAGACAGCATATCGAACGGCTCAAAGCTCAGGGTGCCCACATCATCTATGGCGTCAACGAGCAACAGATGGGTGAAGCAGCCAAAGCAGAAGTGATGAAGACTCAATTAGGACTGAAGGCTATCCGTCGCAAGAATGCCAACGGCTACCATTATTTCATTGCCAACCTGAGTCCTAACGACGTCAGCGGATACGTCTCATTACCAATAGATTACTCTGAGGCCGTTTGGTTCAATCCGCTCAATGGCAAACGTCATTCCGCCAAGCAGAACGGCAAGCAGATACTGATTAGTCTGCGTAGCGGTGAATCCATGATTCTTCAGACCTTCAACACCAAGGGCAACTTCCATCAAACGGCACGTTTGGAGGATGAGAGGAAAGTCCCCATGAAGACCTACGACCTGAACGGCAAATGGACACTCTCGTTTATCGACGAGGCGCCCGCAGTAGGAAAGACCTACCAACTGGATAAGCTTCAGACCTGGGAGACATTGGACGAGAAAACACGTATCACGATGGGAACCGGTGTATATACCACCCACATCAATCTCAAAAAGAAAGACCTGGTGGATGCCCATGCATGGACTATCGACTTGGGTGATGTGCGCGAATCAGCCCGTGTATATATCAACAACCAGTTCGCAGGCTGCGCTTGGTCTGTACCATTCATCCTGAGTTGCGACAACCTGCTGAAAGAGGGCGACAACCTGATCCGCATTGAGGTGACCAACCTGCCCGCCAACCGTATCAGCGACCTCGACAAGAAGGGCGTGAAATGGCGTAAAATGGAGGAAATTAATGTCGTGGATATCAATTACAAGAAAACAACATACGATGAGTGGGCGCCCGTAGAAAGTGGGCTTCACTCTAAAGTGACTATCATTAAATATTAAATAGCATGTCAGAACACAGCAATCAACATCACCACCATCATCACCATCATAAGGAAGATGATGCATCACGTTTCAAAAGAGAGGCGCTGAACTCCATTCGCATGAAGAAAATAATCTCGAAATGGGTATTCAGAGTCCTCTGCGTGATTGCAGCACTCCTGGTGATTGCAGCCGTAGTGGTGAACCACCTCTGATTTTAACGGAGGTAGAAAGGAGCAGTTAAATCTGCATACCATGATGAGCGTAGGCCGGGAGCGTCTTCTATAAGACCAACTCCTGTGTCTATCGACTCAGAACTATGAAGAGCAAACGTGAGAAGAAGACGCTTTGGCTGTTTGCGAGGCGTGGTTTGAACAGACCATTCCCTATGCAAAAAGAAACCATTCAAGGCAGCCTCCTCAAATACTTTGTTTCTATAATCGAAAGGCACCACGAGCGAGAAAATGCCTTGTTCCGTCAAGAGTGACTTGACGGCTTTAAACAGGCTGGCATACGACAGACTCGTGTCGTGACGCGCCTGCGAACGAAGCGTGTCTGGACAGGTAAGCGACTGTTCGAAGAAGGGGGGATTAGAGACAATACAATCATACTGTCCCTCAAACTGGCAAACATCAGCTTCCAGTATGGTGATTCTATCAGCAAAAGGGGATGCTTTCACGTTCTCGCGGGCCTGTTCTACGGCAGACGTAACAATATCAATGCCAGTGACTTGTGCGTCAGGGAATCGTTGAGCCATCATGATAGCAATGAGTCCGGTGCCAGTACCGATATCCAGAATACGCTGACCACCATCCGACCACGCCCCAAGCAGCGTGCCGTCAGTACCTACTTTCATTGCACATTTTCCTTGGAAAATAGTAAACTTTTTGAACTTAAAATAGTCGTTTGCCATATTTAGGGCACAAAGTTATACATTTTTTGTTAATTATCTACTATCCTTACTTAAAATATCAATTAAAATTCGTACCTTTGCAAACGAATTATGGAGTTTAAGATTAAGATGAGTGACAATCAGTTTAACAATAAGTCTATCTCAATGATAGCCGATATTGAAGGTGATTTTACAGACATGATAAACACCGAAATGCCTTCGGAATTACCTATTCTTCCCGTCAGAAATATCGTTTTGTTTCCTGGTGTCGTATGGCCCATCCTGCTTGGACGTGCTTCAAGCATGAAACTGGTGCGTCAGGCTGAAAAGACTGGCGAGATTATCGGTGTGGTGTGTCAGCGTGACCCAGATATCGAGGTGCCTACGAATGGCGACCTGTTTGAATATGGCGTATCTGCTAAGATCGTCAAGCAGTTTACCCTGCCTGGTGGCAACACCACCGTCATCGTGCAGGCTCAGAGTCGTTTCCGTCTGAACAAGTTGACAAGGGAGAACCCTTTCCTCAAAGGAGACGTGACGCCGATGCCCGACCTGCATCCCGACAAGCACGACAAAGAATGGAAGACTGCCGCGGACGACCTGCGTCATTTAGCAGAAGAGTATATCTCGATGGTTGACGAGATGAGCGACGAGGCCACCTTTGCTATCCGCAACATCCACAACGACGAGATGATGCTGAGTTTTGTATGCGCCAACATGCCCTTCACCATTCAGGAGAAAATCAAACTGCTTGGCGTAGAGACAGTCAAGGAGCGTCTGTTTGGTGCCATGAAGGCCATGAACCGCGAGATCAACCTGCAGAAGTTGAAGACCGACATCCGCAACAAGACCCGCGAGGATATTGACGAGCAGCAGAAAAACTATTTCCTGCAGCAGCAGATCAAGAACCTGCAGGCAGAGATGGGCAACCAGCAACAGCCTGAGAAAGCGGAACTGCTGCGTAAGGCCAGAAACAAGAACTGGCCCGAGGACATCGCACGCACATTCTACAAAGAGGCCGACAAGCTGGACAACCTGCAGCCACAGAGTCCTGACTTCAACGTGCAACTGAACTATCTGCAGACTTTCGTATCACTGCCTTGGGGCGAATATACCAAGGATGATCTGAATCTGCAGCGTGCCCAGAAGATTCTGGACCACGACCACTACGGCATGGAGAAAGTGAAGGAGCGCATCCTGGAATATATGGCTGTGCTCTCTTTACGAGGCGACTTGAAGAGTCCTATTCTCTGTCTTTACGGCCCTCCAGGAGTTGGTAAGACCTCTCTGGGCAAGTCTATCGCAGAGGCCATGAAGCGCAAGTATGTACGCGTTTCACTGGGAGGTCTGCATGACGAGGCAGAGATTCGTGGTCACCGTCGCACCTATATCGGCGCTATGCCAGGCCGTATCATCAAGAGTATTCAGAAAGCCGGTTCCAGCAATCCAGTCTTCATTCTCGACGAGATTGACAAGGTGACGCAGAACACTATCAACGGCGATCCCTCTTCTGCCCTACTCGAAGTGCTGGATCCTGAGCAGAACACTGCCTTCCACGATAACTATCTGGATGTTGACTACGACTTGTCGAAGGTGATGTTTATTGCCACCGCCAATAATTTGTCAACAATTCCACGTCCGCTGCTCGACCGAATGGAGATTATCGAGGTAAGCGGCTATATCACTGAGGAGAAGATTGAGATTGCCAAGCGCCATCTCATCCCCCGCGAACTGGACAATACTGGTTTGAAGACTTTGTCAGAGAAGCCGAAGTTCAGTAAGGCTACCATCGAGAAAGTCATTGAACAATACACCCGCGAGAGTGGTGTGCGCCAGTTGGAGAAGCAAATCAACAAGGCGATGCGTAAGTTAGCCTATAAGCGTCAGGTGGAGGCAAGCGTCCTGAACTGGAAGATTACGCCCGAGTCGCTGGAAGACCTGCTGGGCAAACCACCTTTCTACCGCGATATCTACCAAGGCAACGAGTATGCCGGTGTGGTGACAGGATTGGCTTGGACAAGCGTAGGTGGTGAGATTCTGTTCATCGAGACTTCACTCTCAAAGGGCAAGGGTTCTAAGCTGACGCTGACAGGTAACCTGGGTGACGTAATGAAAGAGTCGGCCGTGCTGGCTCTGGAATATGTCAAGGCACATGCCGATAAACTGGGTATCGACTATCGTATCTTCGACAACTGGAACATCCATATCCACGTACCCGAGGGTGCCACACCAAAGGACGGTCCTTCGGCAGGTATCACCATCGCCACCTCTATCGCCTCTGCGCTGACCCAACGTAAGGTTCGCAAGAATACGGCAATGACTGGCGAGATTACCCTCCGCGGAAAAGTGCTCCCAGTAGGTGGTATCAAGGAGAAGATTCTGGCTGCCAAACGTGCCGGCATCACGGATATTGTGATGTGTCAGGAGAATGAGAAGGATATTCTTGAGATTCCTGAGATATACCTGAAGGGCGTACAGTTCCACTATGTAGAGAACGTACAGGACGTGTGGGATTTCGCACTCTCCGACGAGATTGTGGACAACCCGCTGAAATTTGAGATTGAAGAGGAAAAAGATAAAGATAAGAGCAAATGACATTCGAACTACAACATACAGACCCTTACAGTAGTGCACGCGCTGGCATCATCACAACGGATCACGGACAGATAAAGACACCTATCTTCATGCCCGTTGGTACCTGTGGTAGCGTGAAGGGTGTTCATTTCTCTGAACTCCGCGAACAGGTAAAGGCTCAGATTATCTTGGGCAACACCTACCACCTCTACCTGCGTCCTGGTCTCGACACGCTGCGTAAGGCAGGCGGTCTGCATAAGTTTAACACATGGGATCGTCCTATCCTTACCGATTCGGGAGGTTTCCAGGTGTTTTCTCTCACAGGCATCCGTAAGCTACGCGAAGAGGGATGCGAGTTCCGTAGCCATATCGACGGTTCCAAGCATATCTTCACGCCTGAGAACGTGATGGATACCGAACGTATCATTGGCGCTGATATCATGATGGCACTCGACGAGTGTCCTCCAGGCGAGAGTGATTACCAGTATGCCAAGAACTCCTTAGGCTTAACCCAGCGCTGGCTCGACCGTTGTATCAAGCGTTTCAATGAGACCGAGCCGCTCTATGGACATAAGCAAACGCTGTTTCCTATTGTACAGGGCTGTAAGTATAAAGACCTCCGACGGGATGCTGCCAAGCATGTGGTTGACCGTCTGGGTATGCTCAATGATGGTGGTGGCGCTTCTATCGGCGGACTGGCTGTAGGAGAACCTACCGAGGTGATGTACGAGATGATTGAGGTGGTCAACGAGATTCTGCCAAAGGACCGTCCACGCTATCTGATGGGCGTAGGCACACCACAGAATATCCTGGAAGCTATTGAGCGCGGCGTGGACATGTTCGACTGCGTGATGCCTACCCGCAATGGACGTAATGCAATGCTCTTCACCTATCAGGGCACGATGAACCTGCGCAACAAGAAATGGGAGCAGGACTTCTCGCCTATCGACCCTGACGGCTGCGACATAGACCGTCTGCACACCAAGGCCTACCTGCATCACCTGTTCAAAGCACAGGAGCTGCTGGCTCTGCAGATTGCAAGTATTCACAACCTGGCTTTCTATCTGAGACTTGTCACCGATGCCCGTCAGCATATCGAACAAGGTGACTTCTCCCAATGGAAACGTTCGGTCATTAATGATTTAGGCCGCAGAATATGAAAAAACTATTGGCACGTATTTTCCCGCGACTGGATCGCTATATTATCAGTAAGTTTATAGGTACTTATATCTATTCTATCGTACTGATAATCAGTATTAGTATAGTATTCGACTTCAATGAAAACTTAAACAAGTTTGCCACATATCACGCACCTTGGACAGCTATCGTATTCGACTACTATGCTAACTTCGTGCCATACTTTGCCAACCTCTTCTCGCCCCTATTTGTCTTTATTGCCGTCATCTTCTTTACGTCTAAATTGGCAGGCAATTCCGAGATTATCGCCATGCTCTCGGCAGGTGCCAGTTTTAAGCGTCTGCTGCGTCCCTATATGTTCTCAGCAGCTATCATTGCTGCCTTGAATTTCTATCTGGGTGCCTACGTCATTCCTCACGGCAACGTGGTACGACTGAATTTCGAAACGCAGTATAAAAACAAGCGTCGCGTGACATCGGCCAGTAATGTGCAGTTGCAGGTAGCCCCACACGTTATCGCCTATCTGCAGCAATACGACAACCTCACCCGCCGCGGCTACGGTTTCTCGCTCGACCATTTTGAGGGTAAAAAACTGGTGAGTCACATGACAGCCAGCGTGATTCAGTATGACACCATCTCGGATTCCAGATACCACTGGAAGGCTATCAATTACAAGATACGCACGTTGAAAGGGCTGCGCGAACATATCCAGACGGGCACAGAACTTGACACAATGATTATGATGGAGCCGATGGACCTTGTGTTCAGTACGGATCAGCAGGAGACATTCACGTCGCCCGAACTGAAACGCTATATCTCCAAACAACAGGAGCGCGGCTCTCAGAACGTGATACAGTATGAGGTGGAATACCACAAGCGCATAGCCACCTCGTTTGCATCGTTTATCCTCACCTTGATAGGTGCCTCCCTCTCTGCCCGTAAGCGTAAGGGCGGTATGGGACTCTCACTGGGCATCGGATTGGCTCTTTCGTTCTCGTATATCCTACTACAGACCATCAGTGCCACCTTTGCCATCAATGCTGGTATGCCTGCGATATTGGCAGCATGGATTCCTAATATGATTTTCGCCGTCATAGCCTATTTCTGCTATCGACTGGCTCCAGATTAAAAATATGACATTTGAAGAAACATATCTGAACGATAATATCCTCGATGCATTGTATGATATGCACTTCGAGGAAATGACCCCCATTCAGGAGCGATGCATCCCAGAAATCCTTAATGGTCACGACGTGTTGGGCGTAGCTCAGACAGGTACCGGTAAGACAGCTGCCTATCTGTTGCCTATTCTCTCCATGCTCGACGACGGTGGATTCCCCGAGGATGCCATCAACTGTATTGTGATGTCGCCCACCCGCGAACTGGCACAGCAGATAGACCAGTCGATGGAGGGTTTTTCCTATTACCTGGAGAATGTGAGTAGCATTGCCGTATATGGAGGTAATGACGGTTCGCGTTTCGATCAGGAAATAAAGAGTCTGCGTGGTGGTGCCCCAGTGGTCATTGCAACCCCAGGTCGTCTGCTCAGTCATCTGAAGGTGGGCAACCTCGACCTCTCGCGTACTTCTTTTTTTGTATTAGACGAGGCCGACCGTATGCTCGACATGGGATTTATGGAGGACATTCTGCAAATCAACAAATTACTGCCAGACACCTGTCAGAAGGTGATGTTCTCTGCCACAATGCCAACCAAAATTCGTGAGTTGGCGGTGTCTCTGCTGAAGAATCCCGTGGAAGTAAAACTGAAGGTGAGTCGTCCTGCCGAGAAAATTCATCAGATGGCATACATCTGCTATGAACCTCAGAAGGTGCGTATCATAGAACATATCTTTAAGAAGGGGGACCTGAAACGTGTCATCATCTTCTGTGGCAAGAAAGACAAGGTGAAGGATATCAACCGTACCCTTCAGAAGATGAAGATCAACTGTGCCCCAATGCATTCAGACCTTACCCAGCAGGAACGCGACGACGTGATGTATCGTTTCAAGGCCGGACAGGTAGATGTGCTGGTGGCAACCGACATTGTGGCACGTGGCATTGATATAGATGATATCGGTATGGTGATTAATTACGACGTGCCTCATGACAGCGAGGACTACGTACACCGCATCGGTCGTACAGCACGTGCTGCTCGCGACGGTGAGGCCATCACCTTTGTGAGCGATGCCGATTTCCGTTTCTTCAAGCCCATTGAACATTTCCTACAGAAGGACATCGAGAAACTCCCCTTGCCGGAAGAACTGGGAGAAGGTCCTGACTATGCGACATACAAGAGCAACAAGCCACATAAGTCGCACGGCTCTCACGGCTCAAACAAATCACGCAAGCCACACAGAGGACAGAAGAGCAAGAAATCCTCTGGCACACAATTTGCTGGAAAGCCTACGAACAAACAGAAAGAAAGGAAGTAAATGACAAGTCAGTTTTCACCAAAAGTATCTGAAATACTGGCCTTTTCACGCGAAGAGGCCGCACGTCTGTCGAGCAGCAGCGTGACCCCCGAGCATCTCCTTCTTGGCATGATGCGCATGAAGGATGGTCCCGTATGCGATGTGTTCAGCAAACTGAATATCAACAAGGAAGATATCAAGTTCTCCCTCGAGATGAACGTGCAGCAGAGCGAAGGTTTTATCCATCCAGAAAATCTGCATGAATTGACACTCAATGATAACGCATCCAACATCCTGAAGTTGGCTGTACTTGAAGCCCGTATGCAACACGAGGAACACGTAGAACAGCAGCATTTACTGTTGGCTATCCTGCGCGACCGTAGTAACAATGGTGCAAAAAAAGTGCTGGAAGAGCATAACATCAACTATGACAGCGTACAGAATATTCTGAAGGCACCTCAGCCAAAAGATGCACTGATGCTGCCTGAGGACGACGAGGAAGAGGCAGAAACAGGTCACAGTCAACGCACCACAAACACCACATCAGAGAAGCCGAAGGAGAAATCAAAGACGCCTGTACTCGACAATTTCTCTACCGACCTCACACAGGCAGCCATCGATGGAAAACTTGATCCCTGCGTTGGTCGGAAGGAGGAGATTCAGCGTGTGATGGAGATTCTGGGGCGTCGCAAGAAGAATAATCCCATTCTGATTGGCGAACCTGGTGTGGGAAAGAGTGCCATCGTCGAGGGACTTGCACAGATGATTGCACAGCGCAAGTGCTCACCTATATTCTTTAATAAGAAGATTGTGAGTCTGGATATGACGGGCGTCGTAGCTGGAACTAAGTACCGCGGACAGTTTGAAGAACGTATCCGTGCCCTTCTCAAGGAGATTGAGCAGAATCCCAACATCATCGTCTTCATTGATGAGATCCATACCATCATCGGTGCAGGCAGTACACCTGGCAGTATGGATGCTGCCAATATCATGAAGCCTGCATTGGCACGTGGCACCATCCAGTGTATCGGAGCCACCACACTCGACGAGTATCGCAACAGTATCGAGAAAGATGGCGCCTTGGAACGCCGCTTCCAAAAAGTACTTGTTGAGCCAACCAATGCAGAACAGACCTTACAGATTCTCTATAACATCAAGGAGCGCTACGAGGAACATCACCATGTAGTGTTTACCGACGAGGCAATCCGCGCATGCGTCACATTGACAGAGCGATATGTCACCGACCGTGCCCAGCCAGATAAGGCTATCGACGCGATGGATGAGACTGGCGCACGCGTACATTTGCAGAATGCCCAGATACCACCTGAAATAGATGAGATAGAGAAGCAGTTGGATGCTGTCAAGAGACAAAAGCATGAGGCCGTAGTCAACCAGAATTACGAACTGGCAGCCAGCTATCGTGACAATCAGGTGAAACTGGAGCAGCAATTAGCCGAGACTCAGAAGAAATGGATGCAGGGAAATAATGAGAACCGGCAGACAGTAACCGAAGCCGAGGTCTCTGACGTGGTATCAATGATGACAGGCATCCCCGTACAACGCATGGCTGAGAACGAGGGCGTGCGTCTGAAAAATATGGCGCCAGCACTCAAAGCCTGCGTCATTGCTCAAGACACCGCTATCGACAAGATGGTGAAGGCTATCCAGCGCAACCGCGTGGGACTGAAAGCTCCCAACCACCCCATCGGCGCCTTCATGTTCCTTGGTCCTACGGGTGTAGGAAAGACCTACCTCGCAAAGAAACTGGCCGAACAGATGTTTGGTTCTGCCGATGCCCTGATACGTGTGGACATGAGTGAATATACCGAGGCCTTTAATGTGTCACGCCTTATTGGTGCGCCTCCGGGCTATGTAGGTTATGAGGAGGGCGGACAGCTCACCGAACGTGTGCGTCGCAAGCCCTACTCTATCGTACTACTCGACGAGATAGAGAAGGCTCACGGCAATGTATTCAACCTCCTGTTGCAGGTACTCGACGAAGGACGCCTCACCGATGGCAACGGCCGTTTCGTGGACTTCCGCAACACGGTGATTATCATGACCTCCAATGCTGGCACACGCCAACTAAAGGAATTTGGTAATGGTATTGGCTTCACAGCCTCGACCTTTGGTCTTAACATGAACGAGAAAGATCGTGAGCACGCTCGTAGCATCGTGCAGAAGGCTCTCTCAAAACAGTTCTCGCCTGAGTTCCTCAATCGCCTCGACGAGATTATCACGTTCGACCAGCTCGATCTCAATGCTATCAAGCGTATCATCGATGTAGAGTTGAAGACAGTATTCAAGCGCATCAGCGACATGGGCTATGAGATACAGCTCAGCGATACCGCTAAGGAATTTGTGGCTAGCAAGGGCTATGATGTGCAGTTTGGTGCACGTCCCCTGAAACGAGCCATCCAGAACTATATAGAGGACGGTATCTGCGAACTGATCCTCGCTGACTCCATTTCTCAAGGAGCCACCATTGCTATTGACAAGCATCCTGAGAAAGAGGAACTGAAATTTGAAGTATTATCACAACAAAGTTAGAAGAAACGAAATGATTACAGTAACCAATCTGGCGATTCAATTTGGTAAGAAGGTTCTCTACAAAGACGTGAACCTGAAGTTTACAAGTGGCAATATCTATGGCATTATCGGTGCCAACGGTGCTGGTAAGTCTACCCTGCTCCGTGCTATCAGCGGAGAGCTGGAGCCCAACAAGGGTACCATCGAGATGCTGCCTGGCGAGCGCATGAGTGTGCTTGAGCAGGACCACTTCAAATACGATGAATTCTCTGTGATGAACACGGTGCTGATGGGACAT
>JAEEGG010004604.1_pt1 | contig 33307 bp, 30 predicted proteins | sample 9134161 | NCBI WGS metagenome assembly JAEEGG01 (sample SAMN16246543, study PRJNA631951) | gut metagenome | biome: gut microbiome; feature: rumen; material: CR-attached | host: Bos | place: Iran: Karaj | collected 2018-10 | reverse complement strand
AGCCGGCCACGTGGTCGAGGAAGTAACGGTCGTGGGTGACGGCGATGACGGTGCCCTTGTATTGTTGAAGGTGGCTCTCCAACCACTGGATGCTCTCGGCATCGAGGTGGTTGGTGGGCTCGTCGAGGAGCAGGATGTCGGGCTCTTGCAGCAGGAGGCGGCAGAGGGCCACGCGGCGGCGCTCGCCGCCAGAGAGATTGCGCACGGGGGTGTCGCCGTCAGGACAGTTGAGGGCGTCCATGGCGCGTTCCAGTTTGCTGTCGAGTTCCCAAGCGTCGTGCTGTTCGATGAGTTCGGTCAGTTCGCCTTGACGGGCAATCAGTTTGTCGAAGTCGGCATCGGGTTCTGCGAACTTGTTGTTGATTTCCTCGTATTCCTTGAGAATGTCGACAATCTCTTGCACGCCTTCTTCCACCACTTGGCGGACGGTCTTGTTGTCGTCGAGTTGCGGCTCCTGGTCGAGCATGCCTACGGAATAGCCAGGCGAGAAGACCACTTCGCCGTTATAGGATTTCTCCTTGCCCGCGATGATGCGCAGGAGGGTGGATTTGCCCGCTCCATTCAGGCCGATGATGCCGATTTTGGCGCCATAGAAGAAGGAGAGGTAGATGTCTTTCAATATTTGTCTCGACGGCGGGATGATCTTGCTCACGCCTACCATCGAGAAGATGATTTTTTTGTCGTCAGTCTGTGCCATATTCAGTTGTCAGTTGTTCAGTAATTCAGTGAAAGCAGGTTGCTGAGCCTGTCGAAGCACCGTCTGTTATCTGTCGGCCCTTCGACAAGCTCAGGGACCTTAGTTATTCAGTTGTTGGGTCATGGCGTGTTCCATGATGGCGGTCGCCTTGCCCCAGTCATACACACGGTTGGTGAAATTGTACCCCGCTTGTGCAATTTGCTCGGCCTTTTCTTGGTCGGTCAGCAAGGTGATGATGTGTTGCGCCATTTCTTCTGCGTTGCTACCGACCAGGATTTCTTCGTTGGGTTTTGCGCCCAAAGAGGCATTGGCCAAGGGCGAGGTGATGGCAGGGAGTCGCATCGACATGGCTTCCAATAGTTTGTTTTGCAGGCCCGTGCCGATGCGCATGGGTGCGATGAAGACGTGGCTTTTCGCGTAAGCATCGCGTATGTCGTCAAGCCAGCCGCTGACGATGACTCTTTCAGAGGCGGCCTTCTTCACCTTGGGGTCAGGGGTGGCGCCAGCGATATAGAGTTTCACCTCTGGCAGGGTTTTCCACACGATGGGCAGAATCTCGTTGGCCAAATAACCCACGGCGTTCACGTTGGGCGGATAGCTCATGTTGCCCGTGAAGACCAGGTCGTATTGTTTTTCACATTCCATCGGATGGTATTTCTCGTGGTCAACGCCATTGGGAACGACAAGGATTTCATCACGATGCTCGTGTGGGAACAGGGTGCGGTCGGGTTCGCTGATGATGGTGCGCACGTCGAAGTCATCAAAGATGGCGGCTTCGTAGCGGGCCAGGCGACGGTACTCCATGGCGAATATAGGTCGCGTGACGAAAGAGGCGATGTCGGCCCGGCGTTTCATGCCGTATGAGAAAATATCTTGATAATCAATGGTTTTATGTATGTTTTTATGTCGGATGTATTCGGCCACGCGGAGCAGTTGTCCAAAAAGCATGTCGGGTTTGTGTTTGGCAATCAAGGCGTCGATTTTCTTTGCCGCCTTGCGGTTGTAAAAATACCCGCATTGCAAGGGGATCCCTTTGAAGAAGGCGCGCAAGAGTCCCCACAAGATCTGCAGTTTTCTTATCTTGATGAAATTGATGGATTGGCAATAGGGTTGCAAGGCATGGAAAGCGTCCTGCTCGTTGACTTTTGGGTTGTCGTTGAGCGCACAAAGGACGATTTCATTGTGCTTTGCGAGTTGTTTTATTTGGTTGAATGCCCGCAACTTGTCGCCTTTTTCAAGAGGGTATGGGATGCGGGGCAATAGGACAAAAATCTTCATCTCGGAATGAATTGAGGGACAAAAATAGGAAAAAAGTTGAAATGTAAGGGTATTGGATGTGTTTTTGAGATTCCCTTTCAGGGAATGGAGTGTTGCATGATTGTAAAATGCGGCGGCTTCAGGCACTTGCTGACTTGTAAATCCTCAAGCCGGCGCCTGTTGAACAAACGACAATACTCCTTTCCCGAAGGGAATCTCTTTATAAAAACGAAATCTTGCTTCCCGGCTTAATCTGCTCGTAAAACATCAGCAGTCGGGCGATGATCTTACGGTTGTCGTATGTCTCTTCGACGAGTCGTCGCGCTGCTTGGCCTATCTTGACGGCGATTTGCGGGTTCTCATTGATGGCGCGAATGGCTTCCACCATCTTGGCCTTGTTCTCTGCGATAATGATGTTCACCTCTTCGTCGTAGAGGATGCCTTCGGCGCCCACTCGCGTTGTGATGACGGTCTTGCCCATCGCCATCGATTCAATAATCTTGATGCGGATGCCGCTGCCCGAGAGCAAGGGGACAATGGCCACGTCGTGATCGGCGACAAAGGCCTTGGCATCTGGCACCTCACCGACGACGTCGACGTGAGGATCGTTCATCGCAGTTAGCCATTCGGGCATGTTGCGGCCTGCCAGATGGTAGACGAAATCAGGCGCTTTTTCCACGGTTTTGGGCAGCACCTCGTTGATGAACCATCTAATGCCTTCTTCATTGGGCATCCAGTTCATGGAACCGATGTGGTAGAATTTGGGTTTGCCTTCTATCTCGTATTTAGGGGTGAACTCTTCTGGATAAACGCCAAACGGAATGTCAATGACAGGCTTTGAGGTGTATTTTCTGAAGAAGGCGGCATCTTTGCGCGTGATGGCAGCGATGCCGTCAACGGTCTCCAAGGCGTTAAGTTCGTATTCCTTCAATGTCTTGGTCAAGTGGTTGATGTACCAGCGCTTGAGGGGCGAACGGGTCTCTTTGGCAATGCGTTCCCAAATCTTGTGCTCTACGTTGTGGGCGCGCAGCACAATCATGGCCTTCGAGTGGGCACGGATGTCTTCGACATAAGGCGCCATGTAGAGCATCTCCAACTGTACGATGTCAAACTGTTCCTTTTCTAGCACTTCGATGAGCTTGGCTTTGAAGTCGTCAGAGATGAAACGCTCCACATGATACGACTTCTTGGTGAACAGGTTGAGGAAGGCATTCGTGGGTTTCACGCTCAAGTCGACGTCGATGAGTTCGATGCCGGTCTTTTTCTTGTATTCGTCAGGAATGTCGCTCTCCTTGACGTTGAACTTCTCGCTGTTGACGGCCAGTATCTTGACTTGATGGCCTGCATCCAGGAGGCCGGTGATGATGCTGTTCATCGCCATAGGTCCGCCTTCGGAGGCAGGGTATGGGGGCTTGTTGCAAAGAAGGAGTATTTTCATATTGGGATGTTGACTGTTGAATCGTTGATTTGTTGAATTGACTACGTCGAATCTTCGATTTGTTGTCTGTAGGGCTGTCACACCGTGGCAGCCGCAGATATTATTGTTTCGGCAAGATATCGTTAGTTCGTTTTTTCCTAAACACCCGTTGGAAGAATTTTTTCCAACTGTCGCCGTCGAAGAGCGCAGCATCGGTAGTGGCCTTGAAAGTGAGGAACAGTCCGACGGGGGCTAGCACAATGGAAGACAGCCATACGCCGACAAACATATTAAGGTCGCCAAACACGGCCATGCGCTCGCCAATGGTGGAGATGATGTAGTAGACGACGAAGAACAGCACTGAGACGACCACGGGCAGGCCTAGTCCGCCTTTGCGGATGATGCTGCCGAGTGGCGCCCCGATGAAGAAGAAAATGAGGCAGGCGATGCTTAGGGTGAACTTCTTGTGCCACTCTTTGCGGTGCTTGTTGATGTTCTCGGTTTGGGTGCCTAGGTCCAGTTTGTTGAAGGTTGCATTGTCCTTGGCATTTTGGGCGCTGCCCATTGCCAATCCGAGGATGGCCGAGCGGTTTTCGCCTTCATACCTGTCTAACAATGGCCAATGCAGTCGTTGACTGGTGTCGGCCACCATGCTCCCGCTGGAGGTCTCATTCTTCAGGCTGTAGTAGTTGGCCCACCTTCGCGTGAAACCATCGTTGAAGGCCTGCTGCTTGTCGCTATACCGCACTTCCAGCGAATCCAAGGCGGTAGAGAGTTGCCGTATGTTCATCATCTGTTGGTACGACTTGTACATCTCCTCGCTTGAACGCGTCATGTCGAACGAGGCCAAACTGAACTTGAGCTGCTCCTGCTTGAACGACATTCTCTCGAAGGGTCTTGTCTCTTTGTAGTTGTCGGGGGTGAGGTCCGTGTAATTGTGGCCGTTGTACAAAGTGAAAATGATGCTGCGTTGGTTGGGACTCATCGACATCATTCCTGAGTCGGCGGCGATGACCTTGGTGCAGCCGTTATGCTCGGAGTGGTCATAGATTTTTACGCCATAGATGTGGCTGCCGTCCTTGCCTTTGCGGTCGACAAAGATGACATAGTTTTCGATGTCCTTGTAGAACACGCCCTCCTTGATGTTAAACGCCAATTTCTGCCGTTGTATGTCGGTCAACAAGGTGCGCCATTTGAGTGTGGCGATAGGGATAAGACTGTTGGAGATGAAGAATGCCAATACACTGAGTATCAGTGCAAAATTGAATAACGGGCGCATGGCTCGCCACATGGAGATGCCGGAGGCCTTCATGGCCACCAACTCGTAATGCTCGCCCAAGTTGCCGAAACACATCAACAACGCCAACAATAAAGCCAAGGGCAGCGACATGGGGATGGCGGTGATGGAAGTGTAGAATAGAAGTTCTGCTATAATTTTGAATTCCAATCCTTTACCGACCAAGTCATCGACATAAAGCCATACAAACTGCATTACCCAGATGAACACCACAATGAAGAAAGTGAGTACAAAAGTGCCCAAAAACGACTTGGTGATATAGCGGTAAAGTTTTTTCATTTGATAAAAATAACGCTGCAAATTTAGAAAAATTCTATCTTTGCCGAAAAATTACACGCATTATGAGTCAACTTGACTATCTCAAAGGGCTTAACATAGCCATTACCATTAGCGCAAAGGACGGTGAGATCCTTTACCAAAACGACAGCAGCATCGAGGTGAACGGCGATGCTCGTGGCCGCGACCTGATGAAATGCCATAATCCACGTTCGCAGCAAATCATCCAGCATCTTCTGGACGATGCCGCTACCAATGTCTACACCATCTCAAAGAAAGGCAAGAAAAAACTCATCTACCAAACGCCTTGGTATGAGGACGACGCCAAGCAAGTTGTCGGTGGACTTATCGAGTTTTCCATTATCCTGCCTGACGAGATGCCGCATTATGACCGCGACCAAATGAAACCAGCAAACAGTTAAACCTTTATAATTCCTAATTACTATGAAAAAAGCTATCTTTTTCCTTTTATTGCTCCTTCCTTTCATCGGAGCGAAAGCTAACGACGGCGTGTACTACACGTCGGGCAACCACCTGATTCCGATCACCGAGACTGAGATTTCGGTGAAGAAGGAAGTGCTTGACATTACAAGACGGGATCAGATGATCTATGTCCATGTCTATTACGAGTTCTTTAATCCCGGCAACGAAAAAACGCTTTTGGTGGGTTTCGAAGCCATGCCGCCCAGCGGTGCTTGGGATATTTCTGAGGAGGAATACAAAAGACTTGTAGACCACCCCTACATGCATGACTTTACTGTGTTTATCAATGGTGAGCGCTTGAACTATCAGGTATCGCATGTCGAAAACACTGAAAAGGGTTATTACCACAATGGAAAGTTCGACGAGCTCTCGAGACAACGCGAACTTGAGTTAGGACGTGAGAATGAATTCAGCGAATTCATTCCTTATCTGTTCGTCTACCATTTCAATGCCACCTTCAAGAAAGGTTTGAACATTGTGGAACATACTTATGTATTTGACGAGTCGACTTATGTGGGCGCCGAATACGATTTCGACTATGTGTTGACCGCTGCCAACCGATGGGCCAACCATCAGATCGATGACTTTACATTAAATGTCGATATGGGTGAATGTGAGTCTTTTGCCATTAGTCCTACCTTCTTCAAGAGCGCCAGCGAATGGACCATGAAAGGCGTGGGAAGACAGTCGAACGGAGGTGAGTTATATAATAATGATCCTTTATTCCACATGCAGAAAGGTGGCATCTCTTATCATAAGAAGAACTTCCATCCTGAAGGGGAATTGGAAATCTATAAGTTTATCCCTAATATGATGTTGTGGGGTGGCGATGGGAATGCTTCGGACGTGATGAATGCTGTCAAACGGCAATATGCCAAATGGAATTTATGGACCTTTGAAGACGAAGATTTTGGTCTGACCAAGGAAGATAAACGCATCATGAAGAATCTTCCATTCGCTTATCGCGGCCATGTGTTCAAGGACCAAGGGCTGAAGAAATTCTTCGAGTCGACAGATTGGTACATTCCCAATCCTGACTACATTGACGACATGAGCAAGATGAGCAAAGAAGAAAGGGAGTGGATAGAGTTCTGGTCTAAATAATTAACGGGAACTTCTAAAAACTGCTCCGTTGGAGATTCCTTTAACTTGGTTTTTAGAAGTTCCCTAACAAAACAACAGCGGTGAAGAAACTATCCATCTTGCTTTTCCTTCTGCTCTCGATGGTCGGAGCGAAGGCCAACGACGGCGTGTTTTACGCCAGCGGCAACCAACTCGTTCCTGTCACGGAGACCGACATCAGTGTCCGCAAGGAAGTGCTCACCATCAACCGTGTGGATGATCATCTTGAGGTGACGGTCTATTATGAGTTTTTCAATCCCACGAAGCCTAAAGACCTGCTTGTCGGTTTTGAGGCTGAACCGCCCTACGATTCGTATGTTGATATGACAGAGGTTTTCCCCAATCATCCCCATATCCGCAACTATACCGTTACGATCAATGGAGAACGTCTCCGTTACGAAGTGGCGCATGTGTTGTATGATGAAGAGGATTACAGGATGCATGGCTATTTCAAGAACGGACAATTCTCCGACTTGTCGCGCGAGCAATGCATCAAGACCATGAATGAATATGAGGGGATGGGGTATCCTTTCTATTATGTGTATCATTTTAATGCGCATTTTCGCGAAGGCCTGAACGTTGTGCAACATACCTACGACTTTGACATCTCTAATTCTGTGGGTGAGGAATACTTTTTTTCCTACATACTGACGGCTGCCAATCGCTGGGCCAACCATCAGATTGACGACTTCACGCTCAACATCGACATGGGCGAACGTGAATCGTTTTTCATGGATCAAAGCTTCTTCAGCAGTGTTGACGAATGGACCTTCAACGGTAAGGGTCGCGTCACGCCTTCTGGAAAATGGGAGCGCCAATATGAGCCGATGTTTCATGTCCAAAGGGGTAGCATTAGTTTTCACAAGGACAACTTTCATCCCGATGGCGAACTGCATATTAGCAAGCCCATTGTGTTGTATTTATTGCCGTGTGGGTTTGCTGGCTGTGGTGCCACTGAGATCATGGATTTGGTAAGGCAAACGATGTGTGACCTCGCCCTGTTGAAAGACAATGACTTGAAAGACGAACTCGATGCCGACCAACGCCGTATCATGAAGAACATACCTTTTGCCTATCGTGGTCGGGTGTTTAAGAATGAGAAGCTGCGCCGGTTTTTCGAGTCGACTGACTGGTATGTGCCAGATCCCAATTACGTGGATGACATGAACACGATGAGTCCATCAGAAAGGGGATGGATATATTATTGGTCTGAGTAAAGAAAAATGGGAGCGAAAAAACTTCGCTCCCATTTTTTGTTGAATAAGCACGAAACTTATTTCGTCACCAAGTTGTAGGTGTCTTGAGCGATGACGAACTCTTCATCGGTAGGATACACCACCACTTTGACTTTGGAGTTGGGTGTTGAAATCACGCCGGCGTCGCCGATGGTTTCCTTGTTCATCTGGCGGTCGTACTCGATGCCGAGGCCTTCCATGTTCTCGAGGATGGCTTCACGCATGAACCAGGCGTTTTCGCCGATGCCACCCGTCATCACGATGAGGTCGGCGCCGTTCATCACGGCCATGTAGCCGCCGATGTACTTCTTCACGCGGTGGGCAAACATGTTGAAGGCGTAGGTGCAACGCTCGTCACCTTCTTCCTTGCCGGCACGCACGTCGCGCATGTCCTGCTTGCCGCCCGTGATGCCCACGAGACCGGATTTCTTGTTCACCAGGGTGTTCATCTCTTTGGTCGTGTAGCCTTCCTTGTCCATGATATACATGAAAGCGCCGAGGTCGAGGTCGCCAGTGCGGCTGCCCATGACGAGGCCTTCAACGGGGGTGAAGCCCATCGAGGTCTCCACCGACTTGCCGTATTCGACGGCGGCGATGGAGGCGCCACTGCCGAGGTGGCAGGTCACGATCTTCGACTTCTTCCAGTCCATGCCGACGAAAGCAGCGGCCTTCTCAGCCACGTACTTATGGCTGGTGCCGTGGAAGCCATAGCGGCGCACGCGGTACTTGTCGTAGTATTCGTAAGGCACGGCATAGAGGTAGGCCTCAGGTGGCATGGTGCTGTGGAACGAGGTGTCGAACACAGCGGCCATGGGGATGCCAGGAAGCACTGCCTCCATGGCATGGATGCCTTGCAGGCTGCCAGGGTTGTGCAACGGGGCGAGGTCGCAGAGGTCTTCGATGCCTTTGATGACTTGGTCGTCGATGAGAACGCTCTTGGTGAACTTCTCACCACCGTGGGCCACACGATGACCGACGGCGTTGATTTCCTTCAGGTCCTTGATGACGCCCATCTTCGGGTCGACCAAAGCCTTCAGCACCAACTTGATGCCTTCGGTATGGTTCGGGATGGGAAGTTGCTCGTAGTATTTTTCGCCATTGTATTTGTGGGTGAATTCGCCCATTTCAAGACCGATGCGCTCCAAGAGGCCTTTGGCCAGCAGTCGTGATGAATTGGCGTTTTCCATTTCCAACAATTGGTATTTGATGGAGGAACTGCCGCAGTTGAGGACTAATATTTTCATGTTTAATTGTTGATTGTTTTGTTGTTTAATTATTGGTTTGTAGGGACGCATCGAATGCGTTCGCCGAATCGAATTTGTGGATTGGCGGACGCACGCGGTGCGTCTACAAACAATTATTTCTGTTTCTGTGCGATAGCTTGGTTGCAGGTGATGGCTACCAGTTTGTAGACATCATCGATGGAACAGCCGCGACTGAGGTCGTTGCAGGGTTTGGCGAGGCCTTGCAGCACGGGACCAACGGCTTCGGCACCGGCCAGGCGCTGGACGAGTTTATAGGCGATGTTGCCCACCTCAAGGCAGGGGAATACGAGGGTGTTGGCCTTGCCGGCGACATCGCTGCCCGGAGCCTTGCTGGCACCCACCGAAGGCACGATGGCAGCATCGGCCTGCAATTCGCCGTCAAGAACGAGGTCGGGACGGCGCTCCTTGGCGATGCGTGTGGCTTCGATGACCTTGTCGACCACCTCGTGCTTGGCACTGCCCTTGGTGGAGAAGCTCAGGATGGCGGTGACTGGGTCGATCTTGGCGATGGCCTTGGCGGTGTCGGCGGTGCAGATGGCAATCTCGGCCAGTTGCTCGGCCGTCGGCATGGGCGTGACAGCGCAGTCGGCGAAGACCATGCGGCCATTTGTGCCGTAAGGGCATCCCTCGGGCAAGAACATCGTGAAAGCACCGCTGACGCAGGTCACGCCAGGCACGGTCTTGATGATCTGCAAGGCGGGACGGAGCATGTCGCCCGTGGTGCTGCGGGCACCGCTGACGAGACCGTCGGCCTCGCCTGCCTTGACCATCAGGATGCCAAGATACATGAAGTTCTCTGCCAAGTCGCTGGCTTGTTCAGGCGTCATGCCCTTGGCCTTGCGGAGCTCGTAGAGCAGGTCGGCATATTTCTGCTTGTCGGGGTTGCTTTTCGGGTCAACGATACGGGCCTTTCCGATGTTCTGGAGACCAAACTCAGCGGTCATCTCCTTGATTTTTTCGGCGGGACCGATGAGTATGATGTCGGCAACACCGTCAGCCAAAAGACGGTCGGCGGCTTTCAGGGTGCGGGGCTCGTCGCCCTCAGGGAGCACAATGCGTTGCTTGTTCGCTTGGGCATTGGCAATGATTTCTTGCATTAAATCCATATTCGGTTGTTTAATTGTTGATTGATTATTGTTGAATTGTTGAAATCGATGAGATGTAGCAGGCAGACCTGCCTGCCTATAGGTATTCGGTTGCAAAGTTAGTAAGTTTTTGCGTCGGTTTGCAAATAATCCATTATTTTTGCAGCGGAAAAAATGACCTTTCATGCCACAGTTTACCGACATATTCTACACGCCTCCCTATGTGGACAAGGTTCAACCGGTTGACACGGCGCAAGTTGCCGACACGGTGCAGGCCGTCGATAGTGTGGCGCTCGACAGTGTTGTGCCTAGTTTTATCACGTCGGGGTTCCAAGGCACGCTCATCCCGCTGCCGAGGATGTCGTATGAGGTGCTTCAAGGATGGAATTTGGCCTTGTTGGGTCTCCTGTTGCTGCTTATCGTGCTCAACAAGCAACTCTATCCCCGCCAGTTTCGCCAGGTTTTAAGCGTTCCGGGAGGGGTGTCGCACACCAACCAACTGCTCAGGGAATGGAACCCGCAACGCAGTTTTCTGTGTGTGTCGTTCATGTTGGGTTACATCCTGCTCATCGCGCTCTTTGTGCAGAAGAGTTGTGTGGTCCTCTCGCACGATGCGCCCACCTACAATGTGATGCGTATCTTCGGCATCGCTTGTGCCTGCATGACGGGATGGGTGCTGCTCCGTTTTGCCATTCTGCATCTTGTCAATTGGCTCTTCGATGCCCACGAAACTGTCGACCGACAGATGACGGTTCAATTCTCAGTGTCCATTTTTACCATTATTGTCATGGTTCCCTTGATGCTTTTGCTGCTCTACAATCCCTCGAAATACTTTGTGTGGGCAGGCGTCGGCGTATTGGGTCTGGCAGCCATAGTGCGGCTGGTTATCGGGATGATTGAGACGAGAGTTTCAACAAAGATACCTGCATTTTATATTTTTTTGTATTTTTGCGCCCTCGAAATCGCACCCGTTGCAACGCTCGTGACCGCAGGCTGGCGATACTTTAGTCAGGGAACTGTATTTTAATGAGTTATACAATTCAGAGGTGGGAAAAATTGAGTGTTTTTTAGTTCTTAAAAAAGAAGAAAAAGATGAAGATTAAGTCGATTTTGGTGTCGCAGCCCAAGCCTGCAGACATTTCGAAAACCCCCTTTGCCGACATGATGAAAAAATATGGCGTGAACTTCACGTTTGAGAAGTTCATCAAACTTGACGATGTCACCGCAAGCGAGCTTCGCCAGGAACATATCAAACTCCCTGAATATACCGCCATCATCCTCACCAGTCGCAACGCCATCGACCATTTCTTCCGCATTGCAAAGGAGATGCGTTATGCCGTCCCTGAAACCTTGAAGTATTTCTGCATCAATGAGTCGACCGCCTATTATCTGCAGCGCTATGTGCAATACCGCAAGCGCAAGGTTTTTTATGGCAACCAGACTTTGAACGACCTGATTGACATCATGAAGAAGCACAAGGACGAGAAGTATCTCTATTGTTGCTCCGACATCAGTTCTGATGCCACCATCGACCTCTTGACCGCCGCGAAACTCAATTACACTAAGGCCGTGATATTCCGCACCGTGCCTGCCGACCTGAAGGATGTGGTGAAAATCAATGACTACGACATGTTGGTTTTCTTCAGCCCTATGGGCATTCAGTCGCTGAAGGAGAACTTCCCCGATTTCCAACAAGGCGACGTGGCCATCGGTGGTTTTGGCGATGCCACTTGCCAAGCTATCGTCGATGCAGGTTTCACGCTTAGTTTCCGTGCTCCCACGCAAACGGCCCCTTCCATAACCATGGCCATCGAAGAATATGTGGCTGCCGACCATAAAAAGACCAAGAAGAAATAAAACGTGTTGTAAGCCAAATCGTTTTGTTCTATGGTTGCCCCCGAAGGTTTGCCAAAATACGAGCGCATCTGCAAGGAAAACGACATCCAGACGCTTTTTGACCGAGGTTCGGGCATTTCGGTGTATCCTTATCGGGTCGTGTATCTCTTCCATCGCGACGATAGCAGGTCGCCAACGGTTCGCCTGTTGGTGTCGGTGTCCAAGAAACGCTTTCACCACGCCTTCAAGCGCAACCGCGTGAAACGTCTCATCCGTGAGGCTTGGCGCAAAAGCAAGTCGCCGCTTTACGAAATCTGCCGACGAGATAATATTTCGGTTGATGTAGCGTTAGTCTATACGGCTACCGTCATCCATACCTATGAGGAGATGGCAAAGAAGACCCAAAAAATCGTTCAAGAGCTTGCCAAACACTATGAAAAACATCGCTAAACTGCCCGCTAAGTTTTTGATTCTCTTGATACGGATCTATCAGGTGACGCTGTCGCCATTCATAGGCAACAGTTGCCGCTATACGCCCACTTGCTCAAACTATGGCATCGAGGCTATCGAGAAATACGGTTTCTTCAAGGGCGGTTGGCTTACCTTCAAGCGCATCCTCTCGTGCAATCCATGGGGCGGCAGCGGCTACGACCCGGTCCCATAAAGTCCTGAAAGGACGACATACCACACCCCGATGCAAGCGTAGCGCAGCTTCGGGTCTAACAATACAAGAACAATGAAGAGAATAACCATCACCCTCATCCTCGCCCTGCTCCTTCCTCTCGGCCTCCTGGCCCAAGAGAAGCAGAACAACTTCGAAATCGCCAAGAGTCTCGACATCTACAACAGCCTTCTGCGCGAACTCAACCTCAACTATGTTGACGAAATCAATCCTGGCGAGCTCAACGAGACCGCTATCAAAGCCATGCTTGACGACCTTGACCCCTACACGGTGTTCATCCCAGAGTCGGACATCGAGAACGCCAAGTTCATGACCACAGGCGAATACGGTGGCATCGGTGCCCTCATCCAGTATGATGGCGAGTTCACCCGCATTTCCGATCCTTATGAAGGATGGCCCGCCCAAAAAGCAGGACTTATCGCTGGCGATGCTATCCTCGAGGTGAATGGCGTCGACTGCAAGAAGAAAAACACACAAGAAGTCAGCAACCTGCTCAAGGGTCAGCCTGGCACGGAGGTGAAGTTGAAGATCAAGCGTTATGGCCAAGACAAGCCGATTGAGATGAACCTGAAACGCGAAAAGGTGAAGATTGACAATATCCCTTATTATACGGTGTTCGACAATGGTGTGGCCTATGTTGCGCTGAGCGGATTCACCCGCGATGCGGGCAAGGAAGTGAAGGAAAAGTTGCTGGAGATGAAGAAAAGTCATACGCTAAAAGGTTTCGTCCTCGACTTGCGCGGCAATGGCGGCGGCCTGATGAACGAGGCGGTTGACATCGTCAACCTATTCATCCCTAAGGGAAAAGCCGTGGTTTCGATGAAAGGCAAGTCGGCCACATCGAACAGCGTGCATCCCACCACCAACGAACCTGTCGACCTCGAGATTCCCGTGGCAATCCTCGTTGACGGCAACAGCGCATCGGCCAGCGAGATTGTGGCCGGCGCTATCCAAGACTACGATCGCGGGGTCATTATCGGCCAAAGGACATTTGGCAAAGGCCTGGTCCAGAATATCCTGCCTCTGAGTTACAACACCCAGATGAAGGTTACGGTCGCCCATTACTATATCCCTAGTGGTCGCTGCATCCAAGAGATTGACTACTCGCACAAGAAAGACACCACCCAAACGAAGAACGACACCCTTGGAAAGCCTTTCAAGACCCTTGGCGGACGTACCGTCTATGAAGGTCACGGCATTATGCCCGACGTGAAAGTGAACCGCGATGCCTATGCCACCGTGACTGCCTATCTTTATGCCAAAAACTACATCTTCGACTACGCCAACAAATTCCATCACGAGCACAAGAGCATTGCCCCCGCCGAGTCTTTCCAGATCGACGAGGCCACCTATCAAGACTTCATGAAGTTCGTGAAAGACAAGAATTTCGCCTATACCACAGAGAGCGAGAAGGCCATCGAGAAACTGAAGAAGACCGCCAAGGAAGAAGGCTATCTCGAAAAGATTAAGCCTCAACTCGAACTTTTGGAAAAGAACCTTGCCGCTGAGAAGGAAAACGATTTGCTCAACAACCGCAAGGATATCGAAGAATTGCTGCGTTCAGAGATTGTGGGCCGCTATTATTACCAGAAAGGCCGTATCATCGCTTCGTTGAACGACGACCCTGACTTGAAACGTGCCTTCGAGATTTTGCTCAACACCAACGGCAAAGACGAATACCATAGCATTTTGAGCGGCAAGTAATGACTGGGCAGGTTTCCATACGACGCTATCTGAACCAGGCCTATCTTTTAGGTTTAATGATGGTGGCCGTGGGTCTCACGCTCTCGCCCTTTTTGATGGGCATGTCGCAGTTTTGGTTGGTCCTCGTTTGGCTTGTTGATGCCCTTGTCTCTGCCCGTCATTGCGGGCTCGACCCGCAATCTCCTCAGGGCAGAGGGTTTAAGTCTAAACTCTCCCGCTTTTGGCACAACAAAGCCGCCGCCCTCCTAGTCGCCTTCTACCTCATGCATGTTGTAGGCCTGCTTTGGACGTCAGATTTCCAGTATGCCATGAAGGACCTTCGCGTCAAACTGCCCATTCTGGTCATGCCTTTCGTGCTGTCAAGCATGGAACCCTTGGATCGCAAGCGTTTCAACTTGGTCATGCTTGTCTATGTGCTTTCGGTCTTTGTGGCCTCACAAGTCAGTTTCTTCACTTACCTAAAGCATGACTACGACGATATTCGCGAGATTTCGCGGTTCATCAGCCATATTCGTTTTTGCCTCAATATGGTCTTTTGCATTGCCGTCATAGGGTGGTATATGGTGAAAGGTAAAAACCATAGAAAGGGCGAAGGGGCATCTAAGAACGTTCCGGCCTTTGGGGCAAAAGTGGCAGTTGACCGTTTCCTTCAATGGTTCTTTCTGTTGTGGTTCGTTTATCAAATCTACATCTTCGAATCGCTCTCAGGTTACGTGATTCTGGTCGCTGTGGCTATCGTTACGGTTGCCTATGCCTTCCTGCGTTGGCAGAAGGTCAGGGGATGGCGCATTGCCATTGCGGTATTGGGTTTGGCGGCAGTCCTCATTACTGTTGTGATTGTGTGGCATGAAGTGAAACCGCTGTTGAAGGTGGAATCAGTCGATTTTGCCACCTTGGAGAAGAAGACTGCACAAGGCAACGACTATTGGCATGACACCATACATAACCCTGTGGAAGACGGAAAATATGTTGGACTTTACTACTGTCGCAAGGAACTACAGGAAGCATGGCAGCAGCGTAGTGCGCTTCCTTTAAACGATTCAACCGACGAAGGCGCAGTGTTGGAGTCGACATTGGCGCGTTACCTCACCTCGAAAGGCCTGCGCAAGGACGCGCAAGGTGTAATGGCCTTGACAAACGAGGATGTCCATAACATAGAGCAGGGCGTGGCCAACTACAACAACTGGCTGCATCCGGGTTTGCGGGCGCGTCTCTCATCGACTCTGTTTGAGTATGGCCTTTATCGCAAATATAACAACCCTAATGGCGGTTCGCTCTCGCAGCGCATCGAGTTCACGAGGGCTTCGTTGCACCTTATCGGGCAGCATCCGTGGTTTGGAGTGGGTACGGGCGATGTTCCACAGGCGTTTCGTCGGGCCTATGATGAACTCCATTCACCTTTGAAGGAGGAGTTTCGCTTTCGCGCACATAATCAATATCTGGCTATCGCTGTGGCCTTTGGCCTTGTAGGGTTGGCGTTTTTCCTCTTTGTGTTGTTCTATCCCTGGTTTGCGTCACGAAGGAACCATACCTATTTGTACTTGGTGTTTCTTTGTATCATGCTGCTCTCGATGTTTCCCGAAGACACCCTTGAGACTCAGGCGGGCACTACCCTGTTTGCCTTCTTTATGGCCTTGTTGCTGTTCGCCCGTCCTGCTTTGTGTCCCGAATAGATTCCCTTCGGGAATGGAGCGGAGGATGTGTTGTTTTGTGGCGGCGGAATAATTCTATGCTTTGTAAACGTTACTAGCCGCCGCTGGATAATAACGATGTAATTCCATTCCCGAAGGGAATCTCATCAGAGATAAATGTCAATTTGATTTTTAGTGTTATTGCAAAAACATAAAAATATTGAAAAATTATCTATTTTTGCATCAACAATGACTGCCATCATGAAAAAAGAACGCTTTATTTGCCCTTACACTGTTTACGATCATCTTGAGGAACTCGACCCGAGCGATGCCGAGTTGTTACGGCTTGCCCACGAGGCGGCTCGCAATGCCTATGCGCCCTATTCCAAGTTCAACGTGGGTGCCGCGGTGCGACTGGCCAACGGCGAGGTGGTGACGGGCAACAATATCGAGAACGCTGCCTATCCCAGTGGCTTGTGCGCCGAACGTGTGGCGATGTTCGCAGCCATGGCCAAGTTCCCCAATGTGCCTTTCCAAGCCTTGGCGGTGACGGCCTATTCGGCCAGCAAAACCATCGACGAACCTGTCGCCCCTTGCGGTGCCTGCCGTCAGGTGATGGTGGAGGTGGAGCAGTTGTCGAAGCAGCCGCTGCGCGTGCTTTGCCAAGGCGAGACGGGTCCCGTCTTTGCCTTCGACGGCATCGAGTCGTTGATGCCATTTATCTTTTTGGATAAGTTCTTGTAAATAACGGAGATTCCCAAGGGAATGGAACTCGTTTCCCTGGTTTGACTTGCGGCGGTTTGTGATGCTTACGGTTTGTAGGTGTCTCATACCGCCGCTTTAATGCTATAACCGAAACTCCATTCCCGCACAGCGGGAATCTTCTAAAGCATTACGCAAACGTAAACAGCAGATTTCCGAAGAAATTCCACAGTGTGGAGGCACCCACGGCAAACACCTTGCTGAGGTAGAAGTTCCATTTCAGCTTGCCGTTGAGCAAATAAACCGTCAGCGTGTCGATGCCCAAACCGATGAGCGCAATGACGAAATACTTGAGGTATTCCACCCCGATTTGTGGATTGGTGCTTTGGAAAGTCCACACCCGGTTGAGGATATAGTTGGTGGTGGCGGCAAAGACGAAACCCAAGATATTGCTCAAATATTTGTTCCACTTGAACCATTCCTTGCAGACGTATGTGACGCCGAAGTTGACGAACACGCCCGACAGACCCACCGCGCCGAATTTCAAGAACTTCAGCATGAATTCACGGTTCAATTCTATTTTGAGCAGAAGGGCATTCATTGTTTTGCTTTTCTGACCGCAAAAGTAGGCATTAATTTCGTACCTTTGCATAAATTTTCAATGATGAACGATGTAAGGAACATTTCCATTGAGGATTACGACTATCCCTTGCCTGATGACCGCATCGCCAAATATCCTTTGGAGGAGCGCGATGCCTCGAAACTGTTGGTGCTGAAAGACAATGAGATAAGCGAGTCGCAATTCAAGTATGTGGGCGACTTTCTTCCCAAAGACGCCTTGTTGGTCTTCAACGAGACCAAGGTCATTCGTGCGCGGCTTCAGTTCCATAAGGCCACGGGTTCGCGCATTGAGGTGTTTTGTCTAGAACCCGAGCAAGACTACCAGATGGCGTTTTCGGCCTGTTCGCCTGTACGTTGGAAATGTCTGGTCGGCAATGCCAAGCGTTGGAAGGAAGGCCGGCTCTCCATGGAACTTTCGGTGAAAGGGGAGAAGGTGACGTTGTATGCCGAGCGCTTGGTCCACAACGACCAATACTCTGAGATTGAGTTCTCGTGGGCACCTGAGGCCCTGTCGTTTGCCGCTGTGCTCGAGGCCGCGGGCGAGATCCCATTGCCGCCTTACTTGCATCGCGATGCCGAACCCAGCGACCGCGACCGCTATCAGACTGTGTTTGCCCGTTACGACGGTTCGGTGGCTGCTCCCACGGCAGGACTGCATTTCACGCAACCGCTAATTGCAGCATTGCGCGACAGAGGTTTTGGCTTCGATGAGGTTACGCTACATGTAGGTGCGGGCACTTTCAAACCAGTCTCTACCGATACCATCGGTGAACATGCCATGCATTCGGAAACCATCGTCGTTCGCAAGTCGTTGATAGCGCATCTAATCAGTCAAATTGGCAAACCCGTCATTCCAGTGGGGACCACCAGCACGCGCACTTTGGAGAGTCTCTATTGGATAGGTTTGATGCTGAAGGAACAAGGGGATGACTTGCGGCCGTTGCATGTGGAGCAATGGTTTCCGTACGAAGAGCATGCACCATTGACGGCCGTAGAGGCACTGCAATGCATATTGGCCTACCTGGACAAGCACGGTCTCACAAGGCTTGAAGCCAGCACGGCGTTGATGATAGCGCCGAGTTACAAGATGCGCATCATCACAGGCTTGATTACCAATTTCCACCAGCCCAAAAGCACGTTGCTGCTGTTGGTTTCTGCCCTTATTGGGGAGCGCTGGAAGGACTGCTATCGCTTTGCCCTTGGCCACGGTTTCCGTTTCCTGAGTTATGGCGATAGTTGCCTGTTTTTGCCATAATTTTTGGAACGGTTTTTGATGTCTATTCTTTTTGTAAACTATATTAAACACAATCAACATGAAGAAATCAATCTTATTCGGCGCTTTGGCATTCTTCGCCATCAGTGCCTTGGGCATCCAGGATGCGACCGCCCAAAATGTGGAAATGAAGAACAAGAAATCAGAGACGAGTGTTGCAGTGGAGAAGAAAGACAAGCCTACGCTTTCTACTGACGCCAAAAAGTCCGTTGAGCAAAAGAAGGCAGAATGCTGCAGCGAAAAAAACATGAATGAAAAGAAGGTTGAGGGGTGTGACAATAAGAAGATGGACGGCAAATTGGAAAGAAGCTGCGACAAGAAGACGGACGGAAAAAAAGGCGATTGCTGCGCTAGCAAGAAACTGGAAAGCAAGGATGGCGGTTGCTGCTCCGAGAAGAAAATAGCTAAAGATGGCGCAAAAGTGGAGAAGTCTGCGTCATTGCAAAAGAAGGAAACCAAGAAAGAGGAGAAGAAGAATAAGACCGAATAACATTCTGTCTTGGTTTATTGGTAAAACGGCGAATGCGGAATAGTGGCTCGACCAACTATTCCGCATTCTTCGTTGTAAAATGCTGTCTTATTTTTTCCTTCCCGACAACAGTTCAGCGTAAGTGCGAAGGTGCCTTTTCCTTTCTTCAGGGAGGTCAATGGCCTCTAAAGCCTCGAAGGCCTTGCGGTCGTAGTCAAGCATGACCTGCTCGACAGCTTCGCGCACCTGCAGGCGGTCGTATATGGCTTGCACTTCCTCTATTTTTTCCTCTTCGTCGTGGTCCATGCGCAGGGTGAAGAGCTGCTCGAGGCGTTTACGGTCGCGTTCCGAACCTAACTCCAACGCCTTCAGGTAAAGGTAGGTCTTCTTGTTGTCAGCGATGTCGCCGCCATGGCGCTTGCCAAACACGGTCACGTCGCTGTAGAGGTCGAGGATGTCGTCCTGCAGTTGGAAACTCATGCCCATGTTGATGCCGAAGTCGTAGAGGTGTCGGATGTCGGACTCTTTTGCTCCCGCCACCGTGGCACCCATCTGCAAAGCGGTGGCCAAGAGGACGGCGGTCTTCAGGCGGATCATCTCCAAGTACTCGGGTATGGTCACATTGCCCAAAGTCTCGAAATTGAGGTCCATCTGCTGGCCTTCGCAAATTTCGATGGCCACTTTGCCGAGTTGTCGGGCGAGTTCGGCGCCTTTATCGGGTTTCAGCGCATATTGGAAGGCTTGGGCCAGCATGGCGTCGCCTGAAAGGATGGCGATGTCGGCGTTCCATTTCTGGTAGACCGTCTCCTTGCCGCGGCGCAGTGGCGCCTTGTCCATGATGTCGTCGTGGATAAGGGTGAAGTTGTGGAAAGTCTCTAAGGCCAAGGCTGGCCAAAGGGCTTGCTGCTCGTCGCCATCAAATAGCTCGTTGGCCAAAAGGCAGAGCATGGGACGGAGGCGTTTGCCGCTTTGCAGGAGGGTATAGGAAATGGGTTCGTATAACTCTTTCGGTTGTTTGTCGAAGTCGATTTTCGCCAAGAATTCGGCGAAATCCTGTTGCAGTTGCTTGATTTTTTCCATGAAAATTGAGGTTTCGATGCCACAAAATTAAAGATTTTCGCTGGAAACGGATAATTTGGAGCGAAATTTGTGGTTTTTCTTTTATAGACCATGACACTATGGCCTATGACTATGACCATGACCACTACGGTCAAGGGCTGAAACTTCAGCATACCCGTGAAAGCGGTCATGGTCATGGTCAGAAACCACAAAGACAAAAACAAATACCTATGAAATACCTCCGACTGATTCCCGCTTTGTTGCTCGGCGCAATGCTCACCGCCTGCAACACGACCAAGAAACTCTATGAAGCCCAGCAGTATGACGAAGTGATCCAACGCGTTGCGCCTGACATTTGCGATGGCGACATGAACGCTGAGCGTATCAATTATGTGGCGGCCTCCTACCATAAGGCCAACCAGGCCGACCACGAGCGCATCCAGGCTTTGAAAGCCACGGGACAACCCGATGTATGGCCCGAAATTTACCAACGCTATTGCAGCATGAAAGGCCGCAACGATGCATTGGCTTGCTTCCCGACACAAGTCAAAAACGGCATGAACTATGTGAAACTTGACCTTGATGAGGACATGATGGCAGCCCGCAATCATGCTGAGGCTTTTTTGGTGGCCAAAGCAAACCAACTGTTGGACTCAGGTGTAGCTGCCGACGCCCTTGAGGCGGACGGTTATATCGAACAGTTGTGGCATACCAACATGGAAAACCCCAACTTGCCAGAATTGGAGAAGAAAAGTCTGCTGCGTCAGGCCGAACGTGTGTTGGTGTACGTTGACAATGATGACGAGCGTCCATTGCTGCATAGTTTCATCGATGCTGTGCTATGTTTCGATGCAGGAGAGGTGCCAGTCAATGTGGTGTCGTCCTCGCGTCACGGGCGCATGAGAAGCACTGACGCCGAGGTGAGGGTCGTTATCAGCGACATTCAAATCACCCCCAACCGCCTCGATGAGGTGACCTTCAAGGAAACCAATGGAGGCAAGACTGTGGAGGTGACTGACCACACGCAAAACAAAACTGTCACCGTCACGGGGACAATCAAATACTATGATGCCTACGACTATCATTCTTTGTCAGCAGTGCCCTTCGAGGTGAAGTCCACCTTCAAGAACGACTACACCACCATCAAGGGAGACCGCGAAGCTTGCTCGGCGGAGACCTTGAGTCGTCTCAACACGAATCCGATTCCGGTTCCTACAGACGAAAGCATGCTCATTGATGCAGCGAAAAGGTTAAATGATTTGATTGCGTCGGAGTTGAAGAAATAAAGTGCATCACGCAGAATTCGCAGAATCTTATGAATCGCAAAGCGACGATAGCTTTGCTTCAGATAGGTTCAGCGGATTGACTTCGTTGAATGCCTTGCATTTCAGCGATTTCTGCGTGCAAATAATTAGTTTGCCTGTTGCTTCATCAGCCGTTGCAACACCGAGTCCATGATGCGCTCCAAGTCGGCGGGACGCTCGGTGTAATACCGCATGTTTTGCTCGAAGATGCTGTCGGTGATGCCATAATGCTCGAAGAGTTGGGCGTAATAATCCCGCGAAATCGCCACGTAGTCTTTCGGTACTACCTTCATCGTGTCGTTGGGGTCGCGCTCGCGTTCCTGCGTCTTCTGGCGGTTGATGTCGGCCTCGATGATTTGCACGTCGGTCATGATGGTGATCATCTCTTGCTCCGTAAGCAGGCGACTTGGCACAAAACCTTTGTCCTTGCAACCCATGAGGGTCGCAAGGACAAAGAATAAAATAATGAATGGTAATCTTTTCATTTGCAATTAGTTGCCAACGTCTGACAGGAACTTGATACGCATCAGGCGGACCTCCTCTTCCTCGTATTCGTCTTCACCTAGCTCGCGCAAGGCGGTCTGCACATCGTCGGATTCGGCCTCGTGGAAATACTCGAGGATGTCTTCCTGATGGTAGATGTCCACGTAGTCCTCGATGAAATAGTTGATGTCGAGGTGCGTACCCGACGATACGATGCTCTCAATTTCGGAGAGCAACTCATCGAAGCTCAGGCCCTTGCCATAAGCGATGTCGTCGAGCGGGATTTTCTTGTCGATATTCTGGATGATGCCAATCTTGAGTGCCGAGTTGTTGACCACCGATTTCACCACCATGTCGTTGGGGCGGGTGATTTCGTTCTCTTCCACATACTCTTTGATGAGTTTGATGAAAGGTTCACCGAACTTCTCGGCCTTGCCTGCACCGACACCCGCGATCTGGGTCATCTCCTCCTTGGTGATGGGGTATTGGATGGCCATGTCTTCGAGCGACGGGTCTTGGAAGATGACGAAAGGCGGCAATCCGTTTTGCTTGGCGATGGTCTTGCGCAGGTCTTTCAGTAGGGAGAAGAGGGTCTTGTCGGCACCGCCGTCCTTGCCGGCGCCCATGGCCGCCATGGCCTCTGGATCGTCCTCGTCGGAGTTCTCGTAGTCGTGGTCTTTGACGAGCATGATGGTATAGGGCTTCTTGATGAAGGCCTTGCCATCCTTGGTGATCTTCAGGATGCCGTAGTTCTCGATGTCTTTCGAGAGCAACTTGTTGACCAAGGCCTGGCGGATGACAGCGGTCCAATATTTCTCGTCGTGTTCGTCACCGGCGCCGAAGAACTCATTGTTTTCTTGTTTAGCAGCCTTGATGTCGCCAGTGAGTTTGCCAGCGAGCAATTCTGCGATATGTTTGGTCTTGAAGAGTTGCTTGGTGTCTTCCACGGCCTCAAGGACGAGTTTGAGGTCTTCCTTGCCGTCGAATTTCTCCTTGGGTGAGCGGCAGTTGTCGCACGAACCGCAGTTCTCTTTTTCGTATTCTTCACCGAAATAATGGAGTAGGAGCCTGTGACGGCACACGGCCGACTCGGCGTAGGTTACCGTCTCGTTGAGCAATTCGCGGGCGATCTCTTGCTCGGCCACATTCTTGCCTTTGTTGAACTTTTCGAGTTTATGGATGTCCTCGTAGTCGTAGAAGGCGATGCAGTTGCCTTCGCCGCCGTCGCGACCGGCGCGACCGGTCTCTTGGTAGTAGCCTTCCAGGCTCTTCGGAATGTCGTGGTGGATGACGAAGCGCACATCGGGTTTGTCGATGCCCATGCCGAAGGCGATGGTGGCCACGATGACGTCAACCTCCTCCATGAGGAACTTGTCTTGGTTCTCCTTACGGGTCTGGCTGTCGAGACCGGCGTGGTAGGGCAGGGCACGAATGCCGTTGACAGCCAAGGTCTCGGCCAACTCTTCCACCTTTTTGCGGCTCAGGCAGTACACGATGCCCGACTTGCCCGGGTTTTGCTTGATGTATTTGATGATGTCCTTGATGACGTCTTTGGTCTTGGGACGTACTTCGTAATACAGGTTCGGGCGGTCAAACGACGACTTGAATACCTTGGCATCCATAATCTCAAGGTTCTTCATGATGTCGTTCTGCACCTTGACGGTGGCGGTGGCCGTTAGGGCGATGATGGGCAGGTTATCGCCGATGGCATTGATGATGGGACGCAGGCGGCGGTATTCAGGGCGGAAGTCATGGCCCCACTCCGAGATGCAGTGCGCCTCGTCGATGGCGACAAACGAGATCTTCAGTCCACGAAGGAAGTCGACGGTCTCGTCTTTGGTCAGCGATTCAGGCGCCACGTAGAGCAGTTTGGTCTTGCCGCTCTTCAGGTCTTCCTTCACCTCCATCAGTTCGGCCTTCGAAAGCGATGAGTTCATCACATGGGCGATGCCCAGTTCGGTGCCAAAGTTACGGATCATGTCGACCTGGTTTTTCATCAGGGCGATGAGCGGTGAGACGACGATGGCTGTGCCTTTCGACATCAGCGCTGGCAGTTGGTAGCAAAGTGACTTGCCACCTCCCGTCGGCATCAAGACGAAGGTGTTGTTGCCGCCAAGGATGCTTTTGATGATCTCTTCCTGGTTTCCCTTGAATTGGTCGAAGCCGAAAACATTCTTTAGTAGCTTGTGAATCTCGAGGTCTGCTTTTTTTGCCATGATTTCCTTCTTTTGGTATTGTCCGATTTTTTGCGTTATTTTGCAATCTCTTACAAGAAACTGCGTTTTTGTATAGAGCCTGTTTGTGCTCTTGTCGCAAAGACAAAGTTATAGGTTTTAGGTCATACGAAGCAAGAAAAAAGCGATAAAAAATGAAAAAAAATGACATAATTATCGAATTGGCTACTCAAATTATTGAAAATGAAGCCAATGCGATAATTGGATTGAAGCAGCGAATCGATGACGATTTCCGAAAAACGGTGGAACTGTTGCTCGAAAACAAAGGGAACTTGGTCTTCACAGGTATTGGAAAAAGCGCCATCATCGCCCAAAAGATTGTGGCCACGATGAATTCGACGGGTACTACGGCGGTTTTCATGCACGCTGCCGATGCCATCCATGGCGATCTAGGCATCGTGCGCGAAGGCGATGTGGTGGTCGTGCTCTCGAAAAGCGGCGAGACCCCGGAAATCAAGGTGTTGGTGCCGCTCATCAAATTGCGCGGCAACAAGATTGTAGCCATCGTCGGCAATCGCAACTCTTATCTTGCTTCGCAGGCCGACTATGTCCTTGACGTGACGGTTGGCGAGGAGGCCATCCCTGGCAGCCTTGCTCCGACGAGCAGCACCACAGCACAGCTTGTCATGGGTGATGCTTTGGCGCTTATATTAATGAGGTGCCGCGGTTTCTCAACGGAAGATTTCGCCAAGTTCCACCCTGGCGGGGCTCTCGGCAAGCAACTCTATCTTCGCGTGAAAGACCTCTATACCCGCAACGAACGCCCAGAGGTGGGTCCCGACGACAACCTCACCCGTGTGATCATCGAGATGACCCACAAACGCTTGGGTGCCACTGTGGTGATGCAGGACAACCGCCTGTTGGGCATTATCACCGACGGCGACTTGCGCCGCATGCTGATGAATACCTCTGACATCGAACACGTGAAAGCCGCGCAAATCATGACCTCCAACCCCAAGACTATCGACGAAGATGCCTTGGTGGTCGATGCCTTGCACAAGATGCGTGAAAACAGCATCACGCAATTGCCGGTGATCAAGGATGGCAAGTATCTGGGAATTATACATCTGCATGATATATTGAAGGAAGGGATATTCTAATCTGTAGAGACGCAAAATTTTGCGTCTCTACAAATTGCATATAATATGAAATTACGAACAGAAGATTTGGTCAAGAAATACGGCCAACGCACTGTGGTCAACAATGTCAACATCGAGGTTGAACAAGGCGAAATCGTGGGTCTGCTTGGACCTAATGGCGCAGGCAAGACGACGACGTTCTATATGGTGGTGGGTCTCATCAAGCCTTACTCGGGCAAGGTCTTTCTTGACGATAAGGACATCTCGGACTTGCCTATGTACAAGCGCGCCCAAATCGGCATTGGCTATCTGGCGCAGGAAGCCTCGGTGTTTAGGCAGATGAGCGTCGAGGACAACATCATCTCCGTCATGCAGTTCAAGCGAGGCCTGAACAAGCAGAAACAGCAGGAGAAGTTGGAAGCGCTACTCGACGAGTTCGGCTTGCAGAAGGTGCGCAAGAGCAAGGGAATACAGCTTTCAGGCGGTGAGCGTCGCCGTACTGAGATTGCCCGCGCTTTGGCCATCGATCCCAATTTCATCCTTTTGGACGAACCTTTCGCTGGTGTCGACCCTATTGCTGTCGAGGACATCCAGCGCATCATCTTCAAGCTGAAACGGAAAAACATCGGTGTGCTCATCACCGACCATAACGTGCATGAGACGCTCAGCATCACCGACCGTGCCTACCTGCTTTTCGACGGCAAGGTGCTCAAGACCGACACGCCTGAGAATCTGGCACAGGACGAGCATGTCCGCGAGGTGTATCTCGGACATAATTTCGTTTTCCACAAGAAGGAATTGTAAAGGTAATTCACGCTAAGGCTGTTGTAAATCTCAACCTGGCTGTTGGCCTCGATGCCGAGGATGCGGATGCTCTCCTTGGCAGGGTTGGGGTAGAGGGTGATGGTTGTCCCGTCGTTCTCGCCAACGCTAGTAATCATTCCATTTTCTCCGCAAAAAACACCGAAAGCAGCATGTAGAACACCATCACGAAGGGCAGGGCCACCAGACGGAAGACGGCCACGGCAGCTACGGCCACGATGAGGAAGATCCAGCGCACCTCGTTGCCTTTCCATTTCGCCGATTTCATCTTGAACGAGAAGAAACGCAGGCGGCTCACCATCATGAACGAGAACACCATGGTGATGCCAAGGCAGGCCCAATAGCCCAAAGCGCCATCCGTGAGATGCCCTACTTGGCTGAGCGCCAAGGGCAACGAGGCGATGAATATCGCCATGCCCGGTGCGGGAATGCCTCGGAATGAGGTCTTTTGCGTGTCGTCGATGTTGAACTTGGCCAAGCGGATGGCAGAAAAAACAGGCAGCAGAAATGCCAAACAAGGCAACACGCTGATGCCCAACCATCTGACGTTGGGTAGGTCGGCAGCGCGCGCCATCAGCCAATACATGATGAAACCTGGCGCCACTCCCGACGAGACCACATCAGCCAACGAGTCCAAGTCGGCACCAATGGGCGAATGCGCCTTGAGCAACCGTGCAGCAAAGCCATCGAAGAAGTCGAAGAGACCCGCCACGAAAATCATAATGGCCGCCTTGACAGGCATGCCATAGGCGATGAAAAGGATGGACATGCAACCCGATACGAGGTTGCCGCAAGTGAGGGCGTTGGGGATGTGTTGTTTTAGGGACATGGTGTTAGGTTTTATTTTCTGCAAAGGTAGCGATTTTTTTAATGCTGAGTGAGGAATTATGAGTGACATTCATCATCCCACATTCCTCATTTTTTTCTTATCTTTGCAGGAAAATTCAGTGGATTTATGCAGCATCAATTCTATTCCTTATATGAAATAGCCGAGATTGTCAACGGAAAGTTGGTGGGAGAGGCGACTGACATGAGAATCAGCGACCTGCTCATCGACAGCCGCCATCTGATGGATGCTCGGCTTGCCTTGTTTTTTGCCTTGACGAGTGCGCGCAACGATGGCCATAAATACATCAAGGAACTCTACGATCGAGGTGTGCGCGCCTTCGTAGTGAAACGGCCCATGCAAGAGCAATGCCCCGAGGCCGTCTTCATCGTCGTGACCGACACGCTGAAAGCCTTGCAGACCTTGGCGGCGCACCACCGCCAGCAGTTCGACATCCCTGTCATCGGCATCACGGGCAGCAACGGCAAGACCATCGTCAAGGAATGGCTCTACCAGATGCTCAGTCCCGACCACAACATCGTGCGCAGCCCCAAAAGTTACAACTCGCAGGTGGGTGTGCCGCTCTCGGTGTGGCAGATGAACGAGAGCTACGACATGGCCATCTTCGAAGCGGGCATCTCTGAACCTGACGAGATGATGGCGTTACAAGACATGATACGGCCCAACATCGGCGTGTTCACCAACATCGGACAGGCCCATGAGGAGAACTTCATCAACCCCGCGCAAAAGGCAGGGGAGAAGCTTAACCTCTTCACTAAGGCCGAGTCATTGGTCTACTGCATGGACTATTCAGAGATCCAGCAGGTCATTATCCGCTCGGGCATGGCCTCGAAGGTGAAGTTGTTCACTTGGAGCCGCAAGTTTGCGGAGGCCGACCTAACCATCACCTCGGTGGTGAAAAACGAGAAGACTTCTATCATACAAGCCGCCTATCAAGGCGAGAGTATGACCTATGTCATCCCGTTTATCGATGACGCTTCCGTCGAAAATGCCATCCATTGCATCGCCGTGGGGTTGCTGCTACAGATGCGACCTGAGGTCATCGCCGAACGGCTGATGGCGCTGACGTCCATCGCCATGCGCCTCGAGATTAAGGCGGGCATGAACAACTGCACCATCATCAACGACTACTACAATTCCGACATCAACTCACTCTCCATCGCTCTGGACGTGATGCGGCAGCAACACCAGCACCAGCGCCGTGTGGTCATCCTGTCCGACATCCTGCAGAGCGGGCGCAACGAGATTGACCTGTATACGGAGATTGCCCAACTGCTGAAGAACAAAGACGTTGACATGCTGATCGGTATCGGCGAAGGCATCTCGCGCCAATCCAACAAGTTCGACATGGAACGCTATTTCTTCCCCAATGTGGGCGACTTCCTGGCGCATTTCCCCTTTTCGAAGTTCAGCAACCAGACCATCTTGCTGAAAGGTGCGCGTGCGTTCGAATTTGAGCAGATTGGCATGGAACTGCAGGAGAAGGCGCATGAGACCGTGCTTGAGATCAATTTCAACCATCTGGTCAACAATCTCAACCATTATCGGTCGAAGATCAAACCCGAAACCAAACTCATGGTGATGGTGAAAGCCTTCGGCTATGGCAGCGGCAACCTAGAAGTGTCCAATGTGCTTCAGTTCCATAACGTCGACTACCTGACGGTGGCCTTTGCTGATGAGGGTGTGGAATTGCGGCGTGCGGGCATCAACCTGCCCATCATGGTGATGAGTCCTGAAGTGAATAGCTACGACAATATCATCAAATACCACTTGGAACCGGAGGTGTTCAGTTTTCGCAACTTGGAATGCATCGAACGGGCCATGGAGAACATGGCGTTGCCCGAGGCGCATCCTTTGAATGTCCACATCAAGCTCGACACAGGCATGCACCGTTTGGGTTTCTCTCTCGATGAGTTGCCCGAACTGATTCGCCGCATCAAGGCCAACCCTATGCTGAATGTAAGGAGCGTATTCTCGCACCTTGCTACTGCTGACAATCCTGCGGAAGATGCCTTCACGTTGAGCCAGATTCACACTTTTGAGCAAGGAAGCCAGATGATCGTAGAGGCATTCCCTCAAAAAGTGCTGCGCCATATCCTCAATACAGCGGGCATCACGCGTTTCCCGCAATACCAGTTCGACATGGTGCGCTTGGGCATTGGTCTTTATGGGGTGCCCACCTGCGAAGTGGATAAGGATGCTTTGCAACCCGTGGTATCGCTCAAGACGACCATCAACCAGATCAAGACGGTGCCTGCAGGCGATAGCATTGGCTATAACCGTCATGGGCATGCCGAGCGCGACATGCGCATTGGCATCATCCCCATCGGTTATGCCGATGGTCTCTCGCGGTTGTTGGGCAACGGCAACGGACAATTCTACGTGAATGGCAAGCAGGTGCCAGTCGTTGGTGACATCTGCATGGACATGTGCATGATTGACCTAACAGGTGTCGAAGCCGTGGAGGGCGATACGGTGGTTATCTTCGATGCCGAGCACGACATCGCCGACATTGCCCGTGCTTGTCAGACCATTCCTTATGAAATCATGACGCGAGTGTCGCAGCGTGTGAAGCGAGTCTATTATCAGGAATGAAATGAAAAAAGCCAGCGTTGCGACGCTGGCTTTTCTTTTTCTAAGGTGTGGCTGCCAATTACTGCAGCTTGAAGAACACCGGGATCTGGTAGGACACACGCACGGCCTTACCACGTTGCTTACCGGGCTTCCACTTGGGCAGCGACTTGATGACGCGCATGGCTTCTTCGTCGCAACCACCACCGATGCCACGGAGCAGTTTCACGTTGGAGATGGAACCATCAGGTTCAACAACGAAGCCGACGAACACACGGCCCTGAATGCCAGTCTCACGGGCGATTTGGGGATACTTGATGTTCTTGGCCACATACTCCATCAGTTTGGCCTCACCTCCAGGGAACGAAGGCATCTCTTCCACGATTTGGAAGATCTCTTGTTCCACGACTTCTTCTTCCTCTACCTCAACGGGGACATACTCTTCAATGACTTCTTGTTGGTCGACTTCAGCATTGATTTCGATGTCTTCAACTTCAACGTCATCTTGCACGATCTCGAGTTGGGTGGTCTGTTTGGGCATTTCAACAGGCTGGGGCTTGGGTTCCTCTTGCTTGGTGATTTCCGTCATTTCGAGGTCTTCCACAATCTCACGATTGAGTAGGCTCTCGTCGATTTCGCGCTTGTCGTAGTTCTTGTGCTCGAAGACGAGCCATGCAATGAGAAGGCTGATGACCATTCCTATCTGGATGAACATCAGTTTTTTGTTCTCAAGGTTGGCTTTTGGTGATTTTTTCTCTTCCATGGTTATGTGTTTTTAAATATTTGCATACTAATTTGGGTGCGAAAATAGGAATTATTTTCTTATGAAACGCAAATAAATTGAATTTTATTTTTTGTGACGGAAAAAAAGATAAAAAACAAAGATTCCGATGAGTGTGCCGATGCTGTCGGCAAGAAAATCCATCCAGTCGCCAGTTCTCAAAGGCACAAAGAATTCTTGCATCAGTTCTGTCAGTCCACCGTAAGCGATGCTGATGGCAAGAGTGAGGAGCAGCGCTCTTTTTTTGTAGGCTATGCCGTTGGTGACGAATTGTTTTCGGTAGCCCCAGATGCACGCGAAGGCGAAGCAGGCGTACATAAGAAAATGTGCCACCTTGTCGAGTCCGACAATGGGTTTGACGCGGGGAAAAACAGAACCCGGAAATCCAGTGAGAATCAGGATAGCGATTCCACACAGGATTCCCGGGTAACTATTTTTGGTGATCTTTTCTAAGCCCATAGATTTCTTCGCCTTTTAAAGGCATGTCATACCGAACCTAGGTGAGTGTATCTATGCCTTTAAAAGGCTCGAAATGACATGGGCTAGTGTTATTAACCGATCTTGGCTTCGTAAGCGGCGGCATCCAGAAGGCCGTCGAGTTCAGCGACGTCATTCACTTTGATCTTGATGATCCATGCTTCGCCGTAGGGGTCGCTGTTGACGAGTTTGGCGTTCTCTTCGTCGGCCAAGGCTTCGTTGACTTCAAGGATTTCGCCTGCCACGGGCATGAGCAGTTCGGCGGTGGTCTTCACGGCTTCAATGGCGCCGAATTCTTCTTGGGCGTCCAAGGTCTCGCCGACAATGTCGGGGTCGACATCGACGAAGGTGATGTCGCCAAGTTCGTGTTGTGCATAATCGGTGATGCCGACGTAGGCTTCTTCGCCTTCAAGGCGGATCCATTCGTCGTCATTAGTGTACTTCAGGTTTGCTGGAATATTCATTTTTGTTTGTATTAAAGTTGTGTCTATTAAGGCTGCGAAATTACGTATTTTAGTCACTCGCTCGGCATTTTCCTGAAAATTTTATTGTGCGAGGCTGAACCTCAAGGTGATGCCGCCGTAGGTGGTGGAGTTGCGGAAGGTGTTGGCCACCTCGGGAATCGACAGGTCATACTTGAAGAAGGCCTGCGCGCTCAGGCGTTGGCTGAAGTTGTAGTCGGCGGTGAAGTAGAAGTTGATTTTGTTTTGGCCGGCCGACACCTGATTGTTGTTCTCGTCGATGCGCCGCAAGATGGTGATGTCTCTCTTGTAGCCGATGTCGAGCTTGAGCACGAGGTCGTTCTTGATGGTCTGCGACTTGCCATTGCTGCCTATGGGGGTGAAGTTGAAACTGACATCCTTGATGCGGTAGCCGGCACCGATGACAAGCTCGCGTCCGTTGACTTCGGTGAGCTGGTTGTTGGCGAAACTCAACGTCATGGTGCGCGACTTCTTGAATTGGAAGTTGGCGGTCATGGAGTTCTGCAGGCCTAAGTCGATACCAATCAAGGGGGCGTATTGCTCGCTAAGGACGATTTGGCCCATGTCGTATTTCGGAACGATGAGGTCAGAGTTCTCGAAGGTCTGGATGGTGTTGTCCTCGTCGTAATACACGTTGCTGGCCCAAGAACTGATGGCATAGTTTGACTTGTAGCTGTGCGTAATGCTCACCGACTTGAAGAGGTTGCCGATGGCAGGTATGTTGGTCAGGCCGTTGTACGTCAGGTTCCAGTTGGGTAACGGGAATCGCGGGAACGGGTTAAGGTTCATAGTGTTCGGGTCCTTGCCGGTGTAGGCTGCGATGAACGAGTAGAGCAACACTTCCATAGAAGCCGAGTTGTAGCCTCTCGGGAAGTAGTCGCCCGCAATGCTGTCGAAGGTGTATTCGTTGACTTGGTCAATCCATTGCGGGTTGTTGCGGGCAATGCGTTCTGCGATGATCTTGCGGTTCTCCAGCAGGTTGTTAAACAGTCTTGAGTGGATGGAGTCGGTGCGCACAAACGAGGTGCCGCCCATGAAGTAGCTCATGCTGAAACTGCCGTTGTAGGTAGGCGTGAACACATCAAAGTTATTGGTCGCCTCATTGTAGCGGAAATAGTGCTGCTGGTTCTCGGCATAGTTGCGGTTGCCCGTGAAGTCGATTTTGATGCCTGGCAGTGGCTCGGTATTGATGCGGTAGTTCATCGTCTCGGTGCTGCGTCGCGTGTAGGGTTGGCTCAGGATGGAATCGGTTGTGAGCCATCGTTTGGCATCTTCCACGTCGATGCTGTTGGCGACTGCCTTTTCAAAGATGTTGGCATCGTCGCCAAAGGTGCTGCCAAACACGAAACCGAGTCCGGGCGCCCAAGTGTCGCTGTTGAGGCCTATGTATTGTGACTTAGGCATGAAGCCGGGCAGCGATTGGCCGCTGTTGAGCGAGTAGGTACCCGACACTTTCTTGACCAACGTGAGCAAACGTAGCGAGTTGTCGAGCACGACTTTGCCATAGTTCACCTTTTGCACAGAATTGGTAGAGTCGGCGGGTTGGTCTCCCTCTTTGCCTTTTTCTCCCTTCTTTCCTTTATCGCCTTCTTTGCCCTTGCCGCTGTTGTTGTTGCGCCGTTGTGGGGTGTTGACTTGCTTGAGGTAAGGCACCTTGTTGTAGAGCTTGGTAAGGTCAAGTGTGGCGTTGCCTTGGATGTTGTTGGAGTTTTCGATGGTGTTGCCTAAGCGTGCTTGTATCGACTGTGCCGAGGCGGTCCAATTGTAGGTGCCTTGGTAGTTGGCGCTGGCGGTGATCCAGTTGAGGACGGGTATCTTGTTGATAGGCAAGGTGTAGCTGGCGTTGAGGCTTTGCTGGAATCTCGACATCGAACCTAGATGCTTCAGTTCATTCTTGATGGTGTCTTGGTTTTTCTGCCAACGTTCAGGGTCGGTGTTACGGTCTACAAAACCGGCGGGTTCGTAGATGTAGGCTTGGGCCTGGGCCGAATAGTCGAAGGTGAGTGCCTTGGTGAGGTCGTAGCGCAGTTGGTAGTTGCGGTTCCAGTCCCATTGTTTCGAATAGGTGGGCTTGATGTCAACGATGCCGCCACTCTTGTTGCGCATCTCTCGTTCC
>JAEEGG010004602.1_pt1 | contig 33314 bp, 24 predicted proteins | sample 9134161 | NCBI WGS metagenome assembly JAEEGG01 (sample SAMN16246543, study PRJNA631951) | gut metagenome | biome: gut microbiome; feature: rumen; material: CR-attached | host: Bos | place: Iran: Karaj | collected 2018-10 | reverse complement strand
CAAGATTTTGCGTCTCTACAGGCCTTCAGAATGCTAACTTGTTGAAATACTAAGGAGTATTTGTAGCATGTTGAAAAAAGACGGTCGCGGGTGGATGCACCTGCGACCGTCAACGTGAGGTTTTTTCCGGGTGTTATAATGATTGTGTTTATATTAAGCTCTTTCTCTAAGCTCTAACCCCTAAGCCCTAAGCCTCAAGTTGTTTAAGTAGCTCGGCTACTTAAACAACTTGATTTACTTAATGATTCCCATCTGCTTGCCGATCTTGATAAAGGCGTTGATGCACTTGTCGAGGTGCTCACGCTCGTGACCGGCCGATACCTGCACGCGGATGCGGGCCTGGCCCTTGGGCACAACGGGATAGTAGAAACCGGTAACGTAGATGCCTTCCTTCTGCAGCTCGGCAGCGAAGTCCTGCGACAGCTTGGCGTCGTAGAGCATCACTGCGCAGATAGCGCTCTGGGTGGGCTTGATGTCGAAGCCGGCAGCGATCATCTTGTCGCGGAAGTAGTTCACGTTGTCCACGAGCTTGTCGTGCAGGGCGTTGCTCTCCTTGAGCATCTTGAACATCTCGATGCTGGCACCCACGATACCGGGAGCGATGCTGTTGCTGAACAGGTAAGGACGTGAGCGCTGACGCAGCATGTCGATGATCTCCTTGCGACCGGTGGTGAAACCTCCCATAGCACCGCCGAAGGCCTTGCCCAGCGTGCCAGTGAAGACGTCGATGCGGCCATAGATGTCGAACTGCTCGGCAACACCGTGGCCAGTCGGGCCAACGACACCTGCCGAGTGTGACTCATCGACCATGACCATGGCATCATATTTCTCGGCCAGGTCACAGATCTTGTCCATGGGAGCCACATTGCCGTCCATCGAGAAGACGCCGTCCGTTGCGATGATGCGGAAGCGCTGCTCCTGGGCCTGCTTGAGGCACTCCTCTAGCTCGCCCATGTCGGCGTTGGCATAGCGGTAGCGTTTAGCCTTGCACAGGCGCACGCCGTCGATGATCGAAGCGTGGTTCAGCGAGTCGCTGATGATGGCGTCCTCCTCGGTCAACAGGGCCTCGAACAGACCGCCGTTGGCGTCAAAGCATGAGCCGTAGAGGATGGCGTCCTCGGTGTGGAAATAGTCGGCGATGGCAGCCTCCAGTTCCTTGTGGATATCGCTGGTACCGCAGATGAAGCGTACCGATGACATACCGTAGCCATGGTGTGACATGGTCTCGGTAGCGGCCTTGATGAGGCGGCTGTTGTCGCTCAGACCCAGATAGTTGTTGGCACAGAAGTTCAGCACCTCGTCGTTGGGCTTCACCTTGATGTCGGCGCGCTGCGGGGTGGTGATGATGCGTTCATTCTTGTACAAACCGGCAGCCTGGATGTCGGCAAGCTCCTTCTGGAGATGTTCCTGGAATTTTCCAAACATGATAAAAACTATTTTAAAAGGTTTGACATTAATAGTATGTTCTATTTTGGTGCAAAGATAATGCTTTTTTCTAAAGTGTTAAGGTTTTAGCATGAATACTTTCACCTAAAACCTAACACCTGAAACTTAAAGCCTAAAGCCTCACTCATTATCAGCGCTGGACCCCACACGGCCCTGGCGCATAGGCGTGAATGGCTGTTGCTGCTCTTGAACCTGCTCCTGCTGCACCTGATTCTGCTCGGTGGACGTGCGGGTGCGGCGCTTGCGGTGGTGCCAGCGGTCGCTGACGGGTTGCTCCTCAACGTCCTGCTGGATCGCGCGGTCACCGTTCTGGAGGTGGCCGCCGTTGAGGGCGTAAAGTTCATATTTCTCGATGATGGCGATGAGCTTGGAGGGGTAGTTGACATCCTCGGCATATCCGCAATCCCTCAGCCCCTGTGCCCAGCTGCGGTAGTCGGTCACGTCAAGCTGATAGAGCACGCTGTAGCGGGGACCTTTCAGGAATTTGGCGTGGTCCTGGAAGGAATCCTCGGGGGCGCCATACTTACGGTAGCCCACCTGTTTGAGCGAGTCACATGCCCCATAAACCTCTCCGCTCCAGTGATAGGCCTTGATGCCGAAGTGGTTGTTGGCCTCCTGGGCCATCTTGCTCTGGCCCACGCTGCTCTCGAGAATGCCCTGGGCTAGCGTGATGCTGGCAGGCACGCCGTAGTCGCGCTCATGCTGCAGAGCGACGGCCTTGTAGCGCTCGATATAGTCCAGATAACGCTGTTGTTTGGTCTGCGCAGGCGCCGAAATGGCGCAAAACAGCGCAAAAAACAAGCAAAAATGCGATAATTGCTTGCTTATCGAAAAAAAATCTATAATTTTGCGTTCAAAGTTCAAACTCATAATTTCGTCTATGACCGAAAAGAAAATCACCACAAAGGTACGAGTTTATTCTTATAATGAACTCACTGAGGAGCAAAAAAAATTAGTGGACCTTGCTCGCGAGGCCACTTCGCACTCCTATTCGCCCTACAGTAACTTCAAGGTGGGCGCCGCCTTGATGCTTGACAATGGAGAGGTGTTTATCGGTGCTAATCAGGAGAATGCGGCCTTTGCAGGTATCTGTGGAGAACGTGCAGCACTCTATTCAGCGGGTGCCAATTTCCCCGGTGTGCCGGTGAAAACCGTAGCCATCACATCATTCACCCGCGACGCGTTTGTCGAGGAGCCCACAGCTCCCTGTGGCGTGTGCCGTCAGGCTTTCTTGGAATTTGAGAAAAACGGGCATCCCATTGAACTGATCCTTGCCGGAAAGGAAAAAATCTATATCCTTGACAGCTTCAAGGATACCATGCCCCTTTCCTTCACCGAATTCTGATTTTTTAGACAAGGCGGCTCGCATCTAAAAAGGCAAGCTCAACTATCCTGAAATTGATTGTTTTTGAGCTTGTCTTTAATTTTTTTGCGTTTTTTCTTTGGTTTTTTGGACTTTTTTTTATATTTTTGTCGATGAGCTTTTCCGCTTCAATATTTCTAAATTATTAACCTTTAATTCTTTTGTGTTATGATGAAACAATACAAATTATGGCTTCTGGGAGCCATGTTCGTGCTTTTGGGGATGTTTAGTGTCCAGGCACAAGATCAAACTCCAGTGAATCTTGACCCCATGGAATGTATGAATCTTGACCTTCAGCATGTTGAGTCCGATTTCGTGCCCGCCGATGAATGTAACTACTATCGCCACTTCTTCACGCTTGAGAATCATACTAGCGAAGAAGGTCTGAGTACTTTGAGCATCTCGGCAGGCTTTAACCGCTTCATCCTCTACCGCTATTCAACAATCTTTGGAGAAAAAGCCATCCCGACCCCTGTGGCAGAGTTGACATTCACCCTTGCTGATGAAGGTGCGGATTATGAAATCACCTACCTGAACCAGGATCCGCGCCCCGGCTATGATCTCGAATTGGTTACCCAGGGCACCGTGGCCGTTGAAGACTTCATGCTTAACTTGGACGGCATAGTCCTTGTTGACCAATGTAAAGTTGTCTTTGTTGATAACGGCGAGTTTGATGACTATTACTATGAAGAAGGTGAGAACGTTGATTATTCCGCGTTGTATTACTGGTCATCCATTAGTTATGTGATGGTGCTCGCTGATGAAGACATGGGTAGTAACTCCGTCGAAGTGCCCTTTGCCCCCGGGATTAATCTGTTCTCCATGGGTAATTATACCTATGACGAACTGGAACAGGATATGTATAAGCCTACGCTCCAGGCTGGTATGAAGAATGCCTATTTTGAATGCTTTAGCCTTGGTGAGGAACCAGAGATTACTGGTTACACCATTTTGCGTGGCGACAATACCTATCCCACCGACACCATCTCCTATCTGGTGCGTCCTGGTACCGATCGCCTTTACGTTGAACAATGCGAAGCACTGCCTGAATACTTTGGGCAAGAGGAGACTTGGGAAATTGCGCGCAATGATACATCTATGATGGTTCTCGGCGACTACGGTGACTATATGACCTATGTACCTGTTGTCAGGACTAACGGTGCAGACCGTGTGAAGCAAGATGGCGAAAACACTTATGGTGGCTTCCTCTGTAAGACCGGTGTCGCAGGCATGAGTGTCGATGTCGACGGTATCGTCCATGATCAAGACTCTGAAGAGCCCCTGGTGTTTAAGGACGACGATGGTGTGGACTGCGCAGTATTCGAAAACCACTTCGAACTGTCTATTACGTTGCCTGACTATGCAACATGGGAGTATAAGCCTCAATGGCTCACCATCTGGGTAAAGAGTGACAACATCCGCAACTTCTATTTTGATGATGATGGCAACCCCGTATATGTGCCCAAGGATGAGGACGATCAGAGCGGTGACTATCTGGAAGTATGGTATGAAAATTTAGACGATGAGTATTGGGACGAAGACCTCCAAGAGTATGTAAGTAGTTTTACTGGCGAGCTTACTGTCGGTGATTACGAGTTTGATAGATGTGGCTTTGGTGCCACCTATGATGCTACACTTGAAGAAGGTGTCACGTTTGTTGTCCGCTTCTATTACGAAGTTCAACCTAATATGCCTCTCAAAGGCAGGAATCCTTCATGGATGCCCTCCTTCTGTATCGTTGAGCAGGAGGTTCCATGGAAGATCACTTCTATTGCCACTGGCTTGAATGAGGTTAATTCCGAGCAAGAGGTGGGCAAGACCTTCTACAATGTCCAGGGTATTGCCAGTGATAAGCCCTTCAGTGGCTTCAATATTGTAGTAACCCGTTACAGCGACGGCAGTACTAAGACCAAGAAGGTTATTCTCTGACGCTGCTTTTTAATCAAGATTTTAGTCCCAGAGGAGGATTCCCGCCATGTGGAGGGTTCTCCTCTGGCTTTTTCTATGTTTATTGGCGCTAGAAAAGGGGATTTAAAAACTTTTTAGTACTTTTGCAGGTCGTATTCCAGAAAACTATATAACAGACAAAGATATAATGAAAAGTAATTTTGACAAGAAACTGATCGGGTCGCTCTCGCTGGGCGACGTGATCCACTTTGCGATTGCGGTCATCACGTTTGCCGCCATTTCGTGGATTTATTTTTATCCCAACGACGTGAACGGCGATGTGCTGCAGCAGCACGACATCATGCAAGGTGCGGCCAACAGCCAGGAAACCACTGCGTTTGAGCAGCAGACGGGTGAAAAGTCCTGGTGGACCGATGCCCTGTTTGGCGGCATGCCCACTTTCCAGATTGCACCGTCCTATGAGGGCACGACGATGCTGTCGCCAGCCTCGGCGCTCTATCGTCTTTATTTCCCCACACCTGTGAGCTGGATTTTCCTGCTCATGCTGGGCTTCTTCCTGCTCATGCTGGCCTTTAAGGTCAAGTGGTACTATGCCGTGCTGGGTGCTATCGGCTATGCCTTCTCGAGTTACTTCTTTATCCTCATGGGTGCAGGCCACATCTGGAAACTGATGGTGCTCGCCTATATCCCGCCCTCCATCGCCGGTATCGTGTGGTGCTATCGCGGCAAGTACCTTGGCGGCGCTGCTGTTGCTGCCTTCTTCGCCGCCTTGCAGCTGGCCAGCAACCATGTGCAGATGACCTATTACTCGATGTTCCTTATCGTGGCTCTGGTCATTGCCTATCTGGTCAAGGCCATTATCGACAAGAAGGTGGGCCGCTGGTGCATTGCCACCGCAGCGCTGGCCGTTGCTGCCGTGCTGGCATTAGCCGCCAATTCGCCGAACCTCTATTTGACGTATAAGTATGCGCAGGAGACCATGCGCGGCGGTCACAGCGAACTTACCCCCAAGGGCGAGGATGCTGTCAATGCTAAGCCCACCAAGGGCGGCCTGGACAAGGATTACATTACCCAGTGGAGCTACGGCAAGGGCGAGACGTTCACCCTGCTCATCCCCAACGTGAAGGGTGGCGCAACCATCAAGCCCGAGCATGGCGGTAACCGCATGCTCTCGCTGGGAGAGACCGAGAAAGCCGAGAAAATGGTCAACACGGGCCAGATGAACCAGCAGGATTATCAGATTCTGAGCCAGTTCCCGCAGTACTTTGGTGACCAGCCCATGACCAACGGACCCGTCTATGTCGGCGCCCTCATCTGTGCCCTGTTCCTGCTGGGCTGCCTCATCGTCAAGGGACCCGTGAAGTGGGCCCTGCTCATTGCCACCATCATCAGCATCCTGCTCTCGTGGGGTCACAACATGATGTGGCTTACTGACTGGATGATTGACCACTTCCCGATGTACAACAAATTCCGCACCGTGGCGTCGATACTCGTCATTGCAGAGATTGCCATGCCCATATTGGCCGTACTGGGCCTGTGTGAACTCTTCAAGGAACCCGACGGCTGGCGCAAGCACAAGGTGGCATTGCTGGCCTCGTTCGGCCTGTGCGCAGCCATTTGCCTGCTCACGGCAATCGCTCCGGGCATCTTTGGCCATTTCTCGGCCGAGGAGCATGAGCAGCTCGTTGCCTCGGGTCAGATTCAGCAATATCCCAGCGTGGATGCTGCCATCGCTGCCGTGCGTGGCGCTCTGGTGAGCGGTGACGCTTGGCGCAGCCTCATCGTCATTCTCATCGGCTTTGCCGTGATTTTCGGCTACCTCAAGGGCAAGCTCAACGAGATGGTGGCCACGCTCCTCGTGGCTGGTATCGTGCTGGTGGACATGTATGCCGTCAACAAGCGTTACATCGACTCCGACTCGTTCACCTCTCACTATGACCTGCCCGAGCAGTCGTTTGCGCCCCGTCCCGCCGATACTCAGATCCTGCAGGACAAGGACATGAACTACCGCGTGATGGACGTGCAGCACTTTGGCGAGGCCATGCCCAGCTACTTCCACAAGACCGTGGGCGGCTACCATGCTGCCAAGCTGACGCGCTACAACGACCTGATCAACAACCAGATCGGCAAGAACAACATGCAGGTGCTCAACATGCTCAACACGCGCTATGTCATCGTCGATGACCAGAACGTGCAACGCAATCCTGAGGCCTTGGGCAATGCCTGGTTTGTCGACTCGCTCACCTATGTGGACAATGCCGACCAGGAAATGGCCTTCCTCGATAACTTCAACGCTGCCCGCAGCGCGGTGGCCGACGCCAAGTTCAAGCAGCAGTTGGGCCAGGCCAGTGCCGTACAGCCCGGTGACACCATCTACGAGACCAGCTATGCTCCCAACCACTTGACTTACAAGAGCCATAGCGCTAATGGCGGACTGGCTGTCTTCAGCGAGATTTACTTCCCTTGGGGATGGAAAGTGACCGTGGATGGCAAGCCCGTGGAGATGGGCCGTGTGAACTACGTCCTGCGTGCCCTGCAGCTGCCTGCCGGTGACCATGAGATTGACTTCAAGTTTGCACCTGACGAGGTGAACAAGACCCAGACCTGGGCCAAGGTGGCTGTCGTCATCATCTACCTGTTGCTCCTGCTGGCCTTGAACTATGCCCTCTTCGGCGACAAGCTCTTCAAGAAGAAAGAGGCCGAGGCCCCTAAAGCCTAAAACCTAACGCCTACATGGCCTGGAGAAGATATCTCACTGCCTGGAGCCGCCATCACCGTAGTGGCGGCTTCGGCATTCATTCGCCATACGCCTACCGGTTCGTGCGCAACGTGTGGCGTCAGCCCTTGCCCTATTATGCCTATGGGGACTTGGGACTGCTCATCGATACCATCCAGGACGGCACGACAAAGCAGCAGCGCAGCGACATGGGCCTGATCAGTGAGCGTGAGGCAAGGCTGTTGTTCAGGGTGACTAACTTTTTCAATCCGCAGCGCATTCTGCAAGCGGGCGCTGCCACAGGTGTCGAGAGCGCTGCCATGCTGGCGGTGAACCGCGAGAGCCGTCTTCACCTCTATGACCCGCAACTGGAGCAGAACGCCCTTGCCGTACGGGTGCTGCAATCCCAGCAGGGCAGGGTGGAGTGCTATGATGACGTCCAAGTGGCTGTCGATGAACTGTTGGACGCTGACGGCGCTTCCATGATGGCGCTGGTCAACATCCCTGTCGATGTAAGCGCGCTCAAGCGCCTGCTCGATGCCCGCTGCGTGCTCGTGTTGCGTAACATGAACCGCAACCGCTTGATGGCTGACTTGTTCGACACCTGCTGCGACTACATGCCCATGGGACAGACCTATACCAATGGTAAAATTGCTATCCTCAACCCCAATCCCAAGCTCCAGCGCGAGGACTTCATGCTCTGGCTATAGCGGGCAGCTGCTTGGTGTATAGACAAAAAGCAAGCCGCTTGAATCACATCGATTCAAGCGGCTTGTTAAAGTAATGTCCTAGCGCTAATTATTTAGCCTTCATGGGACGAACGGGCATCTGGGGACGAGCGGGCTTGGGGGTGTCGTCCAGACCAACGGTCTCGATGTCGAAAATCAGCGTCTCGTTGGGCTCAATGCCGCGGTTACCCTGGGGACCGTAAGCGAGCTCACCGGGGATGACAACGGTTACCTTGCTGCCGGGCTTCATGAGCTGGATCATCTCGGCGAAGCCGGGGATGACTTGCTTCAGGTTGAAGGGCACGGGGTTCTCACCGCTCTTGTCAAACTCGGTACCGTCGATGTGGCGACCTACGTAGTTCACCTTAACGACGTCGCTGTCGGTAAAGTTGGTGCCCTCACCAGCGTTGATCACCTTGTAGGCGATACCGCTCTTGGTAAAGGTGTAGCTCTTGTCGTTCTTGATCTTGGCCATGTACTCCTCACCGGCCTTCTTGTTGGCGATAGCCTTGGGAGACTGCTCCATAGCCTTGTTCAGCAGGGGCTCAATCTTGCTCTGCAGAGCCATCATCTCTTCCTGACCCATGGGGGTGGTCTTCATGATAGCCTCACGCAGGTGCTTCATGAACAAGCTCTTGTTGATGGGCATACCGCACTGCTGCTCGATGCCTGCATAGAGCTGAGCGATCTGCATACCCATCTGCAGACCTGCCATGAAGTTCTTGCTGGTGTCGGCGTTGGCGATGTACTCCATGCCCTTGAGGGCCTGCTCCATGTTAACGGTCGAGTCCATGCCGCGCAGCTGCTGGCCCATACCGGCGCCGTAGAGGTCACCAAATGCCATGCTCAGCGAATCCATAGCCTCGCTGCTACCACCTGCCTTGCTGTTGCAGCCTACAAAACCAACGGCCAACAGGCCGGCTGCTGCAATTGCTAAAATCTTCTTCATAATAAAATAAAACCAGTTTTTTAAATGAATTGAATGTTGTTATAAAAGTGTTGTTTTAGTTCTTCTTGTTCACCTTGATCAGCTCGACGTCAAAGATGAGGGTCGAGTTGGGAAGAATCTGATCACCTGCGCCTTTTGAGCCGTAAGCGAGCTCGCTGGGAATGAACAGGCGGTACTTGGCGCCCTCACTCATCAGCTGCAGGCCCTCGGTCCATCCGGGGATGACCTTGTCCAGGGGGAAGGTGGCGGGCTCGCCGCGCTCCACGCTGCTGTCAAACACGGTGCCGTTGATCAGGCGTCCGGTGTAGTGCACGGTCACTTCGTCGGTGGGACCGGGCTTGGCACCGGTACCTTCTTTCAGTACCATGTACTGCAGGCCGCTTTCGGTCTGGATGACGCTGTCGTTCTTGGCGTTCTCCTCCAGGAACTCGCGGCCGATGGTCGCGTTGTCCTTGATTTCCACGGTGGAATCGGTGGCAACCTCTTCGGTCTCCTGATTCTCGGTCGAGGCGGTATTGCCGCCGCAGCTTGCGATGCCCGTCATGAGTAGCGCTGTCAGTGCGATAAAGAATATCTTTTTCATTGCGTTCGTGTGATATCGGTTATTTCTTCTCGACTTTGATCAGCTGCACGTCAAAGATGAGCGTGGAGTTGGGCTGGATGGGACCGGTGCCGTGGGGGCCGTAGGCAAGGTTCGACGGGATGAACAGCCTGTAGGCCGAACCCTCGCGCATCAGCTGCAGACCCTCGACCCAACCGGGGATGACCTGGCCGACAGCAAAGGTGGCGGGCTCGCCGCGCTCGACGCTGCTGTCAAACACGGTGCCGTCAATCAGCTTGCCGGTATAGTGTACGGTAACCACGTCGTTGGGGCCGGGCTGCAGGCCGTCGCCCTCTTTCACGACCTGGTACTGCAGGCCGCTGGGGGTGACCTTCACGCCCTCGACGCTCTTGTTCTTCTCGAGATATTCGCGACCCAGACGCTCGTTTTCCTCGGCGCCCTGCTTCTCCAGGTTGGTGAAGAACTCGGTGACGATCTGTTTTGCCTCGTCAAAGGTCATTTTCTGCTCCGCACCCTCAAAGATGGCCCTCAAGCCGTCGGCGAAGTCGTTGATATCCAGTTTCTTGATTCCGGAGCCAAGGAAGTTGCCTCCCATGCTCAGGCCTAATGCGTAACTCAATTTATCCATTGAAAAGTCTTCATTTTTTGTAAAAAACGGTGCAAAGATAGTGATTTATGTGATTGGCTGTACTTTTTTAGAAAAAATTTACTATTTTTGCTATCACATTATTTAAAGTAGTGGTGCTATCAACCTAATCAATCGAACAACTATGAGCAAGAAGAAATTAGTGATTTCCTCAGGCGCTGGCATCAGTGCCGAGAGTGGCATCAAGACCTTTCGCGATGCCGATGGCTTGTGGGAGAATTATCCCGTGATGGAAGTGGCAAGCCACGAGGGGTTCCTGCGCAATCCCGCGCTCATCCACAAGTTCTATAACGAGCGCCGGGCTCAATTGGTCAATGCCCAGCCCAATGCCGCCCACCTTGGCCTCGTGGAGCTGGAAAAGGACTTTGACGTGAGGGTGATTACCCAGAACGTGGATGACCTGCACGAGCGTGCGGGCAGCTCGAGCGTGCTGCACCTGCACGGCGAGCTGATGAAGGTGCGCTCACTGCGTCATGAGGAGCGCGAATACGTTCTGCCCTGTGACCAGTTGACCGACAAGGGGTTGGTGACCAGCGTCGACACGCGCGACCCCTATGGCGACCCCGTCAGGCCCCACATCGTCTTCTTTGGCGAGGCGGTGCCCAATATGGAGGATGCTGCCCAGTTGGCCCATGATGCCGACATCTTTGTCGTCATCGGCACCTCGCTGGTGGTTTATCCCGCCGCAGCACTCATCCAGTATGTGAAGCGCGGTGTACCCATCTATTACATCGACCCCAACCCGGCCTCGGTGCCCGACTGGGTACATGTCATCAAGAAACCCGCCACACAAGGCGTGGCCGACCTGATCAACATCCTGCGCAACAACGCTTAAAAAAAGTTAGAGTAAGAAGGCGCAATCTCCCTCTAAACTCTAAACTTTAAACTCTAAACTTCAAGGAGGCAAGCACAAGCTTGCCTCCTTGAATTAATTAGTCCTTGAACTTGATGATGCAGTCCTCCCCGGCGTGAATCGTGATGATGTCCTGATAAAGCAGGCGTTCGTTCTTTTGCCTGATCATTACCTGCCGGGTGCCCTGTTGGGCCCCGTATCGCATGCCCTGGACCTTGCCGTCAACAATCTGTGCCGTCGATGCCAAAAAGGTCTTGTCCAGGCCCGAGATGTTGACCCACAGGTCATCATATTGCTTGCCCGACTCGCTCACAAACACCATGTATCCAAAGGTGTCATACGATCCGGAACCCTTCGCCAGTTTGTACCCGAAGCCCGAACAGCTGCTCAGCAGCAGGCACGCCAGGCCAAGCAATGCAAGGAGTGGCCGTTTCATCTGGATTGTTTATTTCTTGATGCCGAATTTGATGCGCAGTTTCTCGATCATGTCCTTGGTCATGGCGTCGAGGTCATACTCGGGCTTCCAGTCCCACTCGACGCGGGCACAGGTGTCGTCCAGCTTGTTGGGCCAGCTGTCGGCGATACCCTGACGCAACGGGTCGACGTCATATTCCATCTCAAACTCGGGGATGTATTCCTTGATCTTGTGGTAGATGACCTCGGGATCAAAGCTCATCGAGGCGATGTTGAACGAGTTGCGGTGTACCAGACGCGACGGGTCGGCCTCCATGATCTCGATGGCGGCGCGCAGGGCGTCGGGCATGTACATCATGTCCATCAGCGTGCCGGCAGCGATGGGGCAGATGAATTTCTTGCCCTGAACGGCGCTGTAGTAGATGTCCACGGCATAGTCGGTCGTGCCGCCGCCCGGAGGGGTCACGTAGCTGATCAGGCCCGGGAAGCGCACCGAACGGGTGTCCACGCCGAACTTGAGTGCATAGTAGTTGCTCAGCAACTCACCGGTCACCTTGGTCACGCCGTACATCGTGCGCGGCTGCTGGATGGTGTCCTGGGGAGTGCCGTCCTTGGGAGCATTGGGGCCAAACGAGCCGATGCTGCTGGGGGTGAACACGGCGCATTTCTTCTCGCGTGACACCTCGAGCACGTTCATCAGGCCATCGATGCCGATGTGCCAGGCCAGCTGGGGCTTGTTCTCGGCAACGGCGCTCAGCAAGGCTGCCAGGTTGTAGATCGTGTCGATGTTGTACTTGTCCACCACGGCGCCAATCTGCTGGGCGTTGGTGATGTCAACGATTTCCGAAGGGCCGCTCTCGGCGAGTTCGCCCTTAGGCTCGGCACCGGGGATATAGCCGGCTACCACGTTGCCTGTGTAGATGCCTCTCAACTTCATTGTCAGCTCCGAACCGATTTGTCCCGTCGAGCCGATGATCAGGATATTTTTCATTGTAGTAAAAGTTTATGTTCAGGTCTATGTTTTCTAACCAAGCGACAAAAATACACCAATTATCGATAATGTGCAACACCACCCCTGAATTTTTTTCATCCCCGCCCGCGTTTTGCGCCATTATGCCCGCTACGCTCGCAGTTGAGCGATTACCGAGGCACCCTTAGGCCCCACACCAGGCCTCCAAAATCTTTACTGTCGGCAAATCTTTTCTGTCTACGAATTAAACGAATTGCATTCCAGGCAACGGGGGCGCGGATGCTTTCGTATAATTCGTTTAATTCGTAGACCAAAAAGTTAGCGTCTTAGCGCCTTAGCGTGAGGCCTAGCGCGCGGTTGTGTGGGTTGTGGATGTGCAGGCTCCGGTGGCAGAAATTTGGAAAAAATGTGGTGGCATGGAAGTCCTTTGAGCGAAAATGATTATCTTTGCAGATTAGACAGACATAACCCAAGCAACTATTTTGTAATCCGATGAGTGACAAGTATATCGTTTCGGCGCGCAAGTACAGGCCATCGACGTTTCGCAGCGTGGTGGGCCAGCAGTCGTTGACACACACGTTGAAGACGGCCATCGCCAGCGGACGGTTGGCGCATGCCTACCTCTTTTGCGGCCCGCGCGGCGTGGGCAAGACGACCTGTGCCCGCATCTTTGCCAAGACCATCAACTGCGAGCACCCCACACCCGACGGCGAAGCCTGCAACGAGTGCGCGTCGTGCAAGGCGTTCAACGAACAGCGCTCCTACAACATCAATGAGCTGGATGGCGCGTCGAACAACAGCGTGGACAACATCCGCGACCTGACCGAGCAGGTGCGCATCCCGCCGCAAACGGGGCGTTACCGCGTGATCATCATCGATGAGGTGCATATGCTGTCGCAGGCGGCCTTCAATGCCTTCCTCAAGACGCTGGAGGAGCCGCCCGAATATGCCATCTTCATCCTTGCCACCACCGAGAAGCAGAAGGTGATTCCCACCATCCTGTCGCGTTGCCAGATCTATGATTTTGCCCGCATCACCGTGCCCGACATCGTGCAGCAGCTGCAATACGTCTGTGAGCAGGAAAATATCGAGGCCGAGCCCGCCGCGCTCAATGTCATCGCCCAGAAGGCCGACGGCGCCATGCGCGACGCACTGTCCATCTTCGACCAGGTGGCCGCCTCGACCCAGGGGCACATCACCTACCAGAGCGCCCTCGACAACCTTAACGTGCTCGACTATGACTACTACTTCAGGCTCGTGGACACGTTCCTGGCCGGCGACGTGATGCAGGCCTTGCTGATCTACAAGGAGATTCGCGACAAGGGCTTTGACTCGCAGTTCTTTATCAACGGCCTGGCGCAGCACCTGCGCGACTTGATGGTAGCCAGCACGCCGCAGACGCGTAAATTGCTGGAAATGAACGACGAGGTGGCGCAACGCTATGGCATGCAGAGCGCAAAGCTGGCACCTGCATTCTATTACCGTGCACTGGACCTGTGCAACACTTGCGACCTGAATTACCGCAATGCCAGCAGCAAGCAGCTGTTGGTGGAACTGACGCTGGTCAAGCTGTGCCAACTGGTGGTCGCGCCGCAGCCTCAGCAGGCCGCTCAGCCGCCTATCCAGAAGATTGCCCCTAAACCCGCTCAGCCCGCGCAAACGGCCCAGCCGCAGCGTCCTGTTGCCTCGCAGCCAGCCCCGCAAGCGGCCCCGCAACCGCAGCGTCCAGCAGCTCCTCAGGCCCCAGCCGCACCCCATCCGGCCGACAGCGCCCCTAAAGCGGCTCCTGCTCCCGGTGCAACGGGTCAGCGTCCCATGGCGTATGCCCTGGGCAACACTCCACGCATCATGGTGAATGTCCCCAACGTCACGGCCTCACAGCAGCCTGCAAACGCGGGTAACAACGTGCCGCAGCGAACGCAGCCCTTTACCGCCGAGCAAATGCTTGCCGCCTGGCAGAATTACATCGACCAGCATCCGCAGGAGCGCGCACTGTGCACGACCATGTCCTATGCCTTGCCGCAGCCGGGCGACAATGAGGAGCACTATGTGATGGTTGTGGGCAGTCCCGCCGAGCAGAAGAGCGTCGAGGAGCACAAGGCGTCGCTGGTGCAATTCCTGTGCAACGACCTGAAAAATGACCGCTTGTCGCTAGATATCAAGGTGAGCGAAGTGCCCATCGACACCCCTAAAATCCTGTCGCCCCGTGAAGTGGTTGAGCAGATCAAGCAACACAATCCCGAATTCACGCGCTTCCTGAAAGATTTCGACCTGGGCCTCGCCTGACGGCCGCCCATGTAGAGACGCAAAATTTTGCGTCTCCCCCCAAAAAAGCATATAACGACGTGGAGACGCAAGATTTTGCGTCTTTACCTGTCTTGTGACGGCAGGAAGGTGGTTTTGGGCAGTACTTGTGTCAGTTGAGGGCGTTGATGGCGGCGGCCTTGACGGTGAAGAAGTTATCGCTGTTGTTCTTGAGCAGGCGGTACTCGCCATGGTTGCCCCAGGGTGCCGGTTTGTCCTCGATGGACGTGTCCTCGCCCGTGTCGTTGTCGATATAGGGCTCGATGCGCTGCTGCCACGAGCGGATGCGGGCCTGGGACGACGCGCGGTCCATCAGGGCGTTCTTGGCATCGACGAGTTCCTTGAGATAGGCAACATATTTTGCCTTGAAATCGTTGAATTTCAGTATTCTGGCAATCAGTCGGTTGTTGTCGTTGCCCCAATGGAGCGGATCATGGCGTCCGGCATCGTCCTGCACACCGCAGTGCAGGCTTGTGCCCAGCGTGTTGTCGTAGTCGAAGGGGATGAAGAAGAACCGGTAGTCGTTCAAGCCCGTGCCGTTGAAGTAGATGTAGTAGTTATTGGCGTTGTTCCAGTAGTCGTCCCACATGCCCACGGCAACATTGACGGCATAGGTCTTGAGCAGCAGATCCACGTCGGTCACCTGTTGGATCCAGGTGTAAAACTCGCTGTCTGAAAGGCCGTTGAGCTTGTTCATGAAGTCCACCAGCTGCGCCCTTGCGGTTTCAAACGCTTCGGTCTTGGTCTGGAGGGTGTAGGCATGGCGGTCGTCGGTGTCGTCGTCATACCAGATGTCGCCGTTGGGGTTGTTCAGGCCCGATGCACCGTTGCGGCACTTCCACAGGAAGCCGTCATTGGTGCCGAACTGGTATTTGCGGTCCTTGAGGTAGCGTTTGTCGATGGGCTCCATGAGCTCATACACGCCAAAATAGGCCTCCTTGCTGTCGCCCTCGACATGCAGCCACAGGCGGCAGTAGTTGTTGCGCACGGCCGTCCACACGCCGGCACGCTTGAAGAGTTCGTAGCAGAAAATCTCACGCACGTATGCAGGGTCGTCCTTGAACCACTTGAGGTGCAGCTTGCGCACGCCCTGCAGCGTGTGGTTCTCGTCATCGTGGTATTTGCGCAGGTTCACGCCGAAGTGGGCGTGGTGCCAGTCGGTATTGTCGCGCTGGTGCTGCTGGCCATTCCATCCCTCAGGCCGCCTGCGCGAGGTGTTTCCTTTGAGGCGCAGGCCCACGTCATCGATGACCGTGGTTTCCCCATCCTTAACGAACGTGATGTTTGCCTTGACATACTGGGTCGTGAAACTGTTGGCGTCATACAGGGCCAGCAGCCTGTTCCACTCGTTGAGGCTCACGCTCAAGTGCACCTCGGGGATGGCAGCATCGTCCCACACGTAATCATATCCCTCCCTGACGGGTTCGGGCAACTCGCCGCCCAGCAGGTGGTCGATGATGGAATTGATGTCGGCGATGTTGATCTCGCCGTCATAGTTGACGTCGCTGCGGTGGCGTGTGTCGTAGTTGGAAAAACCGCCCAAAATGATGTCAATGAGCCCGTTGACATCGGCAATATTGATCTCGCCGTCACCATTCACGTCGCCCACCTCCAGTGTAAACGGGTCGGGTAGGGGTGGCTCCTGGTATTCGCTGATGCTGAAAGTGAGACTTGTCAAGTTGAAGGTGAAGATGTAGTCCTTGCCGCTGCCGATGAACTTGTAGGAATGGTTGTTGTTGCTCTTTTGGGTCGTGTAGGTGTTGTCGACGGTCACTTCCTGGCTGCCGTCGCCGTTGGGGCCGTAGCGGTAGTTGGAGTTGAAGACACTCCAATCGCTGTCCAGCCCGTCGGCAAAGACAAACCACACCGTGCCGCTGATGTTGGCGGTCAACGTATAGGTGCCATTGCCCAGGTCGGTCATCTCGGCGCCCCTGCCTGGATTCCAGTCACCAAAGGGGTTGTTGCCCACCATGTAGATGGCTGCCCGTGCCGGCATCGCCGCCAGCACGAGAACCAGGATGGTCAACAGGCAATAATACTTCTTCATCTTGAATTTTGGCTATAATGAAATCGATGATTCTCAGTGGTACCGATTACTCGTACCACGTGGAATACATCAGGTAGTTCTTGGCGATTTTCACGTTGATTTCGCTGGCCTGTTTGGGGTCAACCATCTTCTTAAACTTCGCCGGACTGCCTGCCCACAACTCGTGGGGACCCACCTTGGTGCCGCCAAGCACGACGCTGCCGGCAGCAATGATGGCACCCTCGCCGATTTCGGCGTGGTCCAGGATGACGCTTCCCATGCCGATGAGGGCCATATCACCGATTTTGGCCCCATGCACGACCACATTGTGGCCGATGGACACGTCGTTGCCGATTTCGGTGACCGATTTCTCATACAGGGTGTGTATCACGCTGTTGTCCTGGATGTTGACGCGGTTGCCGATGGTGATGGTGTTCACGTCACCACGCAGCACGGCATTGAACCAGATGCTGCAGTCCTTGCCCATGGTCACATCGCCCACAACGACGGCGTTGTCGGCCAGGAAGCAGTTTTCTCCGATTTTGGGCTCTAAGCCCCTAACTTTCTTGATGATAGCCATTATTTGTTTAGTGTTTAGTGTTTAGAGTTTAAAGGGTTTTATATTTCTTTGGTCTTCTCGGCGAGCCAGGCGGCCTCGTCGGCGTTGAGCAGCGGAGTGATGCGCTCGCGCACCATGCGGTGGTAGTCGTTGATCTGTGCCACGTCCTCGTTGCTGAGCATGTCGCGGTCGATGAGTTGCAGGTCATAGGGGAAGAGCGTCAACGGCTCAAAGGTCAGGAAATCACCGAATTCCTCGGTTTTCTCGGCCTCGACGGTGAGCAGCAGGTTCTCGGTGCGGATGCCGTATTCGCCGGTCTTGTACAGGCCAGGCTCGTTGCTCGTGATCATGCCGGGTTGCAACGGAACGTTGACCAGATTGGTGCGGATGCTCTGCGGCCCCTCGTGGCAGCCCAGGAAGTGGCCCACGCCGTGACCTGTGCCGTGGCCGTAGGTCATCGCCTCTTGCCACAGCGGCAAGCGTGCAAGCACATCGAGCTGGCAGCCGGTGGTGCCAACGGGAAATTTGGCGCGTTGCAGGGCCAAGTGACCCTTGAGTACGAGGGTGAAGTCGTGCTTCTCCTGTGCAGTGGGGTTGCCCAGGGTGATGGTGCGGGTGATGTCGGTAGTGCCGTCAAGGTACTGCGCACCGCTGTCAACGAGCAGGATGCCCTCGCCGTGCAGCGTCGATGCACTCTCGTCGGTAGCCTCGTAGTGGACGATGGCGCCATGCTCCTTGTAGCCGCAGATCATGGCAAAGCTGTCCTCACGGTACAGGTCCTGCTGGGCGCGGAATTCCATGCCCTTGTTCCACACGTCCACCTCGTTGATCGTGCCTGTGGGCGCCGTTTCCTCTATCCATTTGAACAGGCGCACCAGGGCAGCTCCGTCGCGCTCCATGGCATGGCGGAATCCCTCGATTTGGCGCTCGTTCTTGATGCACTTGAGGTCGGTGATGGGCGAACGGAAGTAGACTTTCTGGCACGGTAGGGCGTTGGCCAGCGTGTCGCTCACGCGGTTGGGGTCGAGCAGTACCACCTCGTGCTCGCTCACGCGCTCCAGGAAGTGCACAATGTCGTCATAGTTGCGAACGCGCATACCGCACTGCTTGAGGTGCTGGCGCACCTCGTCGGTAATCTTGTTCTCGTCGATGAACAGTTCCCTGTTGTTGCGCGAGATGTAGGCAAAGGCAATGACAACCGGGGTGAATGCCACGTCGTTGCCGCGCAGGTTGAGCAGCCAGGCGATGTCGTCAAGGGCGGTAACGAGCATGGCCGTGGCATCGTTGTCCTCGAGCACGATGAGCAGGCGCTCAATCTTGTCGCTGGCCTCTTCGCCGGCATATTGGACATCGTGTACAAAGGCGGGTTCGCTGGGACGGGCAGGACGGTCGGTCCAAATCCTGTCGGCAGGATAAAACTCGGTGGCGAGCATGAAACCGTTCTCACCGCAGAATCGCTCCAGCAGGTTGGCGTCCTGGGCGCTGTAAAGCCTGCCGTCGATGGCGATGACTGCGTCTTCGTCAAGCACTTCTCGCAGCCACTCGTGGATGGTGGGGTCGTTGCCCATGTTCTCCTTCATCATCACGAAACCGCTGTCCTCGAGCTCGATGCCTGCTTGCAGGAAATAGCGCGAGTCGGTCCACAGGGCGGCCTGGTCAAGCGTTACGACGGCCGTGCCGTTGCTGCCCGTGAAGCCGCTGATCCAGTCACGGAACTTCCAGTGGTCACAGATGTATTCACTCTGGTGCGGGTCGGTGCCGGGAATGATGACGGCATCGACATTCAGGCGGCGCATTTCCTCGCGCAGCGCCTCAAGGTGCGAAAAAGTTTCCTTGCTCATTGTCTATTCTTGTTTTGTCGTTAGAATTCAAATTACTGACCTGCAAAGTTACAATATTCTCAGTAAAGAAAACCATTGGAGTGTGATAAAAGTAGTCAATCTCATCGTAATAATCTGTAGGTAATGCAAATAGATGCTGGTTTGAAATAAAGGGCATGGCATTTGCCTCGACGAGGCTAGTCGGGTCGAAGACTCGACTTTTATGGAAAACACCATGCAAGCCCGTCGATGACGGGCGCAGCTTGGTGGCAGCTATCTCAGGAGGCAAGTGCGTCGAAAGACGAACTTCTCCAGCCGTCAAATGACCATTAATCACTAAGTTCCTCTTCGAGGCACTTGCTGTAGTTTGCTTTAGGACCAAGCTGCGAACCTCTGCGAGGTTCTTGCATGGTCTTACTTATTGAAGCTGGTTCTTCGAACCGCTAACACCTTCGGTGTTTTTACCGGAAATCCCGTGTCGAAAGGTCGATAAAACAGTAGTGCCGGCGCTGGTGTTGCGTCGGCACTGCTTTAATCAGTTGTCAACAAGGCATTGAGCCTGTTGCTTGTGAACGGGTTTACTCGGCGGGGGTGATGACACCGTCGCGCACGGCCTTGTTGTAGTCGGTCTCGCGGGTCGGGATCATGTAACGCCACTCGTTCTTCTCCTCGGGCTTGATGGTGACTGCCAGGGTAGCTAGGAAGTTGCCGCCGTCCTCATAGGTGTGGCGAACGAGGGTGTCTTTCCAGCGCTTCAAGTCAAACCAGTCGAAGCCTTCGCCCCACAGCTCGATGCGGCGATTTTTTCGCTAGTTGAGTAAGAATGATACAAAATTACTACAATTTTTTAAAATATAGTTAAATTATTTCCAAAAAATGTAAATTTTATGTGATAAAAGCATATCTGAAGGGGGTATTTCGTGACGAAGTGCCCCCTTCAGATAACGTAAACGGAAGGATGCCTCAGGCGGTAATTCAAAATATCGGTGTGCCGATGCAGCCGTTGGGCGACTGGATGTGCAACATGGCACACACGGTGGCCGCGATGTCGGTCATGTGGGTCAGCTGTGAGGTCTCGCCGGGGTTGACGTGCCACCCCATGAAAATCAATGGGATATGAGAGTCGCTCTGGCTCCAGGTGCCATGGTTGGACCCGGCTTCCTCCTTTTTGCCTGCATACACACCCGTGCGGGGCACGATGTAGATCTCGCCGCTGCGACCGGGGAAATAGCCCAGCTTGATGCGCTCCTTGAGGATGGTGGGGATGGGGTAGGAGTCGATGTTGGCGACATCGACGGCCCACTGGATCTCCTCGGGCAGCTCGAGTGCCTGGCAGGCGGCGCGCATCACCACGTCATAGTCCAGGCGGTTGCTGGCGATGGCCTCGTGGTTGAGGTAGAAGGTGTATTCCATCTGCTCCTTGAGCAGCCCTTTCACGCCGAACTGTTTCTCCAGCACCTCGTTGGCGGCGACAAGGGCGTCAGGATGGTACCACGTGGCGCTGGGCAGGCCGTGTTCCGTCATGCGGGGATAACTGTGGGTGCCACCGTGGTCGGCCGAGAGGAACAGCAGGTAGTTGTCGCGGCCGATGCGCTGGTCCAAAACTTCGATGAAATGGGCGATTTCCTTGTCCAGCTGCATGTAGATGGAATCGACTTTGGGAGAATGTGTGCCGTAGTAGTGGGAGCACATGTCGGTGTTGGAAACGCTGATGGCCAGCAGGTCGGTGGCCTCGCCTTGACCCAGTTTCTCGTTGATGAGGGCCTGCTCGGCAAGGGCAAACGTCAGCGTGGTGCCCACGGGCAGATTATAGACGTCGCTGGCGATCTCGTCGTGGCGTTTCTTGTTGAAGTCGGCAACCCAACGGGGCAATTTGTTCATATAATAGGTGCTGGTGACAAACGATGCGCTGCCCTTGTCATACCAGTAGGCGCCCACGGGGTGATGGCCTGCCGGCAGGATGGCGGCGCGGTCCTTGAGGGCGATGCCCACGGCGCGGCTCTTGAAATTGGTGGCCAGTTGCAGTTGGTCGGCAATGGTGGTGGTGATGAGGTTGCGGGGCGACTTGCCGCGGGTCTTGTCGTTGCCGCCCACGCCGCGTTCGCTGTCGTCCTGCACGCTCGTCACGTTCCTGCCGTTAAGCATGAAGTTGTTGCCCGCGATGCCGTGAAAGGCGGGCGTCGTGCCCGTGTAGATGCTCGCATGTCCTGCAGCCGTCACCGTCGGCACATAGTCGATGATGGTGTTATTGCACCGGTAACCGTCCTGGAGCAGGGTCTTGAAGCCACCCTCTCCCCACTGGTAATTATAGAGGTAGTCCCACCTCATCTGGTCCACAACAAGGCCCACAACCAATTTGGGCCTACTGGGCTGCGCACTGGCACACAACGCCACCACAGCCATCACAACAACAAATAATTTCTTCATAAAACAACTAATATTTTGATTTTCATTTGATTGCGTTTTTAAGACAACTGGAACAACTCTAACAACTATTATAAATATTGCTGGGTTTTTCTTGCTTTTAAATCACAAATAATTTTGCCGTCAATGCCAAGGATACGATTGTTATCCTTGTCATACAGGTATCGCTCAATTTCATAGTTTTTTGGTGCAAAATTCACTAGAATACCACATGGTTTTTTAAGTAGTCGCATGTAATTGAAGAGTTGAGCACGATGTGCTGGGACCAATTCGCTCACGGATTTACACTCGACAATAATATCGCCTTTACATAAAAAATCGATGCGGAACAGCGCATTCATTTCCTTATTGTGATAAACTGGATGAAAAGATTGTTCTCGAATAATTGGTATGCCTTGCTCTTCAAGCTGCATCTGCAGTCCCTCTTGATAGCATACTTCATTTAGTCCTGCACCTAACTCAGAATGAACCTCATGGATAGCTCCAATGACGTCATACATGTGTGCCTTTAATTCGGTGACGTTAATCATTGAAAGTTGTTTTAGTTGTTTATGTTGTCTTTTTTTAATTTTGTTGTTGGGTAGGTTAGGGGTGGCGGGTGGTGCCGCGGACGACGAGGCGGGTCTTGACGATGCGTTTTTCGGCGTGGTTGTGGGGCAGGGTGCCCTCGACGAGGCCGATAAGGATGTCGGCGGCCTCCTTGCCTACCTGGGAGCCGCGTTGCTCGACGGTCGTGAGCATCGGGTCACACACCGTGGCGCGGAAACCGTTGGTGAAGCCGCAGATGCTCACCTCGTCAGGTACCGTGAACCCCATGCGCTTGACTACCGAGAGGATGCCGATGGCGGTCTCGTCGTTGACGGCGAAGAAGGCGTCGGGGCGGTCCTGCATGCGCATCATGGCGGGCGTGATTCGCTCAGCATCAGCGCGGTTGTCGCAGATGCGCACCAGCGCCTCGTCCACCTCCAGACCGTGCTTGTACAGGGCGTCGCGATAGCCGTTGAAGCGATTTTTGGCAATCATCATGCTCATGGGAGCGCCGTAGAAGGCGACTCGCCGGCAACCGGTCTCAATGAGATGTGAAACGGCATTCATGGTACCCATGTAGTCATCGACGACCACGCGGCTGGCGTTGAGTGCGGGACAGATGCGGTCATAGAACACCAGGGGCACTCCCGCGGCTTCCAGATGCTCGAAATGGTCGTAGCGCTCGGTGTCTTTGGCCTGGGAGACGATGATGCCGCACACCTTGTTGCGGAGCATCGATTCGCAGATTTCCACCTCACGCTCATAGCTCTCGTTGCTCTTGGCTACGATAATCTGGTAGCCGCGCGACGAAGCCTCGCTCTCGATGCCGTCGAGAATCGACGAGAAATAGTAGTGCACCAGCTCAGGGACGATAACGCCGATGGCACGTGAAGGGTTGCGGCGGCTGTGGCGCAGCTGCTCGGCAATGACATTGGGGAAATAGTTGTGCTCGCGGGCAAACTGCTGGATTTCCTGTCGCCGCTGGCGCGAAATGCTGGGACTGTCGCTCAGTGCGCGCGACACAGTGGCTACCGACACACCCAGCTCGCGGGCGATGTCCTTCATTGTCAGTTGTCGTTTGTCATCCATGATGGTATGCTTTTAAAAGGGTTACTTGAGGCGGTTACAGCTATTCATGTCAATGAATACTGCGAAATTACACCAAAGTATCGAATTACGCAAACGATTGCATGTATTTAATGGAATTTTTAACATTATAATAAAAGAAAAGTTTAGCTAAAATCTATATTTTTGCCTTGTTTTAATTGCCTAAAAACGGCCATTTAAGACCAACCAGCGCTCGACAACGGGTGGCGATATGTTAATAATTTGAACATAAACGATTGATTATCAATATAATATTAACTTTAAAAATTTTAAAATGAAGCAGGTAAACATCAGAATTCCGTTTAGGATTCTTACCCTCGTGATGGGACTGTTCCTGTCACTGGGCGCCTATGCACAGATTACTGTGAATGGCATTGTGAAGGATGCTACCGGCGAGCCTGTCATCGGCGCGAGTGTTCGTGTCGTTGGCACCCAGCAGGGTACTGTGACCGACTTTGACGGTCTCTTTACTCTTGACGGTGTGCCCCAGGGCGCCAAGCTCCTGATCACGTCTATCGGCTACGAGGACCATGAGGTCACCGCAGCCAGTGACATGGTTGTAACCCTTGCCGAGAGCACTCAGATGCTTGAAAATCTGGTGGTCATCGGTTATGGTGTTGTTAAGAAAAACGACTTGACCGGTTCGGTTGCGGCTCTCAAGCCCGACTCCAAGAACAAGGGTGTCGTTGTCAGTGCACAGGACATGCTCGGCGGTAAGATCGCCGGTGTGAGCGTGACCAGCAATGGTGGTGAGCCCGGTGGCGGTGCAAGCATCCGCATCCGTGGTGGTTCGTCACTGAACGCCAGCAACAACCCCCTGATCGTTATCGATGGTATCGCCATGGATAACAACGGCGTTAGCGGTCTGTCCAACCCCTTGTCACTGGTGAACCCCCAGGACATCGAGAGCTTCAACGTCTTGAAGGACGCTTCGGCAACCGCCATCTACGGTAGCCGTGGTTCTAACGGTGTCATCATCATTACCACCAAGAAGGGTCGCCGCGGCCAGAGCCCCAGCGTAGCCTACAACGGTAGTGTGACCTGGAGTATGAAGAAGAAGACCATCGACGTGATGAGCGGTGACGAGTATCGTGACTTCGTGGCCAAGATTTTTGAGGGCAACACCCGTGCCGGTAACGTTATGGGCTATGCTTGGCGCAATGCCATCGATGCCGATGGAAAAGCCCAGCGTGTCGATATGATCAACACCGTCAACAACGGTAAGTTGACTCGCTACGGTGTCTCGGACATCGCCCTGCCCGCCGGTTGGTCTTGGGTAGAGGGTGAAGGAAACTCGGGCATCGTGAACCCGCTGCTGGGTGATGCCAACACTGACTGGCAGAACGAGATCTACCGCACTGCCTTCAGCCACGACCACAACCTGACCGTTTCCGGTTCTCTGGGTCAAATCCTTCCCTATCGCGTTTCGGCCGGTTATACCGACCAGGAAGGTATCCTCAAGACCTCGGACTTCAAGCGCTACACCGTAGCTCTGAACTTGAATCCCTCGCTGTTTGACGATCACCTGACCTTGAACCTGAGCGGTAAGCTGGCTTGGACCAAGTCACGTTGGGCCGACACCGGTGCCGTGGGTAATGCCGTGCGCATGGATCCGACGCAACCTGTTTACAGCAACGATCCGAAGTATGCTGCAACCGGTGGTTATTTTGAGTGGCTCCAGGTGAATGGTTCTGATCCCGCTTGGCCCTACACCAAGAACACCAATGCTCCTTACAACCCCGTGGCTATGCTCGACAACCATGACAACAGTGGTAAGGCACACACCTTCATCGGTACTGCCGAGATCGACTATAAGATCCACGGTTTTGAGGACTTGAGACTGCACTTGACCTTGGGTGGTGACTTCACTGGCGGTAACGGCCACAACATCAGTACCAATGTCTCCAACACCTCCAACTATTGGGGCAATACCAGCTATTACACCCAGAGCAAGGAGAACTTGCAGTTGAGCACCTATGCTCAGTACTTCAAGGACTTCAACGACATGCACCACTTCGACATCATGGCCGGTTACGAGTGGCAGCACAACTGGCGCAAGGAGTACAACGAGTCATGGGGTACCTATCCCAGCAACTCGGGTCTCTTCTTCACCGCTTCCGATGCAGAAAACGGCGCTCTCAAGGTCATTCCTGGCATTTGGATTCCCGCTGCTACCTACAACATTGGCGACAGCAAGGCCGGCGCTATCCGTGCCGAGGGCGTTTACCGCCAGAACAACGGCTTGGGTTACCGCACCGAGAACTATCTGGTATCGTTCTTTGGCCGTATGAACTACAGCTATGCTAACCGCTATCTGTTGACCTTCACCATGCGTTATGACGGTTCGTCGCGCTTCAAGAAGCACTGGGCACTGTTCCCCTCGGCAGCCTTGGCATGGAAGATCAACGAGGAAGACTTCATGAAGGACGGTCCCTTCAGCGACCTCAAGCTGCGTCTGGGTTGGGGTAAGACCGGTCAGCAGGAAGGCATCGGCGACTACAACTACTTTGCCACCTACGTGATGAGCAACGGTAGCATGGGTTCGTTCTATGATATCACCGGCGACGGCTCCAAGGCTAGGCCCAACGTTTACAATCCCGAGCTGACATGGGAGACCACCACGACGACCAACATCGGTCTGGACTGGGGTATTATGAATCAGCGCCTGAGCGGTAGCATCGACTGGTACTATCGCAAGACTACCGACCTGTTGAACTGGGCAACCTTCTCGGCCATGACCAACTTCCGCAACGCGTTCTACAAGAACATCGGTTCGCTGCGCAACACCGGTATCGAGATGTCGTTGAACTGGAAGGCCATCAGCACCACCGACCTGTTGTGGACCATCGACTACAACTTGACCTACAACAGCAACAAGGTTCTTGAGCTCATCAGCGACGATCCTGACTACTTCGTGACCACTGGCGGTATCGGCATCAACGGTTCGGCCCAGGCTCACGTGGCAGGTTATCCCTCCAACAGCTTCTACGTTTACCAGCAGGTTTACGACCAGGCTGGCAAGCCCATCGAGGGTCAGGTTGTTGACCGCAACGGTGATGGCGTGATCAGTGACGCCGACAAGTATCTGTACAAGTCACCGTGGGCTCCCGTGACCATGGGTCTGGCTTCACGTCTCGACTGGAAGAACTGGGACTTCGGTTTCAGCCTGCGTGCCAGCATCGGCAACTACGTGTTCAACAATGTGATGCAGGGTTATCACAACGTGAGCCCCGCAGCTGTATTCGAGGAGGTCAGCGGCTTCTATCTGAACAACCGTCCCAAGTCATCGGTTGAGATGGGCTGGCAGACTTATAACAACCACGCTATCTTCAGCGACTACTGGGTACAGAATGCTTCGTTCCTCAAGTGTGACAACATCACTCTGGGTTACAGCTTCAACAACCTGTTCAAGCATGGCAGCTACCACGGTGTGGGCGGCCGTCTCTACGGTACCGTTAGCAACGTGTTCTGCATCACCAAGTATGATGGCATCGATCCCGAGGTCTTCGGTGGTATCGGCGGCGACATCTTCCCGCGTCCCATCTCGTTCATCGTTGGTTTGAGCCTGAACTTCTAATTTGGTTGACACATTATACTAATTTATAATTAGATGATCACAATGAATAAGTTTTTCAAATATATATTGAGTGCTGCTGTGGTGCTGATGATGGCTGGGGGTCTTACCTCCTGTATCAACGACCTGGACGTGGAGCCCATCGATCCCTCGTTGAAGAGCGATGTTACTCCCGAGCAGTTGTTCAACAAGTGCTATTCAGTGTTCGCCACCTCGGGTAATAATGGTGGTGACGACAATGTTGACGTTGACGGTCTTGACGGCGGTTTCCAGCACAAGTATCGTCAGCTGTGGAACTCCAACGAGCTGACAACCGACGAGGCTATCTGCGGTTGGGGTGATGAGGGTATCCCCTCCTATTGCCACAATACCTACGATGCCAGCCACCCGATGCTGCGCGGTTTCTACTATGGTCTTTGTATCGGTATCACCTTCTGCAACCAGTATCTGCAGGTTTTCCCCGACTATGATGCCACGATGACTGCCGAGGTTCGCTTCCTGCGTGCCTTCCAGTTCTATCTGTTGACCGATGCCTTTGGCAACATCCCCTTCGCTACCACCATCTCGGGTGAGAACCCCGAGCAGTACACCCGTGCTCAGGTGTGCGAATTTATCGAGAGCGAGCTTAAGGCCATTATCGGTGAGAGCGAGAGCGACAACGCTACCATTCTTGCTGATCCCAAGCCCAAGAAGTACGGTGAGACCGGTTATGGCCGCATCGACAAGGCTGCTGCCTGGATGCTGCTGGCCCGTCTGTACCTGAACAGTGAGGTGTACACCGGTACTCCCCGCTGGCAGGATGCTGCCAACTATGCTCAGAAGGTGATGAACTCAGGTTACAAGCTGCACACCGAGGGTTACAATGCTCCTGGTGCCGATGGCGTTTATCGCGAGTTCACTGCTTATCAGATGTTGTTCATGGGCGACAACGCTAAGACCGATGCTGCCTATGAGGCCGTATTCCCCGTTATCCAAGATGGTCTGCGCACCACTTCATGGGGCGGTACCAACTTCCTGATCTGCTCTACTGTAGATGCTGATGTTCATCCTTATCCCTATGATGAGACTGAGGTGAATGGTCTGTACAACAACAGCACTTGGGGTGGTAACCGTGCCCGTCCCGAACTGATTCGCTTGTTCTTCCCCAACGATGACGCTCCCGAGGCTCATGCCTATATCGTAGCCGAAGCCGCTGGTGACGACCGCGCCCTGTTTGAGACCGAGGGCCGCTACCTCAATGTTGAGGACGAGTCCAACTTCAAGTATGGCTATGCTATTGCCAAGTTCAACAACTTCAAGTGTGACGGTACCAAGGGCAGTGACATTACCTTCGCCGACTCGCATCTGTTCTATATGCGTGTGGCCGAGGCTTACTTGACCTATGCCGAGGCGCTGACCCGCTTGAATGGCGGTACCGCTCCTGCCGATGCAGTAGCAGCCATCAACGCCATTCGTGGCCGTGCTCATGCCGCTACCCGCACCACCTATACCCTCAACCAGATTCTGGACGAGTGGGCCCGCGAGTTCTACTTCGAGGGTCGCCGTCGCGTCGACCTGATCCGCTTTGGCAAGTTTGGTGGCAACACCGACTACAAGTGGCAATGGAAGGGTGGCGCTTATGCCGGCCGTGACTTTGAGGCCTTCCGCAATGTGTTTGCCATCCCCACCGATGACCTGATTGCGAACTCCAAGCTGAAACAGAATCCCGGTTATTGATGCTACAGTACTGTCTAACACTATAAAATGACAATAAGAACATGAAAAAGATATTTTTATCATCATTGATGCTGTTGAGCATGGCTCTCATGTTCACGGCTTGCGAAGATGACCGCGATTCCAACCCCACGCTGGTGCAGCCCACCACGTTCACGCTCAATAACCCCGTGAACACCCTGGTTGACCTGGCTGAGTCAGTTGCTATCCCGTTTGCATGGACACAGCCCGATTACGGTGGCTGGCCCGCTGCTGTGCAGTATCAGCTGGAGGTGTCGCCCACCAACCAGTGGAACGTGTCGACCGACGATGCTGCTGCCGACGAGAGCGGCGCTACCATCGCCGACTATGCTATCCTGCCCAACGTGTACGCTTCGTGCACGGCCGAGATGCCTGCTGTGGAACTGGCAAAGGCTCTTGTTTCCATCTGCAACTGGGAAGAGGATAATGTGCCCGAGAAGCAGACCGTCTATGTGCGTTGCAAAGCTTCCACTTCAGGTACTACTACCATTTACTCAAATGTAGTTTCTCTGGATGTTAATCCTTACTACATCGAGCTGGCTGACGCTGCTATCGAGCTGTGGTACCTCGTGGGTGAGGGCATTGGCTCGGCTGACTGGGACAATGGCGAGAATAGCGTGGCTACTGGCGGTCTGATCCCGATGTATCCTATCGAAGGTAACGATTATGACAAGCGCACCGGCCAGGGCGAGATCCAGTATGTTGGTTACTTCATGGCCGGCAAGGGCTTCAAGATTATCATGACTCCGGGTAACTGGGATAACCAGTGGGGTATGGGCGACGGCGGCTTCGTCAAGAACGACGGCGGCAGTGGCAACCTTTCCGTTGAAGCCGACGGCTATTATCGCATCAGCCTGAATACCGCTACCGACAAGCTCGTGATCGAGCCTTACGACGGCGCAGTGGGCGTCTATGCCCAGATTGGCATGCCTGGCGCTTATCAGGACTGGAATCCTGCCGAGAACCTGATGAACGGCATGAGCACCAGCGTTGAGAACCATGACTGGTACTTGATGTCAGTGACCTACAGTGCGGACACCGAGTTGAAGTTTGCTGCCGATGGCGCTTGGGATGTTAACTGGGGTAAGAAAGTCTTCCCCTATGGTATCGGAACTCAGGGTGGTGATAACATCCCCGTTCCTGCTGGCACCTACAATGTATTCTTCAACGATATCTTGGGTACTTACAACTTTGTTGCGGTAAAGTAATTAATAATTAGTTGTGAGTTTTGAGTTTTTGGTTTTAAGTACGATTACAATCGCCTGAAGATGGTGAGGCAAAAGTATTATTACTTAAAACTTAAAACTTACAACTTAAAAACTGACAAAGAGAATATGAAGAAGTTTTTATATATCGCCGCAACTGCCTTGTTGCTGGCAAGCTGTACCGAGGATTTCAAGGACTGGGCCGAGCCCCAGAGCAATCCTCAGGGTGAAGTGATCACCTTTGGCAACGGCTCAATCACTCCTGTCGGTGTGATCGACTTTGCCGAGGTGACCGAGGAGCGTGTTAAGGTGTGTGACATCGTTGCGCCCTCTTCCAATGATACGACCTATAAGCCAGAACCTGTCATCCTCCTGAATGGTCAAGAGTTCGTGCTGGGTTTGGATGGCACACTCGATGCCAAAGAGCTCCAGAACTTCGTGACCTCGACCTATGGCAAGGCTCCCGAGCCTCGCGTGCTCACTGCACAGGTTATATGGGTGATGACCAATGGCGTGACTTCTACCACCATCAAGAGCGCCCCGTTTGAGGTGACCGTAATCCCGGCTCCCATCGCTGTACCCGACCTGTGGTATCTCGTTGGTTCGTGCATCGGTGACGGTAGCTGGGGCAATGAACCCGCCAACGTGGGCACCGCATTGATTCCCATGTACTCGGATGCTGTGGATGACTTCAGCGTTCTGGTCTATGCTGGCTACTTCCCCGCCGGTCAGGGCTTCAAGCTCATCCATCAGCCCGGTAACTGGGACGAGCAGTGGGGCATGAAGGACGGCGTCATGGTGAAGAACGATGGCAATAGCAGCAATATCGAGGTGGCTGCCGACGGCTACTATCTGTTGACCTACGACATGAATACCGAAACGTTGACGATGACCCCCTTTGAGGGCGAAGTCGGTGTTTACGGCATGATGGGTATGCCCGGCGGTTACCAGGATTGGAATCCCGGCGGTACGCTGATGAACCCCATGAGCACCGTGGGTGAGAACCATGACTGGATCTTGAAGGATGCTACCTACAGCGATAACACCGAGCTCAAGTTCGCCGCTGATGGCGGTTGGGGCGTGAACTGGGGCAGCGACACCTTCCCCGTTGGCACTGGCGTGCATAATGGTGCCAACATCCCTGTCGAGGCAGGTACTTACACTGTTGTGTTCAACGACCTGTTGGGCAAGTACTACTTCATCAGGCAGTAGTCACTTGCATCTTCAATAACACTGTCGAGGGCACGCTGTCAATCAGCGTGCCCTCGATGTGTTTAAACCGCACCTTAAAAGCTGCCGGAAATGTGAAAAGAAGACTCATTTGTCACAAAAGGGTTTCTGCAAACGATTGCACGCAAAAAAAAATTGCTGATTATGTTGAAATTGAGAAGAAATTACTATATTTGTGGGAAGATAACCACTAAAAAACTATACAGAGACGATGAAAAAGCTTATTACTACCGCAATTGTTGCCATGCTGCCCATGCTGCTGCTGGCACAGGGATGGCCCGCAAATTACGACGGCGTCATGCTGCAAGGATTCTATTGGGATTCTTTCAACGACACCCGCTGGCCCAATCTCGAACGTCAGGCCGATGAATTGGCCGAGTTTTTCAAGCTCGTGTGGATACCGCAGAGCGCTAACTGCGGCGGCACCTCGATGGGCTATGACGACCTGTACTGGTTTACCAACTACAACAGCTCGTTTGGCAGCGAGAGCCAGTTGCGCTCTCTCATCAATACTTTCAAGAGCAAGGGCATCGGCACTATAGCCGATGTGGTCATCAACCACCGCAAGAGCAATAGTGGCTGGTTCGGCTTCCCCAAAGAGACTTATAAAGGCGTGACCTATTCGATGTCGTCAGTCGATGTCTGCTCCACCGATGACGGTGGCAAAGCCAAGGCTGAGGCCGACCGACTGGGTCTGCAACTGGGTAATCCCGACACAGGCGAGGACTGGGACGGCATGCGTGACCTGGACCACAAGAGCCAGAATGTGCAGAACATCGTTAAGGCATATATAAAGATGTTGCTCGATGACTTGGGCTATACCGGATTCCGTTACGATATGACAAAGGGTTATGCCGCCTCCTACACGGGAATGTATAACTCTTATGCCAACGTCGAGTATTCGGTGGGTGAGTATTGGGACGGTTACCTGCCGGCACTCAAGAACTGGATCGATGGCACCAAGGTGAACGGCGTGGTGCAGAGTGCCGCCTTTGACTTCCCCTTCCGCTACACCATCCGCGATGCAGCCAACAATAACAGGTGGACCAATCTGGGCGGCAGTGACAAAGGCCTGAATCTTGCGACCAACTACAAGCGCTATGCGGTGACATTTATCGAGAACCACGACACCGAATACCGCAGTGCCAGTTCTCCCCAAGACCCCATCAAGACCAACATCGAGGCCGCCAATGCCTATCTGCTGTCGATGCCTGGAACGCCGTGTATCTTCCTCAAGCACTGGATCAGTTACAAGGAGAGCATCAAGCAGATGATCTATGCCCGTCAGCTGGCCGGTATCACCAACACCAGCACGACGACCAACATGTCCAAGCAGGAGGCTCAGAACTATTACGTGCAGCGTACCATGGGCACCCGCGGCGCCCTGCTTGCCGCCATGGGCAGCACGGCCTACAATATCCCCGCCTCCTATGTGGAGGTGATGAGTGGAACCAACTACCGCCTGGCTTTGAGCAAGACCACCGAGACGGCTTGGGCAAGCAAGCCGAGTGGTGAATATGAGAGTGCCATCAGCGTGAAACTCACCGCTGTGAGCCAGACCGACGGCGCCCAACTCATCTATACCCTTGACGGCAGTGAGCCCACTGCCAGCAATGGCACACGAGTGGCCGATGGCAGCACCATCACCATTAACGGCAATACCACCCTCAAGGTGGGTCTGTTGATTGGCAGTGCAGTGAGTGGTGTGATTACCCGTCATTATACGATCGACACCAGCGTGTTCGAGCCTTACCAGATTACCGTTTATCTTAAGGATCCCACCGTGGCGCCCAATAATTGGAGTCAGGTTTATTTCTTCTCCTGGGACGACACATCTTCACCTAACGGAGGTTGGCCTGGTGAGAAAATGACGGCTACCAAGGTCATCAACGGCGTCAAGTTCTATTATGACGAATACACCATCAAGAGCAAGGATTATGTCGTGAACTTCGTGTTCAACCAGGGTTCCAGCAGCGGTCAGACCGAAGATGTGACCTATATCAACAAGACCTCCTTCTTTGAGGTGACGACGCAGACCAACAAGTATCAGGTGAGGGACATCACCGATGAATTCCTGCCCTATATCGATGTCGTTAAGGGTGACGTGAACGGTGACAAAGAGGTGAATATCGCCGACGTGAATGCGATTATCAGCATCATCTTGGGCGGTGAGGACATCTATGACGGCCGTTCCGATGTAAATGGTGACGGCGAGGTAAATATCGCCGATGTGAATGCAATCATTGAC
>JAEEGG010004596.1_pt1 | contig 33338 bp, 22 predicted proteins | sample 9134161 | NCBI WGS metagenome assembly JAEEGG01 (sample SAMN16246543, study PRJNA631951) | gut metagenome | biome: gut microbiome; feature: rumen; material: CR-attached | host: Bos | place: Iran: Karaj | collected 2018-10 | reverse complement strand
AAGGTAAAGAAGTTTTTTTTCTGACAGGGGCAGATGAACATGGCCAAAAGGTTCAGCAGACAGCCATAAAACAGGGGAAAACCCCGCAATGCTATTGCGATGAACTGGCAATAGTCTGGAAGGATTTTATTGGCAAGTTGGGGATCTGTAACGATGACTATGTTAGAACAACCCAACCACGGCATAAAAAAGTTGTCACTGCTGTTTTAAGTAAACTTTTCAAGGAAAACCATTTTTATAAAAAAGCATATAAAGGATACTATTCTGCCAAAGAAGAATCTTTTCTAACAGAAAAAGACAGACTCCCTGATGGTACTTTTGATCCCATGTGGGGCGAAGTAAATGAATTAGTCGAAGAGAACTATTATTTTAAGCTAGGGGTTCACCAAGATTGGTTAATCAATTATATTGAGACAAACCCTGATTTTATTTATCCAGACTATCGAAGAAACGAAGTCCTTGGTTTTCTAAAAAAAGAAAAACTGGGAGATCTCTGCATCAGTCGTCCCAAAGCACGCCTTGAATGGGGTATCACATTACCATTTGATACTGATTTTGTAACTTATGTCTGGTTTGATGCTTTAGTCAATTATTTTAGTATTGCGGCTGCACATGGTGACACACAAACATTATCTGCAATTGGCTTAACACCTGAAGATTTCCCGGAAACAGGAAGTCAATCTCTTCAAGTATGGCCTCCAGATTTTCAGTTTATCGGGAAAGATATTGTTAAATTTCATGCTGTCTATTGGCCTATCATGTTAAAAGTCATAGGTGTACCATTACCCAAAAAACTCATTGTCCATGGCTGGTGGCAAAAGAACAATCAAAAAATGAGTAAGAGTACCGGTAATGTTGTTGATCCTATTGGAGTTATCAATGAATGGGGATTGGATGCATTCCGTTATTACACCCTAAGAGAACTTGAAGCCGGACCTGACGGAAATTGGACTGATGCAGGTTTTGAGTCAAGATATCAGGCTGAATTAGCAAATGGTTTAGGGAATCTTGTTAATCGATCACTTTCTATGTTAAACCGCTACAGAGATGGTATTGTTCCTCCACAAAATGATGAACTTAGACAAGATTGTGAAGTAATTGTAGAAAAAGTTAAAGAATCCTATGACACTGTAAAAACCCAGGGTGCCCTTATTCATATTTGGGAGTTAGTCAATCGTGCTAACCAATATGTTGATCAAACGGCACCATTTAAACTTGCCAAGATTCCGGAAGAATCTCAAAAACTAAGTAATGTGCTCTACAATTTGACAGAAATCTGCCGTATTCTCGCTATACTTCTATGGCCGGTATTACCCACAACCTCTGAAAAAGTATATAAACAGTTAGGGTTTTCTTCTATCCCAGACCGCTGGATTGAATGCCAATGGGGTGGAATGAAAGAAGGACATAAAATCAACAAACCTGAACCACTCTTTCCCAGAAGGGATATTAAAAAATAATTGATTATACATCAAATCGTTCGGCAATATGGCCATCTCTAAAAAGGATTTTATTTTTTTTCTTGTTTGCAGCTTGTGGCTTACAATATCGACCATAGCCAAGTCTGATAACTTGACCTCGCAAGAAGATTTGGGGAACTTACTTCCCAAAGAAACATTGGGAGTATTTTCAATCTCTGATAGAGACACAGCGATATCAACATTTCTTCAAACTCCATTTGGGAAACTCTGGAGCCATCCCCAGATGGCTCCATTAAAAAAACAGATTTTTGATAATTTACTAAGTGATTCCTCACTTCTCAGTAACACCAATACTCTATTCAATTTTCTCAGCAATATATCTTTGAAACATATTCGCTCCGGATATATTGCTCTTGTGAAAAATCCATCTGAAGATAATTTCTGGCAAAATACAAATTTCCCTATTTTTCATGCGCTAGAAGTTGATCCTATTTTGGGACTGGAAGTTTCCAGAGATTTGATTGATATAACAAATAAGCTTGCCGAACTCACCCGTACTTCGATTTCTCCTTTTAAAACTGAAACAAATAATAACATTATTTCTATTGGCATTCCTATTTCGGAAGAATATATCAGCCAAATCTCCAAATTTCTCAAAACCTCATTTGAAATAAAACCACATACTCTTTGGATGACAGGACTTGATAACTATCTGCTTCTTGAAATAAATAACACCGCATCCACGAGAATAATATTAAATGCGAAAGGAGGAAATTCGCCATCACTCTCAGAACATCCAGAATGGATAAAAAATAAAAATCGTTTTGCCAATGCCGCATTGTGGGGATGGTGTGACCTTCCACCTATCATTGATAAGTGGATCGAGACCAAGAAAGCAGAGTCTGAAGAATTCACGGATGAAAACAGATCAGAGGTTGAAGAAACATCTGAATCCACTGAAGAATATACACCTGTGAATATGCCTATAATCATTGACAAATTAGGATTAGAATCATTTTTATCTTTAAGTGTCTGTCTATATAATACCCCTGTAGGAATAGCCACAGATTACATTATCACTTCTCCTAAAGAATCCAGAAATGGAATTGCCAAGATCATGGATATTGAAAACGGAGACTGCACTCCTCCAGACTTTGTAGAAGCGAGTGTCCTAGAATATTCGAGAATCAAATTAAATATAGACTCTGCCCTAAATGCAATAGAGAAAATGATCGATGAGATTATGCCAGATGTCCGCGATCTCCTTGTGACATCCATCTTGCCAGGGATATTAGAAAAAGAACAAGATTTTGATTTGAAAAAACAATTTATCCTTCCGATTCAGCACGATATTATTACGATAGTCGATAATGAATCAGCGTGTATCCGATTTTTACAAATAGAAAATGGTGAAAAATATATTGAAAATCTAAAAAAAATCATTGCTGTATTAGCTCCCTTCCCCATCCTGGAATCAAAGGTTGGACATTACAAAATAACATCTATTCCTCTACCCAATTTAGATAATACAGAAAACAAGACCAATTACTGCCATTTTGCTTTAAAAAATAATTTATTGGCCTTTAGTTCTGAAAAAGAAAAAGTTGCCTCTTTTCTTTCCAAAGACTCAAAAGTCAAAACTGCAAAGCTGACAGATATCCAGGGATTCACATCGACAATTCAATTTCTGGATGCACATTCAACTGGTTACATGAAATATAGGAATAGCAAAGAAACTGCACAATCATTTTACAATGAGCTCAAAGCCTTCGCTTCCCAGGAACAAAAACAATCCATGCAACTTCCTCTTTTCAGCCTTTTTTCTCAAAATTTTGGTATTGCTCTGCCATTTATAAAAAGCATTATATCAACCAATACACTTCCTGATTTTAATTCTATAGCAGACTGTTTCTCTTATTCTGTAAGCACTTTTCAAGCAAAAGATGATATTTTTATTTTTCGCTCAATCCTTTTTCATGATAATGCAAACGATCAAAAACAAACAAAGGAAGAAATTGAACTTCCTGAAATCGAATCAGCAAACGGAAATGATGAAATATTTGAAGTAACAATTCCAGAACCGGATCCCATAGTCCCCTTGCCCCCTAGCGATATATCAATCCCAGAGGAAGTACTTGTCCAATGAAATTTTGTTATAATCTGCTTTTTTTAGTTTTTTTCATCGTTTCCGCTCCCTATTATTTTTTTAGATTGTGGAAAAGAGGAAATTGGAAGCAAAATTTTTTACAGCGATTTGGAGTATATTCTCAAAATTTGCACCCGGAAGAAAATGACAGAATAGTTTGGTTCCATGCCGTTAGTGTAGGTGAAATCAATCTTTGTGTTCATCTCATTAAAGAATTTAAAAAGTATTGTCCTCAATTCAAGATTTTAGCAAGTACGACTACCACAACAGGAATGGAGGAACTAAAGAGAAAATTATCATCTGCCGATATCATAAAAATATATTATCCCATCGACTATAAAATTATTGTTCAGAGGGCGTATAATTTTTTTTCACCTGAAGCTATCATATTAATCGAAGCAGAAATTTGGCCCAATTTTTTATGGGAAGCACAAAAAAGAAAAATCCCAACATTTCTTTTAAATGCACGCTTATCAGATCGTTCATTTTCTCGCTACATGAAAGCTGGATTTATCTTTAAAGATATTTTTTCGAGCTTTACTGCTGTCGGAGTACAAGATGAGAATGACAAAAAAAATATTATTTCACTGGGAGTTCTTCCTCAAAATGTCACAATTGCTGGCAACCTCAAATTCGACGGGACTTCCACTACGCTTGATAAAAAATTAGATGTTCCATCCCTGCTCAAAAAATTACACATCAACCCCGATTCTCAAATCCTTGTTGCTGGAAGTACACACTCTGGTGAAGAAATACTATTGGCAAAAATAGCATTGAGATTAAAAAAACGTTTCCCCCATTTTTTCCTGATAATTGTTCCAAGGCATTTTGAACGCTGTAAATCTGTTATTGCCGAGCTTAAGAGTACCGGCATTCGTGCTGTCTTAAGAACAGATCTCAATTCAAGTATTCAAACCTTTAATGAAACACCCGACTGTCTTCTGGTCAACACTACCGGTGAATTACGGTACTTCTATGGTGTGGCAACACTCACATTTATTGGAAAAAGTCTTACTGCAAATGGCGGACAGAATCCCATTGAACCTGCGGCACTGGGAAAACCTGTCCTCTTTGGACCTAATATGCAAAATTTCAGGTCCATTGTCCGTTCTTTTCTTTCTAATAATGCGGCAATACAAATTCAAAATGCAGAAGAATTAGAACATCAGATCACTTTTCTGCTTTCAAATCCTGATCACTGTCAGACATTGGGACGTAATGCATACAATGTCGTTCTAAAAAATCAAGGTGGCATAAAGAAATCGGTAGAAATTCTGTCCAGCGTCCTAAAGAATAAATGAAATGAAGAATTCTATTCACCTAAGTGGTATACATCATCACAATTTAAAGAATATCGATATCGATATTCCTTTAAATAAGTTGACAGTTATCACTGGTATAAGTGGTTCTGGGAAAAGCACTCTTGCCTTTGATGTTCTTTATGCAGAAGGACAACGACGATATATTGAAACTTTTTCCCCGTATGCACGCCAATTCTTTGACAGAATGGACAAACCCAAAGTAGATCATATAGATCACATTCTTCCTTCAATTGCTATCGAACAACGAAACACTGTTAAAACAAGTCGTTCCACAGTAGGTACAATGACAGAAATTTGTGACTATATGAAAATCCTCTGGCCACATATTTCATCCGCATATTGTCCGAAGTGCGGTAAAAAAATTGAATCAATTTCCGCGCATGATATCTGGAATAATTTTTGTGATAAATATCAGGAAATTAATACTTGCCTAATTGTTTTTTGTGTAGAAATCACATCAGGAATTTCTATAAAAAAAGCTATTAAATACATCCATGGCCAAGGATACCGTAGATGTGTATCAAATGGACAAGTTACTGCATTAGAAAATATTCCAGAGAATTATCAAGAAAAGAATTTATATATCATTCAAGATCGTATTACAATCTCGCCTAAATATAAAAAACGCTTTATCGACAGCTGCGAACAAGCTTATAAATATGGACATGATACTCTATATATCTTAGATGAAAAACAACTTGATATAAACAGTGCCATTATATTCTCCAACAAACAAGAATGCTCTAAATGCGGCATCAAATTACCACGTCCGATTCCAGGTCTTTTCAGCTATAATCATCCATTAGGTGCCTGCCCAACATGTCATGGATTTGGGCGCACTATTGGAATAGATCTTGATCTCGTTATTCCTGACAAAACTAAAACACTCCGTGAAGGTGCTATCCGTCCATGGCAAACAGGGTTTTCTATTGAATGTCAGGAGGATATGATACGTCTTGGTGCTATTCGAAAAATTCCACTTGATATTCCTTTTAACAAACTCACTGCTGCACAAAAACGTTGGGTTATTGATGGCGAACCCGATTATGGAAAGGACAAAGAACACAGTTGGCAAACCTCATGGTATGGAATCAATGGATATTTTCGATGGTTAGAGTCCAATACATACAAAATGCACATTCGGGTTTTCCTTTCCAGGTACAGAGCATATAAACTTTGCACAACCTGCAATGGCACCCGATTCGTACCAGAAACATTATATTATAAGTCACCCTATAAAACCGCTGAGAATTGCAAATTGATTACTCTAGCTGACTTTTATAATTTGGAGTTAAAAGATGCATTAATATTTATTCAAAATATTCTCACAGAAAAACTGGATCTACCCGTTCAATTTGCATTGAAGGAAATTTTAAATCGCCTCGTTTTTCTTAATAAAATCGGATTAGGATATCTTACTCTCAATCGACAAACACGGCAATTATCAGGTGGAGAAGTAGAACGTGTAAGCTTAGCATCATGTCTTGGGAATCATTTGGTCAGTACTCTTTACATTCTTGATGAACCCAGTGTTGGTCTTCATCCAAGAGATACTGAACGTCTTTTAGAAATCATCAAAAAATTACGAAACGCTGGGAATACCATTGTCGTTGTCGAACATGAAAAAGCGATTATTCAGTCTGCAGATCACATCATTGATTTAGGCCCAAAAGCAGGCGCAGAAGGTGGGAAAATTATTTATCAAGGTGCATATCAAAAATTTATCGCCACAGATAAAACTCGTTCCAATTCAAGAACAGCTGGCTACATTACAGACCGTCTTAAAATCAATACTCATCCCCCTATTTCTGGGCCAAATAAATTCTTAAAAATAAAAGGCGCAACGGGCAATAATATACATAATCTTGATATAGACATTCCATTGCAAAAACTTGTTTGTATCACGGGTGTAAGCGGTTCAGGCAAAACAACATTACTAAAAAAAATCATTTTCCCTGCTACAGAACGGATTCTTGCATCTAATAACCACTCTTTATATAACTTCCACATCAATGATGAAAATCCTGTCTCTGTATCATCAGTGAAGATCCCCAATAAATTATTGAAAAAAATCCTTCTCATTGATCAATCACCTATCGGTAAAACCCCACGATCCAATCCCGCAATTTATGTAGATGCTTATGATGATTTACGTAAATTTTTTCTATCAAAGCTAAAAGAATCATCTCTTCAAACTCTTTCGGAAATCCAATTAGGAAATTTAAGTTATAATTCTGCTCTCGGTCAATGTCCCCGGTGCAAAGGGCTTGGATTTGAAGAAATCGAAATGCAGTTCCTCAGTAACGTCTATACACGCTGTCCGGTATGCAAAGGAACGCGTTTTAATTCCAAAACACTCGAATTATATATAAAAGTAAGAAAAAGTATTGATTCAAAAGACGAAATAACCATTAATATCGCAGATCTTTTAAATCTATCTATTGATGAAGTTATCTCCATTTTAGAATGCTATCCTAATTCGAGATATGCAGAAAAGGCCTTACAAAAACTCCAAATTATCAATAAAACAGGATTGGGTTATATTATTTTAGGGCAACCTCTCAATACATTATCTGGAGGTGAATGTCAGCGTCTAAAACTTGCGTCACATATTGCTGAAGCACAAAATGATAACATCTCGGGTACAAATCTCTTTTTATTTGATGAACCCAGCACAGGACTTCATTTCGATGATATACAAATACTCCTAGACCTATTTCATTCAATAGTTCGATCAGGTCACAGTATCATCGTTATTGAGCATAATCTTGATATTATCAAATCTTCAGATTGGATCATTGATATGGGGCCAGATGGCGGATATAATGGTGGAAAAGTTCTAGTTCAAGGAACATTGGAACAAATCAAATCATGTAAAACTAGTTATACCGGTCAATTTTTAAGAAATATATCCTGATTACTTTTTCACATGAATACCGAAAGCATTGAACATAATAAAGAAAAAAATCATAAGGAAGTTTCCTGGTATCAACGAATTCTAGTAGGTGAAAACATAAAGTTTACCTTCATTAGAATTTTGATATTGATTGTGTTGGTTGTTATAACAACAAAATATATCATACTCCCTATTCGTTGTGATGGAATTAGTATGGAACCAAATTACTCGGATCAATCCATACACTTCGTTTATAAACTTGCGTATAAATTTTCTGATCCTCAGCGCGGTGATGTTATCGCCATCAAAATACCAGGCGGCAACGCTATGTTAATGAAACGAATCATTGGTCTGCCAGGTGAAAGTGTTAGTATTAAACACGGTACCGTCTTTATCAATGACACTCCCCTGGAAGAACCATGGATGGAATCTGTTAATCGATTTCCATGGGAGCGCAAAGTAATTATATTACAACCAGATGAGTATTTTGTAATTGGGGATAACAGAACTATGCCCATGGAACTTCATGTTCATGGTGAAGTTAAAAAAGAACGAATTTTAGGGAAAATCATTAAATGAAAAACTGGTTTTCAAAAATTGTATACACTCTTTTGATTGGAGGGATCTTATGGTTTTCATGGGGATATTTCTTCCCATCTGAAATCAATAGGATCTGCAAAAGGCTAAATTCTCTTGCAGTCTGCCTCTCTTTTTCATCATCCGGGTCGTACGTAATGAGAATGGCGGCAGCTGACAGTGTTAGGGATTTCTTCTCAACAAACATTGTTGTTAATCTCGATGGGGTACATACACGTGCTGAATATATTTCAGGAAGAGCTGAAGTCATGAGTATTCTTACAACGGCTCGTACTTATCTTAAGGAGTTGAATGTTAAATTTGAAGATCCCCAAGTTGAGCTAGATGAATCAAAAACTCATGCCGTAATGGAAGTTTTGACAAGGATTACCTTGGATGAAAATCGAAGAGATAAAATCTATCAGCTTATTCGTCTCAATTGGATAAAAGAGGGAGACAAATGGCGTATTGAACGCGTAGATACACTAAAAATGCTGGGAAGAGAAAACATCTAAGACATATTTTCTACTGCATAAACAAAAGGCATCATATCACTTGTATAATACCCTATTGATTGTATTAATAAATTTTCCAGGTGTTTCAATATCCTTAAAGCTCATTCGATTTATATTGAGATCACGGAGCCATCGAATTTTTTCTGGAGTTTCTAAATCAATCTTTTGATGCTTGCCTATTGTCAAATAGAGTTGATCTATTCCCTTATATTCCCAAAGCCCCGTCTGCAAACTAACATTCTCTGCCAGTTTTTTCATGTAAACTTCTGTAGATACTCCCGATCTACTTTCTATTGATTGAAACAATGATATATCGATCTCCAGCCAATCAAAATTAATTTTCTTAAAGAATAAATTCCAAATCCCTATTTTCCCTTCTACATGATCAATTTGAGCAAGTAACAAATTATTCATGATGGTAGGATGATAAATTGTAATATTATTAATCGCAATCACCCCCTTGAATGGATCTATATGAACCTTTTCGACCTTCATTGAAAGTCCTGTTTCTTTTGCTAATTGTGTATCAATGTAATACTTGAATAACTTATCCTTAGCAAAAAATAAAATCACCCCTATCAAAATAATCAATAAGAGTAATTTGACAATGAGACCTTCTATAAACCTAAAAATGAACATAAAACCCACACTGCAAACAACCGCTGTAATTTAAATGTTTGCTTTATGTTATGTTATAAATCAAACATTTTGCCGGGATTCAAAATACCATTGGGATCCAAAGCCTTTTTCATAAAACGCATTAATTGAATAGACTGTTCTCCCAAAGCCTGTGGCAAAACCTTCTTTTTGGAAAGCCCAACTCCATGTTCACCTGTCACAGAACCACCCAGCTGAAGAGCAACTTTAAAAATATCGTCAAAAGCTAATTCGACTCTTTTCATTTCATCTTCATTCTTTTCATCGATCAAGAATGTTGGATGTAAATTCCCGTCACCAAAATGTCCAAAAATTCCTACTTTAAGATCTTGTTTTTGAGCTATTTCTTGAACAGCTTTAACCATATTGACCAATTTACTCCTTGGAACAGTTACATCTTCTAAAATCGTTGTTGGGCTTACTTTTGCCAACGCGGATAATGAAACTCTTCGTCCTTCTGCCAACTGTTTGGCCTCTGCGGCATCCGCGGCAATCCTAACATTTCTACAACCATTTGAATTAGCTATTTCACACATCCGATCCGCTTCTTCATCTACAACAGAAGCATGACCATCTGTTTCCATAAGAAGAACAGCTTCACAATCCAATGGCAATCCAATATGAGAGTAACTCTCTACACAGGCAATCGTTGTCTTATCTAAGAACTCCAATGTGCATGGGATAATATGAGCTGCAATGATATCAGAAACAGTTTTCGCGGCATCCTCCATTTTTTCAAAAATGGCCAGCATTGTTTTTCTGGATTTCGGCGGCGGAACCAATCTCAATAAAGCTTTAGTGATGATTCCCAATAAACCTTCAGAACCAATAAATAAATCTTTCAAATTGAAACCCGCAACATCCTTAACACATTTATTCCCCATCCAGACTATTTCTCCGTTGGGCAGAACCACTTCCAACCCCATAACATAATTGCGTGTTACTCCGTATTTTAAACCTCTAAGCCCGCCTGAATTTTCAGCGATATTCCCTCCAATCGTTGAAATCTTCATCGAACCCGGATCAGGCGGATAAAACAAACCAGCATTATCTACAAGTTCAAAGAGGGTTTGCGTTCTCATACCGGCTTCAACCAATATAGTTAAATTCTGAGTATCCAGCTCCAACAGATGATCCATCTGTGTCAAACAAACGACAATAGCATCCCCGCTTTCCAATGGGAGACTTCCACCGCTTAAACCAGAACCATTCCCCCTCGGAACAATTGGAATCCGTTTCTCATTTGCATATTTCAGAACAGCAGCAACTTGCTCACTATTCTGTGGAAAAACCACAGCACGGGGCATTTGCCACAATACAGAAGTTCCATCATAAGCATATGGCAAAATATCTTCTTTCTCTGTCAGAACATTTTCCGCACCAACTATTTTTTTAAACTCTGTTATCATTTTGATTCCATACTGTGATTTGCGTTGAGCCATAAAAGTTCATCCCATCAAACTCAACCACACATTTTTAACACCTTGGCAATGATTATTCAATAAGATATAAAGCGATTGGTTAAAATAAAAGAATTGAAAGAATAATTGACAAACCTCTCCTTACTGTATATCCTACATCTGCTTTTGGGGCCAGCATAGCTCAGCGGTAGAGCATTCGATTTGTAATCGAATGGTCGTCAGTTCAATCCTGACTGCTGGCTCCATTTCTTTCTGAGATTATCGTTTTCCCTCTCATTCCATTCAAATTAGCAAAAAACCTAAAATAGAGAAATTAGAGAACCGTAGAAGTGTAAAAAATGGTGGACGATGAGGGATTTGAACCCCCGACATCCTGCGTGTAAAGCAGACACTCTAACCGCTGAGTTAATCGTCCAAAATTGGTATCGGAGTTAAGATTAGGCTTAACTCAAAGTTCTCGCCAAACAGGCGGGAAACTTCATTATGCCGGCATTCCGCATAAACGGCACAACCCAAATATACAGATTATTTTTAAAGACAGCAATCTTTTCTTATTTTAGAACAGCAGATATTTTTTGTGTGTTTTTCCTTTGCGCACTGATATCTCAAACGCTTTCTGGGGATTTTTCTCTGTCAGGCGACGAATATCGGAGCGGCTAAAATTGGCTTTTTCCAGGCGCGGAATGAGTTTATTGAAAATCGTCAGGTACATTCGGTCCTCACCCATTTTTTTCAGTTCATGTTTTTCATCCACAGACCAGTAATGCGCCTGGGAGATCAGTACATGATCCAGCATATCCGCTTTTTTCAAACGGTAAAGTGTTTTTATCGATTCTGTAATGTCCGTGGTTTTCACATTATCTAAACATATCCAGGCCCCTAATCGCGTTACCTCCAACAAATCTGACATATCACTCTCCTCGGTATGTGCCCAAATCAGAGCACTGGCATCAACACTTTCTTTTCTCAGTAGGCTCAGTCCTTCTAAAACCGAAATAGAATTCGAGGCATGAACCATGATCGGCAGTCCTGTTTGCAGATGCGCTTTCCCCGCAGCTTGGAAAAGTTTTCCATGCAGAGCCGATAATCCTGTTCCCTCGACTCCAATCTGAATAAAGCCCGGTCGTATCCCTGTATCACCGACCCCATACCAAGATTCTCTTATCCAACGGAATGCGATATCTTCCACCGTATCTATCCGCACATATTCAGGCAGATAACGATTTTTATCTGTTCCACTGCAGCCAGTATTGGTCAGGATATTCAGCCCAGAGGCTTTGGATAAACGCTGCAGAAACCGAACATTGCGTCCGCCATAAACCGAAGTACAATCCACCAGTGTATCGCATCCGGCGCGTTTCAATGCTAACAGATACGGCATCAAAAGATTAAAGGCTTTCTCCATGTCGTAGCGGATAGCGCTTCCCTCATGGATTCCATTAAAGTCACGAACTAAATATTCATGAGGCAATGTCATCCCCATTTTAGAGGGACGAATATCCCCATTCACAGTCATAACCCTGCCCCAACAGAGATCAGGCAACTTTGCCTCAGAATCCCTTCCAAAAACGGAAGGCATGGAAATCCCCGCACATTTTGCGGTTACGGCTAAAGCACCGGCCGCGGACATCAACAAGAAAGCTCTCCTGTTCATGCGTCTAAAGATAACATACCTTTCACTGGTGAGCAATCTCTCTCTAAATTATTCGTAAGCATGCTTCGGAAATTTTTTTGACTTTTACGACAAAATGTCGTATATATAATGGATTGACGTAATCCATCGTCATTCTAAGTAAAAGAAAAAGAACACTATGAACAAAAAAAATATTAAATCAAGCAGCAAGCCATTTTTGGCCGGGGTCACCATTATGATGACCGTACTCTGCGCCGCTGGGATATGGGTCAAACAAACCCAGAAACAAGCCCAGACTGACCACAACCAACTGGCCCAAAAGCTAGAGACAGAAACTAATCAGCTTCGCAAAAAAATCAACGAAGCCAGTTCACAATACTTGGTCGAAGCTAACCGTATCAATGCCGAACAACATAATCCGCTGGATCCGGAAATCCTGATACAGCAACTGTATAAGCTAAAAGACCTGCCGAACAACAAAGCCCGCACTCCCCACGCTTTTTACTGTCTGCAAGGGCTCTTGCTAAATGGAACTAATTCGCTCCCGGCTTTGAAAGACCTTCTCATTGACGGCTATGACTTCAACCTAGACGTGCGCCCTCTCTACTCTTCCCGCACACTAAGACAAGAGATCGCCTCGTTGCTAGTCGCTATGGGGAATCGTCCTGCGGCAGACTTGCTGAGTCAGCTACTACCTGTAGCACAGACCGTGGAAGAATTGACCAACCTTTGTAAAGCACTGCTGAATGTTTCCGACGGATACCGTCCCTACTGCATCAGCGCCGCACGGGATATGTATAACCACTTAACTGATCTGGAACAGGCCAGCTCCGACCAACAGGATATCAAAAAGATATACAATCTGCTCTTTACCGTCCTGTGTGACGAGGAATTTGCCATTGAACTTCTGGAAAAACGCGAGTGGCTCCAGGAAAAAGGTAAACTGGATAGTACATTGCTCGGCGAAGTCAAGAACGCCCTGCCATCTGAAACATTCATGGACTATTGTTATGAGGGCTATCTGCATCAAAAGGAAAATCATAGAAAAACAGACTACATTCTGCTGACCACAGCAAAGGAAAACATAGCTACCCCAAAAGCCACAGAAATGCTTCTGGCTACGCTGAAAGACTCTTCTCCCCTTGAACGCTATAGCAGTGTCATGGGACTCTCGCTGGATCCCAATTTCGGAGCCACTCTGCTGGTCGGTTCAGCTCCGCTCACCGTCCAGCAAACCTCCAGTACCGAAGATCTCAACCTGATCCAGAAAGTCAACGACCGCCTGCACTTTCTGAACATGCTGGAAGCCCAATTCCCCGATGACGAAAAAATGACCCGCATTGTCGGACTGGTCCGTTCCAACCTCCAGCACACCGCCAGCACCGACCCCAACAAAGGAACATGGGGCATGGATGAAGAATCCATAAGTTTCTTCCAAGACCTGGCCAACGAAGCCATTAACAAGACCATTAATCAATTTGTCGAGAATGCCTCCAAAAGAATAGACGAAAAAAACAACAAACAAAAAACTGAAAAATAACTTATACCTATGAAAAAATTTTATATCTTTATCATCCTGAGCTTGATCATCGCGGGAATCTCCGCAACCACTGTCTGTCATATCCGTGGTTCTAACGAGAGAAAACTCACACAGATGAAAGATCAATGGAACAATGAAAAACAGGAACTTCAGGCCCAACTGGACGACATCACAACCCAGATAGAAGAATTGGAAAATCAGAAAAATGAACTGAATTTCCCGGAACTGGATCCTGCAGTTCTCATTAACCGTCTGCGGAGTATGGTAGATATGGCCGATCCCGATAAAACAGGAGTAGAATTGTCTGAGATCGTTTTTATGGGAAATACGCCCCAGACAAACGAAGTTTTGCTGAGTCAAGGACATACACAAGTACGAGAAGCCTTCTTCATCTTCCTGGGACTACGTAACCAAGGTGATCGCTCTCTGGAATCCATTAGGGAATACCTGACCAGCGGCGACAACGTAACACTCTACAGAGAACAAAATATCCTTCAAGTCAACGGCAGAAAGATCCGCTTTCGCAATGATCCGTCATGTGTCATTCCAACAACCTCACGACTGGGACTGATCCAGACACTAGGAGGAATCAAGACCCCAGCGGCAATGGGATTGCTTTGTCAGACCATGCAAAGCTCCACCGATCTGGAGGAGATCCTGAGCGCAGGCAAAATCCTTCTGACCGCGGACAAAAACACCTATAGCAAAGCCATCCTGACCGTCTGCACCTCTGTCTTTCCCAACCTCAAAAATCAGGAACAAAGTGTACTGTTATCTTTTATCAAAGACATCAGTGAAGAGGGCTATAAAAACCTGCTGGCTAATCTCATTCTATATGACGAGAACGGAAAACTTTCTCTGGACATACTCCGCAGAAAGATAGAAACTCTGGGTGAAGCCGCTCTGCAAGAGTCCATTGATGTCTTCAACCGCGATGGTACTTCTCTGAAAGATAAAATGGGGATACTGGAAACTGTAAAGGGATTCATCGGTTCAAATGAACAGGTCAACACCATGTTCACCAGCTTCATCAACGGACTAGAAGGCGATGACAAAGATATGTTCGGTTCAGTGGTCATCATGCTCGGCGCAAGAGAACTGAATCACAACGAAAACAAAGCTGAAAAACAGCAGCAATATCTAAACCTGCTGAGTCAACTGAACACATCAGAGAATGATCAGTCCCTCTTTGGCGAAACATTGAGAATAGCAAACGATCTTTTCAATCAACGAATCGAACAAGGAGATAACTTCAATGAAGATGAATACTTGAAGCGACTCCTCTCTTCCGACTATATCCAGAAAATGATGAACAATACCACAACCTATATACAGAACCATCCCGAATCGAACTTGGGCACAATTAACTTATCCCCATTCTGATTTGCGAACTACTTGGAACATTTGTTCCACAAATCGAAGAGGAGGATTTATCTTAAACCCTCCTCCTCGATTCAGTATAATAATGATGTATTAAAAACTACTTCTGTTCAGCTGTATTTTCGTTGTTTTCCGACGTTTTTTCCGTATCCTGAACATCTTCTTCAGGATCCCATCCACCGCCCAGAACCGTATAGAGTTTGATTTGAAACACCTGCTTTTGGAGATATAAGCTGACCAACAAATCCTGCGCTCCACGCAAAGAACGCTGCGCATCCAATACGCTCAAGGAGCTGTCTAAATTAGATTCATAACGGGATTCCGTCAGCTCGTAAGTCTTTTTCACAGAATCAACATAAGCCTGCTGAGCCGTCAGTTGACGATCGACCGTTCCCAAAACCGCCAGCACATCCGCCACTTCACTGAACGCGGATTGGATGGCTTCTTCGTAACTGTTGATCATCATCTCTTTCTTCACCTTGGAAGCCTTGTGAGAAGACCAGGTTCTTGTGTCGAAGATCGGCAGCACGACCTGCGGAGCATAGCTCCAATAACCGCTGCCTGACTTAAACAAACCGGATAACTCACTGCTGGCGGATCCAATGGCCGCTGTCAGAGAAATCCGAGGGAAATAAGCCGCTCGAGCCGCGCCGATGTTGGCATTAGCCGCCAAAAGCTGATGCTCGGCCTCCAGAATGTCAGGACGTTTGAGCAAGATATCCGAAGACAGTCCCGCGCAAACCTCTTGAGACGGTTTCAGCGATGTAAGCGAATCCGGAAGCAGTTCTGCAGGGACTTCCGTGCCTGCCAGAAAATCCAGTTGGTTTTTATCCTGCGCATAAGACTGCAAATATGTAGCCGCCGATCTTTCAGAAGCCGCCACCTGAGAGGCAGTACGGCTCAAATCGATCTCGGAGACCAATCCCAAGTCATAGTTGTTCTTCACCAGATCATACGTCTTGCGATAGTCTTTCACCAGATTCTGATTGATGTCATAGCATTCCTTATCCGCCGCCAGCCGCAAATAGGTCTGAGCGATCGCCGAAATGACCGAGATCTGCGCGCTGCGCTGTGCCTGTTCTGTAGCCAGATACTCCTGCATAGCCGCATCTTTCAAACTGCGGATACGACCAAAGAAATCAATTTCCCACGCAGCCGCGCCTAAACCGACATCATCCCGTTCCGTAGTCATTCTTCGACCTGTTCCAGATAGATCAGCAGGAACACGAGCCCGGCTGATGCTTCCAGTAGCATTGATCACCGGCAGCAATCCTTCCGCCTGGATGTGGTACAACTTGCGATAGTATTCCACATTCAAAGCCGCTCCCTTCAACTGCCGGTTATTCTCCAGCGCGATCCCAATCACCTCTTGCAGCTTAGGATCCGTAAAGAAATCACGCCATCTCAGGTTCAACACATCCTCTCCAGTCGTTACATTTTCCTTAGTAACCTTTGTTGGATCATACGCTTGTCCAGTGGGCCATTCAGTTGGGACCGGAGATGTCGGGCGCTCATATTTAGGTGCCATTGTACAACCGACCATCATCAAAACTGATGCCGCAATAGCAAACACTGTGAATTTATTCTTTCTCATCTTATCGAGCCTCCGTTACTTGTGTTTCTGTTGAGAGTTTCATTCTCTTTTGAGCAGACTTTTGCAACTCCTTCTTAGCCAGCAATCTCATAATAATCACATAGAAAAGCGGAGCGAAAATCAATACCAGGAAGGTCGCACTGATCACACCACCTAACACCGGGATACCGATCGCGTTTTGCGCTCCGGATCCAGCCCCAGATGTATAAGTCAGCGGCAGCACACCAAAGCCAAATGCCAGAGAGGTCATCATAATAGGACGGAAACGCAGTTTTGCGCCTTCCAATGTAGCCGGAATCAACTCCATTCCTTCTTCCACACGGGCTTTAGCAAACTGAACGATCAAGATCGCATTCTTTGTCGTCAACCCCAGCGTTGTCAGCAGACCGATCTGAAAGTACACGTCATTAGGCATCCCCATCAGACTGGACGCAATACAACCACCGATAGCACCCAGCGGCAGTGTCAGCAAGACCGCAATGGGGATCGGCCAGCTTTCATAAAGCGCGGCCAAGCAGAGGAAGATGACCAGCACAGAAAACGCGTACAAAGGTCCGGTCTGAGACGTAGACTGACGTTCCTGATAGGACAAACCCTGCCAGTCACAGCCGATACCAGACGGCAATTTCTTTACAAAATCCTCCATCATTTTCATAGCTTCGCCCGTACTGCGTCCCGGCGCGGCTTCACCCAAAATGTTCATGCTGGGGAACCCGTTGAAACGCTGCAAACTGGGTGAACCAAAAGTCCAATAACCGCTGATCAACGCGGAAACAGGAACCATCTTACCCGACTTATTGCGAACATACAAATTACCGATATCATCCGGCAGCATACGATAGCGAGGATCCGCCTGCATATAGACACGTTTGACACGGCCGTTCAACACAAAGTTGTTCACATAAGCGGAACCAAACGCGGTCGAGATCGTATTATGTATCTCATTGATAGGAATACCCAAACTGCCGGCCTTTCCCCAATCCACATCCAAGTGATATTGAGGAACATCATCCATACCATTTGGACGCACCACAGCCAATGTCGGATTGGGAGACTGAATATCCGCCATTACCATTCCCATCAACTGATTTCTGGCATCAGTCAAAGCTTCATGGCCTACACCACCCATGTCGATCAACTGGAAGTCAAAGCCCTTCGCCTGACCTAACTCCATGATAGGCGGCGGTGAGAAAGCATAGATATTCGCCTCACGACTCCCAAAGAAGCGAGCCATTACACGCCCTGTGATGGCAGGTACTTTTTTGTCCGCCCCCACACGTTCATCCCAGTCTTTCAACTTCACAAACGCGATACCTTGATTCTGCCCCGCGCCGCCTAAGCCAAAACCGACTATTGTCATAATCGATTCAACACTATCCTTTTCATTTTCAAGGAAATAATTAGCAACTTTCATCACAACCGCTTTTGTTTGCTCGGTCGTTGAACCTGGCGGTGTATTGACCATCATGATGACCATACCTTGATCCTCATCAGGCAGATAAGAGGTGGGCATTCCCGTGAAAACATAGACAAATGCCACACAAATAATGGCATAAAGCAGAAAATAACGCACCTTGCGATGCAGAGAATGTTTCAGCATCCTCACATAACCATTTCGGCAGAAATTGAAACATTTCTCAAAAATCCTGAAAAATGGACGAAATATCTTGAGTCCTGATTCAGAATTATGTGTTCCTTTTTCCTTTTGCTTCAGCATTGTAGCGCACAACACCGGTGTCAGCACCAAAGCCACCACCACAGACAGCAACATGGAAGAAACAATCGTGATGGAGAACTGACGATAAATAACACCTGTTGATCCACTGAAAAACGCCATTGGACCAAACACCGCGGAAAGTACCAGACCGATACCGATCAAGGCACTGGTGATTTGATCCATAGATTTGGAGGCAGCTTCACGCGGAGAACATCCTTCCTCCTCCATGATACGTTCCACATTTTCTACAACGACAATGGCATCGTCCACCAACAAACCAATGGCTAGTACCATGGCGAACATTGTCAACATATTGATGGAATAACCAAAGATCATCAGAACAGCAAATGTTCCTAAAAGAACGACCGGCACAGCAATCGTCGGAATGATCGTAGAGCGGAAGTTCCCCAAGAAGACGAACATCACGATAAAGACCAAAATAATGGCCTCTACCAAAGTATGAACGACCTCTTTGATCGCGACTCGAATAAACGGAGTCGTATCATAAGGATACATCACATCCATCCCCGGAGGCAGGAAGGGTTTCAACTCTTCCATCTTCTTCTTCACATTATCCGCCGTAGTCAAAGCATTCGCGCCGGAGGCCAGACGAATACTGATACCCGCCTGATACTGATTATTGTAACGAACATCAATGTTATAATTATCAGTACCCAGTTCTGAATGTCCAATATCGCTGACTCGAACTACAGAGCCGTCATCATTCGTGCGGATCGGAATAGCATCGAATTCTTCCGGAGTTTTGAGAAAGCTCTGTACAATAATGGACGCATTCAACCGTTGTCCCTCAGGAGCCGGGCCGTCACCAAACTGACCAGCGGAAATCTCTACATTATAACTGCGCAAAGCCGTAGCGACATCACTGAATGTCAATCCGTATCCTACCAGTTTCTCGGTGTCGATCCAAATACGCATAGCATATTCACCGCCAAATACCTCAACTTCACCTACACCCTCTACACGAGCCAGCACACTTTCCAACACCGATTTGGCATAGTCGCGCAAATCTTCACCGTTCATGCTGCCGTCATTGGACGTGATACCCACAAACATCAAATAACTGCGGGTACTCTTCACTACGGAGACACCTTTATTTTGAACGTCAGATGGCAAACCGGCCATAGCCAGCTGCAGCTTATTCTGCACCTGTGCCCAAGCCATATCCGGATCCACACCCGGAGCAAAAGTCAGCTCCAGACGGGCACGGCCGGAAGATTCGCTGGTCGCGCTCTGATAAAGCAAATTATCAAAGCCGATCATCTTTTGCTCAATGATCTGAGTTACGGAATTTTCAACCGTTTCCGCAGAACCGCCTGTATAATTCGCGGAGATAGCGATCGTCGGCGGAGCAACATTAGGATACTGTGCAATGGGCAGAGTAAAAATAGCCATCACACCCGAGACCATCAATATGATGGCGATCACCCATGCGAACACGGGACGATCCAGAAAGAATTTTGATAACATACTATTCCTCTTTAGTCCTCACCAACCTATTGTGCCGCCGCGTCTGCCTTAGCGGAAGTCCTGCTGAACACTCCCTTGTATTCTTCGGAGGCAGCACCTTCATGAGAAATCTTTTGGAGTCCCTCAAGCACGATATGATCGTCCTCTGTGATACCAGATTTCACCATCCACATATTGCCGATAGCGCGATCGACTTCGATCATCTGACGATATGTCTTTCCATCTCTGTAAACCATCACATAAGGATTGCCTTTACGATCTCTGGTCACCGTTTCCTGCGGCAGCATCAGAGCTTCCTTGTTGATACCTTCCTTCACGATTGCCCTCACATACATACCCGGCAGAAGTTCTCCATCCGGATTCGGGAACACCATACGAAGAGTCATTGTGGAGGTCGTAGGATCGACCGTCACATCACGGAACTGCAATGTTCCTTTGTGTGAATAAGTGGAATCATCATCCAACATCAGTTCCACTTCAGTCACTGTTGCACCGTCATAGGTCAACTGACCGTTTTGAAGCCGTTTCTTCAGTCCAAGTAAATCAGTTGTAGATTGGGGTACATCCACATAAATGGGATCCAGCTGCTGCACTGTGGCCAGCGGTATCTGTTGATAAGCGGTCACTGTCGCGCCATCCGTCACAGAAGAGGTACCAATGCGCCCGGTTAGCGGAGAAAGTACTTTGGAGTAATTCATGTTGATCTCTGCTGTATCCACCATTGCCTTGTAATACTGGATGTCCGCTTCGGCCTGTTTCAATGAGGAAGCCGCGTCATCATAATCCTGCTGACTGACAGCTTTGTTTTCCAACGCCTTCTGATAACGATCCACACGCAGCTGAATAGCCGGCAAATTCGCCTCAGCGCGTGTCAATGCCGCTTTAGCGTTATTCAAGGCAGCCTGGAACGGAGCGGGATCTATCTGATAAAGAGAATCCCCGGCTTTCACATCACTGCCTTCTTCAAAGAGCCGCTTGAGGATGACACCATTGACCTGCGGACGGATCTCCGAGATACGGTAAGGCGCCGTGCGTCCCGGCAGTTCACTGGTAAGCAGTACAGGTGATTTCTGGATACTGATTGTTGTTACGACCGGGGGTGGCGGTGCTGCCTGTTGCTGTTGTTCTTTCTTACAAGCTGTCAGCGCCAGTGCGCACAGCAAAGCGGTCACGATGCCGCCAGTTGCCCTAATTTTTTGGACCTTATTTTTTATCATACGTAAAATTCTTATTCATAATGCCGGAACTAGGATCCTTCCTCGTCAAATTGCCCTTCCATAATGCGTTTCATTTTCGTGAGAAGGCTTTCTCTATCGGACATTCCTACGATCCTGGCACAAACCATTCCTTTTTCAAAATAAAGGAGTGTCGGCAAACTATCCACACCGTACCAGATGCCCAAGCCTATACTCTCATCCGCGTTTACTTTGACCAGCTTTGCCATATCGCCCAGCAGTGTTTTGATCCCGGACAATGTGGAAAACAAAGTTCGACAAGGAGTACTCCAGCGAGCGCCAAAAATGACCCATACCGGCACAGAAGATGACAATACCATATCACCAAAGTTGACTTCGTTCGCTTCGGCAATGGTAAACGCTTCATCTTCTAACAGGTCATTCTGTTTTAAATACACGCTCATAATACTGCTTAAAAAAAACAGCTGAGCCTTCTAAGCACTTTTTATGCCAAGTTCTTAAAATAATTTATAACACATTTATTATTAACAATATATTTCATAGATAACATTCTTAAAAATGGGGTTGAAATTTTAAACGTTCAATTTTTCAACCAATAAATGTTGTTTTTTTCGTACTTTTCTCTATTCTATCTCCCGTCGTTATGAACGGGGCAACAAAACATACCATTGATTCAAACCGAGCGATCAATCTTCTTCTGGAACTTTCCCATGAACGCTCTTTGGATTCTCTTCTAAATAAACTCATTGATGCTATTATAAATGGCACTAATGAAGTTGTTTGCGCACAGATATGGCTTCTGGAAAAAGGCGACAACTGCACTGCCTGCGCCCATTCTCACCGCTGCACCGACCATTCTCAATGTCTTCATCTGCACATTGGCAAAGTACGTCCCAGCATTTATGTCTCCAACCGTGATAAATTGATCAACGACCCTAACAGTCGCATTCCTTTGGGCGTAGGACTCTTAGGGGAGTCCACCCAATCCGGTCAGCAAAATTACATCCCGGACTGGAAAAAACATCCCTCCTGCATTGAAGGATTTGAATGGATCAAAGAAAAAAATGTTATGGGTCTGGCTTCAACTCCTATCGTATTCAGAGGCAAAGTATTGGGAGCTGTTCTGGGTTTTACGACACATAAATTGGAAGAAGCCGGCAAACCTTGGGGACGAATATTCGCGGATTTCATTGGAGGTGCCATCGTCAACACACGCGCCATTGAAGAAATACTTCACCTGAAAGCTCAGCTGGAACTTCAAAATGAATATTTAAAAGAACTGGTTTTAGAAACAAAAGCATTCGGTCACCTCGTAGGACAAAGCGCCGCCCTGCAAAGGATCATCAGTCAGATCGAACTGGTCGCACCTACAGATGCTTCCGTTCTCATTCTGGGGGAAACTGGCACCGGAAAGGAACTGGTCGCATACGAAATTCATGAACGCAGCAATCGCAAGAATGGTCCTATGGTTCGTGTCAACTGCGCTTCCATTCCTAAAGAACTATTTGAATCGGAATTCTTTGGTCATGTCAAAGGCGCTTTTACCGGAGCCGTCAAGGATCGTCCCGGTCGGTTTGAGACAGCGGAAGGCGGCACCCTCTTTCTGGATGAGATCGGTGAGATCCCCCTGGAAATGCAAGGGAAACTCTTGCGCGTTCTCCAAGAAAAACGCTATGAGCGGGTTGGTGATGATAAAACCCGTATAGCCAATGTCCGTATCATTGCCGCTACTAACCGTGATTTGAAAGATGCCGTAGATGACAAACAATTCCGTGAAGATCTCTATTACCGCATCAATGTATTCCCCATCCAGGTCGCGCCTCTGAGAGAACGCAAAGATGATATCCCCTTACTGGTAAAACACTTTATTGATCTATCCGTCAAGGAACTGCGGTGTAACGCTCCCAAACTGACCCGTTCCGCGTTGGCCACACTGCAAAATTACGATTGGCCCGGCAACATTCGGGAACTGCGCAATGTCGTAGAACGCGCCGTCATCCTCTCCCGTGGAGGGAATCTCCATTTCAATATCCCCATTGATACAAAATCCGCAAGCATTGCTGTCCATTTCCCTTCGACCAATACTTCCGCGGATGCCTCGGAAACGGATTACCTGACTGAAGAAGAAATGAACCAAAAGCAGAAAGAAAACACCTTCAAAGTCCTCCAAAAAACAAATTGGAAAATCAAAGGAACCGACGGCGCCGCGGCTCTGCTGGGGATCAAACCGACCACATTGCTTTCCCGAATAAAAAAAATGGGACTTCAACGGCCCCGCTGACAAATACCAATCAACAGAAATTTTTGTTTTTTGTTAGATTTAATTTTATTCCTTAGCCTATCAACAGGTTATAAAATAAAAATAAATCTCTTTCTTTTTCATTTCCTCTTCAAAAACAATCTTTCATATTCAATATAACAAATTGAATATCTAAGGATTATATTTGGTTACAAAGTATATTTTGCTTCTTTCTCTGTTCAAGAAATATTCTGCGAATATCCTTGACCTAGAGCTTCCAAACAGGCACGATAACACCAGGAATCTTGAGTCGGTCTCCGGCTGTTATAACCTTGAATTTTATAGGAATACTAAACGCGGTTCGGTTCAAGTTAAGTCCTTTCTGTTTTATAAAGGTGAAACAGAGAGTTATTTAACGCTGCAGTAAGTCTGCATCGTTATTGCACGTGTTAACGTAATAAAAGATAATTAAAACGACACTTTTGAGTGTGAATAAGAACAGTTTATGAAAGAATATCAAACAGGTGAGATTCGCAATTTTGCCATCTTGGGCCATGCGTCTTCCGGAAAAACAATGTTAAGTGAAGCAATTCTGATGAACGGTGGGATCATTAACCGCCTCGGTTCCATTGAAAACGGAACCACTTACTCCGACTTCACGGATGAAGAAAAGAAACGGAAGATATCTATTCAAACATCCCTGTTATGCTGCGACTGGAATGAGAAAAAACTCAACTTCATTGACACTCCGGGTTATCTGGATTTCATTAGCGAATCCCTGGGCGCCATCCGCGCGAGCGATTCTTCTCTGATTGTTATTCATGCCGAAACAGGTGTGCAGATTGGAACTGATACCGTCTGGAATCACTCTGTCAACTCCAACAAACCAGTTCTCCTCGCGGTCAATGCGTTAGATAGAGAACACGCTGATTTTGAAACACGTTTGGAAGAAGTCAACACTAACTTCTCCATCACTCCCGTTCCTCTGACATTCCCGGTCAACCCGGGTCTTGATTTCAACCAGATCGTGGACGTTCTCTCCATGCAGGTGCTGACCTATCAGAAAGACGGCTCCGGCAAGTTCACCAAAGCTCCGGTCGAAGGTGAATTGAAAGACCGTGCCCAGGGTTATTATGAAGCCCTGCTGGAACATGTCGCCGAAGTCAGTGATGAACTGACCGAAAAATTCCTGGAAAACGGAACACTCTCTCCCGAAGAAGTGGAAGCCAATATACAAAAAGCTCTGAGTAAACGTTCTATCGTTCCTCTCTTCGCGGTTTCTGCGGAACGCAATGTAGGTATCCAGCCGATGCTGGACTTCATCGCCAAGTACGGTTGCAGTCCGCTGGATTGCGCTCCCATCCATGGCAAGACTCCCAATGGTGAAGATGTCGTTGTTGATCCCAAGTCCGGCGATCCGGTCATTTTCGTATTCAAGACCTTAAGCGAATCCCATGTGGGTGATATGCTTCTGGTTCGCATTTTCTCCGGCGACCTCGTCTCCGGTTCCGATTTACTCAATACGCAATCCAATGTCGCAGAACGTGTCACACAGATATTCTCGCTCAACGGCAAGAACCGCACCGCGGTCAACAAGTTGGTTTGCGGTGATGTGGGCGCGGTCGTGAAGCTGAAATCCACTCACACTGGCGATACACTCTCTCCGGCTAAGAAAGCCATTATCCTGCCGCCGATCGAATTCCCCCGTCCGAACATCCACGCGGCACTCTCCCTCAAGGTCAAAGGTGAGGAAGAAAAGATGGCCGTCGGTCTGGCTCAAATCCACTCCGAAGATCCTTCCTTCCACTATACCGTGGACGCGGAACTCCATCAGACTGTGATCTCCTGCCAAGGTGACCTGCACATGGAAGTCGTTTCCGAGAAGATCCGTCAGCGCTATCATGTGGACTTCAACCTGATCGAGCCTAAAGTTCCTTTCCGTGAGACCATTAAAGGTAAAGGCGAAGCCAAATACCGCCACAAGAAACAATCTGGCGGCGCGGGTCAGTTTGCGGAAGTCTGGATGCGCATTGAACCCAAACAGCGCGGTGAAGGCATAGAATTCATCCAGTCTCTCGTGGGTCAGAACGTGGACCGTGCTTTCGTGCCCTCTGTGGAAAAAGGTGTCAAGACTGCCTGCCGTGAAGGTATCCTGGCCGGTTACCGCATCGAAGACGTCAAGGTGGACTTCTACGATGGCAAGATGCACCCGGTAGACTCCAAGGATATCGCCTTCCAGATCGCCGGCAAAGAAGCCTTCAAGGAATCCTTCCTGGCGGCCAAGCCTTGTCTGCTTGAACCCATTTATTTAGTGACGATCACCACACCTGAAGCCTGCATGGGCGCGGTCATGGGTGACCTCTCCAGCCGCCGCGGCAAGATCCAGGGTATGGAATCCGAAGGCGCGAACCAGGTTCTCAAAGCCATGGTTCCCGCGATGGAACTTTACCGTTATGCTTCCGCGCTGCGCTCCTTAACAGGCGGCCGCGGTATCCATACGGAAGAGTTCAGCCACTACGAGGAAATGCCGAAGGAAATGGAAGCCAAGGTCATTGCCAAGAGCAAAGAAGCAAAAGATACTGCCTCCGCTTAGACGAGAGCAAGTTAGATAAGTAGTTTTCATAAACACCGGGTGAATGCGGATTTACCCGGCGTTTTTTTTCATAGACCGCTTGTCTTCTTGTCTTTGGCATAAAATCTGCTAGAATACAGTTGTGAGTGATAATGACGGAAAAGTCTCTCTGAAAATGGTTACCTGCTCCAGCTGCGGTTCCAGGGTGTTCATTCCTGACAATCTGCAGCCGCTAAGCACTTACCCTTGTTCAAAATGCGGTCATAACTTCATGGTACCCATGAGGCTTCGCCAGTTTGAATTGAGAGAGATCATCGGACAAGGAGGAATGGGAACAGTTTTTCGTTCCTTCGATGTCATGCTGGAACGTGAAGTTGCTGTCAAACTCATGAAACCGGAGCTGGCCAATGATAAAGAAGCCATCACCTCCTTTCTGCGCGAGGCAAAAGCCGCGGCAGGACTCAACCACAGCAATATCATTCATATCTATAGTTTTGACGAAAGTGAAGGCAACCGCTATCTGGTCATGGAACTGGCCAATAATGGCAGTTTGGATTCCTGGATAGAATCCGGACAAATCGTTCCAGAGCTGAATGTATTGGATATCGGAGTCAAAATTGCCTCTGCGCTGGACTGCGCTAATAAACATGGTCTGCTGCATCGGGATGTCAAACCGGCCAATATCCTATTCAATAATGAAGGTGAACCCAAACTGGTGGACTTCGGTCTGGCGATCCAAGGTGATGATACCGAAGTCGGCGAATCCGTTATCTGGGGCACTCCCTACTATATCGCTCCGGAAAAGATCCGCCGGGAACGGGAAGATTTTCTGGCAGATATGTACTCTCTGGCTGGAACACTCTATCATGCACTGACGGGGCGTGTTCCATTTGATGCTCCTACTGTGGAAGAAGTTATCTTAGCACATGTAGAAAGTCCTCTGACTCCTCCTAATCAAATCATCTCCTCCATCACAGAAATGACCAGTCAAGCTATCTGCCGGGCAATGGCTAAAGATCCTAATGAACGCTATCAGTCTTATGATGAGTTTATTATGGCACTAACGGCTGCCCGCAGCCAACTTCTCATTCAAACCTATCGCTCCAATGACAGCGAAGATGAGAAAAAAGGCTGGTGGTAAAAAAGATATTCTCCTGAAAAAGGTTAGAAGGCTTTAGTACTCAAAATCCGCTGGGTATTCTTTTTTCAAAACACCCCGGTCAAGCAGGATACGAACCGCCTGACAATGAAGAGCTGAGTCGCGTGTTCTCCACCGAAATGGATACCCTTTGCACTGAGAGGGTTTCACCGAATGTACCCGGCACACGTTATACTCGCCCAGAAAGATACAAGTTCCATCTTCTAACATTTTGACACCCAACCCTTTTCTATCATATCTCAGCTGGGTGTACGATTGGATGAAATCCTCCTCGGTGATTTTTAAGAAGTTTGCCAGACGAGTGATTTCTTCCTCCGATATCTTCACTTCCCCTTCCCATCGGCAGCAGGCTCCACACATAACACAAGGCACTTTATGCAAAAAATCGTCCGATTGAGGATCATTCAACATAAAGTGCCTCATTTGCAAGGCTATTATAGCCTCTTTAGCGCACAAACATCACACCTGCACGGAGTGCCTGTTCACGCTGATTATAATTCAAAAGCGTTTGACCGTAACCGGTGAAGTATTGGATATCCAGATAAAGATCAAGGCAGTTATCTGTCAACCGTCCCAGAGGATAGCTCAGATCCAGCTGCATACTTCCCTTTTCTAATTCGTCACCCATACGGAACCAGCTGGCCAGCTGGATGGTGTCTGCCCATTGGATAGCGGCTTTCACATCCGCGTGACCACGATAATGCCGAATACTAGGATTGTCAGACAAAGAACCAAAATAGAACCAGAATCCGGGAGCCAAATAACCGTTCAGTCGTTCCGGATCACCAAAATAAAGTTTCGGACGCGCGATCACATAATTAATACTGCGTGAACCCGCGCCGTTGCGTCCATTGGATTCATGAGAGATTGCAGCCATCAGATCCATCTTCTCCAAAATGCCTTTCGGTTCTTTGAAGATATCCTGCCAATGGTATTGGAGTTCGGGTTTGAACATTGTATCCAGGAATGGAGCAGATTCTCCGGCCAGATCCCATTCTGTATTCTGGGTATAAGTAATAAACACATTGGTGAAACCGTTCCATTTATTCGCTAAATAACTGTCCTCAGTGAATAATCTATAGCGCAAACTGACTTGGAAACGGGCATTGGGGAAGGTCCCTCTCAGGCGTCCATCAGTTCCACTGGGATTAGCACCAATCAAGAAATAAATTGGATCATAACCGGCAAAGTGTTTACTAAAGTAATCCACCATTGCGTTCCGTTCTTTTGCTTCTTTTCCCTCCAGTTTGGCATCAGCTTCCCCCATTTCACCAGTAATGTAGGGGGAACCCTTGATCGTAGGATCTACTTTGCCATCCGCTTTGAGTTCAGGTGTTTTTCCGCTGAGCTGCAAAGATATAGTGGAGGCATTGTCCAAAGAAATCTGAACATCTCCCTGCGTGTTTTCGACCGGTACTTTGTACTGACGAGATTTGAAAGTACCCGGTTCCATATCGACCCATTCCTTACCCGAATCACTCTTGATAAGTATTTCTTTTTGAATACCGTTCTGAGTAATATAAGCCGTCATTTCAGACGGTATTTCAAAACGCTCTTTGGTTGTGCCGGTGTTCATAAAAAGAACAGTCACGGTCACTGGGCCAGAAACTTCACCGGCATCCTTGGGAGCACTCAAAAGATAGGAAATGGATGGAGTGGCTTCTGCCGCTTTAACACAAGTTCCTGCATAAGGAAGAGATGTAAATAATAAACAAGCAACTAGACAAGCACGAACAACATTGCGGCCTTTCAAAAAATTGAAGGTCGTAAACACATTATTTTTCATATATTTATTGTACAAACGCATAATAACCAGAAGCTCAAGGAATCGTATCCTTGAGAATCTAGTCTTCTTCGGGCAGCGGTTTATTCACCGTTTCAGGTGCCCAAATCAGGGCTACAATACCAATTATGTAGGAAGTTGCAATCAAAACCGCAGCGATACGGAATCCGGCAAAGGCCGTTTTCCCATCCAAAGCCACAGCCAAACTGCCTAGTATCAATACACCGCCAGCTGTGATGAAACGTCCTACGTTGTAGCAAAAACTGATGCCTGTACTGCGGAGTCGTGTCGGGAACAACTCAGGCAGATAAACTGCGTAACCACCAAAAGGTGCCAATGTCGCAAATCCTAAGAATGGCCATAAATACCAGATCTGGGAGGCATCTTTAAAGGTCAAAAACACAAGAACGACCGAAATCCACCCCATGATCATTAACCCCAAGAAGGTCGCACGTCGTCCAATACGACTTGCAGCTATGACAAAGAAGTACATGCCAAAAAACGCACCTGTCTGCTGCAGCATCAATGCCTTGGAACGAAGCCGGGTCTTGCTGCTTTCATCCATACCTCTTGGAATCAATTGTTTGATCATCTCCACCTCAGAAGCCATCAGCGGTTCGGTCAAAGCCTTGCTTTCCTCAATGCGCGGTTTGATTTCTAAATTGATGCGGAAATGTTTGAATTGCATCTGCTTCTCTTCATCCATTCCCTGAATGATGGATACCTGTTCTGCGGGCGATGCAGAGACCAGTTGTTCATAACGAGCCTTATCTTCCTGAGTCATCGTGGGAATAATGGATTTGATCAAATCTGAACTCCAGAAGCCAGCTCCCCATAGTCCCAGGACACCGGCCACAGCCAAAGCAATACCGACCAGTGCGTTGCGTCTCCAAATAGGATGACTGAAAAGATCTTTAACACTGCCAAACTGTTTGCTTTTATCTCCCGGATTAGCCAGAGCCGCCGCACGGGCTTTGACCCATTTCTCCGGTTCATGCATCTTGAACATGACCATGACACCAATTAGAGCCGGAAAAGTTCCCACAAAGTACAAACCTTGCCATCCCCACATTGGAACGATCACACCTAAGAGCCATGCACCAAACAGGTTGCCAATAGCGGAAAGAGCCTGCATCATTCCTAAAGCACCGGCACGTGCATTTTCCGGCATCACTTCCGCCACTAGTGCTGCACCAACGGCAAACTCGCCACCCACACCCAAGCCAGTTAAAAATCGTCCTATCGCGAAGAAATGATATGGGGTGAATGTAATGCCGACATCCGCCAGACAGCGTCCCAATGCCAGACTGAATTCACTTGTTGCCAAACCAGACAGTCCCGTAAAGGCTGCGTAAAGGATGATTGTCACAGCCATAGTTTTAGCACGTCCCCAGCGATCACCCAGCACACCAAAGATCAGACCGCCGATAGCCCAGCCAATAATAAAAATAGTCGTGACCCAGGAGCCAGCATTGTAGCGAGCCGCTTCTCCGACTGTCGGCAGCAATTCCTTCATAGCATCCGCACGGGAAGCCGTGAACAACTGCTGATCCATCGTATCAAACATCCAGCCGCATGCAGCCAGGATAAACACAAGCCAATGATATCCTTTCAGATACCTCCACCAACTACCGGAATGAGTAGAATTCATAGCATTTATGTTTGGTTCAGCTCTTTTGACAGAACCAAAAGACTTTCGATTTTATCCCCTTTTTTTTGAAAATCCAAGTATTCTCTTTAGTCTTCCTTAAGAAAGAAATTTATGCGACAATTCTTCCACATGGATGGCCTTATGGAGCACCTCATCAACAATGACAGTCTATCTTCTCAGTCCAGCAGCTCAAAAAAAATCCGCTGGGGCATTCTGGGAACGGGCAAAATCGCCAACAAGTTCGCTTCTGAATTTTCTCATACAACTTCCGCGGAACTTGCTGCCGTTGCTTCCAGAAATCTGGAGCGAGCCCGGTCTTTTGCATGCGCACATCAGATAACCAAAGCTTATGGAAGTTATGATGAACTTCTAAATCAAGAGGATATTGACATCGTCTATATCGGACTCGTCAACAGTGCTCATTATCCGATCACACGTCAGGCTCTTCTCGCGAGCAAATCTGTTCTTTGCGAAAAGCCCTTTACCCTCCATACCGAGCAAACCGAGGAACTGATCCTGCTAGCTCGGCAAAAAAATCTTTTTCTGATGGAAGGTCTCTGGACGCGCACTTTCCCCGTTATCGATCAGGTGAAAGAGATCATCTCCTCTCAAAAATACGGAAATGTCACTCTGGCTCAGATGGATTTCGGATTTATTGGCAATCTGGATCCCAATGGGCGTTTGATGAACCCGGAGCTAGGCGGAGGGGCTTTGTATGATGTTGGTATCTATCCGCTGACGACCGCTCAACATTTCCTGGGCGATATCACTGAATTCCAGGCGATGGCCACTCTTTCACGTACCGGTGTGGATACGCGCGTGCTGATCCAGGCACAGCACTGCTCCGGAGCTCTCTCCGTTCTTCATGCTTCGATAGATACCGCTTCACAAAAAGAGGCTTATCTGTTTATGGAACAGGCAACAATCCACATCCCCTGTCCTTTTTGGAAACCGCCTGTAGCAAGCTGTACCATTCATGGTGGCGGAATCGGTTCTTCGCCCAATACTCCCGTGGAGACTCAAACAATCAGCGCTCCTTACAGCGGCAATGGATTCGAGTTTGAAATCGAACATGTATCTCAGTGTCTCCGCGATGGATTGAAAGAATCTCCCAAGATGCCTCTGATGGAAACACTTCAAACCGCGAGAATGATCGAAAAGATCCGTTCTAACTGGAAAATCGTACACGTTTAAAAAAATCAAAATATGAGCTATCGAATCGCCTTTGAAATCGCCGGACACCCCATCTACTGGTACGGGATCATGTTCGCTCTGGGCATCATGGCCGGTCTCTGGACAGGCTCCCGCCGCGCGAATCTGACTGCCGACGTAAGCTCCGAGCAGTTTCTCAACTCCGTCCCCTGGGTATTGATCGGGACACTAGTGGGTGCCAGAGCTCTTTTTGTGATCACTTATTGGAATGACTACTTTGCCGGTCAGCCCTGGACTGAGCTTTTCAATTATCGTAACGGAGGACTGGTTTACTTTGGCGGCATGATCTGCGGCATTGGATGCACACTGATCTATCTGATCAAAAACAAAATACCGGTTTGGACATTCTTCGACATCGCAGCTCCCAGTCTGGCTTTGGCTCACTCCTTGGGACGCGTGGGCTGTTTCATCAACGGCTGCTGCTATGGTCGCCCCACTTCCTCATTTCTGGGAGTGCATTATCCGGAATACCATGAGACCCACGGTGTTGCCGTCCATCCTGTTCAGCTTTATGAGGCGGGACTCAACCTCCTGCTTTTCGCTGTTCTGGAATACTGCTTTCGCCACAGAAAGTTTCAGGGACAGATCACCGCTTTTTATTTCATCGGCTACGGAGTGCTGCGTTTCATCGTGGAACTTTTCCGCGGAGATGTCCCCCGTGTTTTTCTTTGTTTCTCACAGGCGCAGCTCATTGCCCTGGCGGTTGAACTGACTGGGATCGCTCTTTTGGTCTATCATTATCACAACGCAAAAAGAAAGATATGATGGAAAACTTAGAATCTCTGGAAGATAACTATTGTTTGGAAAACACATCCCCGGACGGTAAAACCGCTCTGCCCAAAGAAGAAAGTTTTACCATCGAGACCTCTTTGCCCATGGAAAGGATGGATGCCTTTCTCAAAACACGCTATCCTGACCTGTCCCGCACCGCTCTTCAGCGTCTAATGCATCACGGGTATATCCTGATCAACGGTCAAAAAGTCTTTCCTTCTGTTCATCCCCATGAGGGTGATGTCGTTACCATTCGCTGGCCTGAACCCAAGCCTTTGCAGGTATTGCCCGAAGATATCCCTCTGGATATCCTTTATGAAGATGAACATCTGATCGTCGTCAACAAACCGGCAGGGCTTTGTGTCCATCCCGCTGTCGGCCATGAGGAACACACTCTTGTCAATGCCCTGCTCTACCATTGCAAAGATCAGCTTAGCGGCATTGGAGGA
>JAEEGG010004595.1_pt1 | contig 33343 bp, 32 predicted proteins | sample 9134161 | NCBI WGS metagenome assembly JAEEGG01 (sample SAMN16246543, study PRJNA631951) | gut metagenome | biome: gut microbiome; feature: rumen; material: CR-attached | host: Bos | place: Iran: Karaj | collected 2018-10 | reverse complement strand
GAATGAATTTTAAATTCTTCCCGGTTGGAGTTACTTACCCTTCAGACGGAGTTTCCAACTTTCACCTCTTCCGCGACAATGTCCGTATCAGCTGGGTATTTACCCGCCTCTGCATCGGAATGATTATCAGAATTCCACTTTTATTGTGGAGGACCCTCCGTGAACTGGTACGAGGTTAAAGAAAAATCCAAAATCGGGCTCGGGTACAAAATCATGTTTGTACTCTTAAAAATCACGCCCGCAGTTTTTATGCGCATTCTCGCTTTTCCGGTCGGATTTTTTTACTGGCTCTTTGCCCCGTCTGCCCGCCAGGTTTCAAAAGCTTTTTTGCGGACAGTCAGCTCAGCGATGGAGCCGGGCCTCAAAAATAAAGCCGCTAAAAATTCAACACTTGCACATTTTATTTCATTTGCCCTCAACCTCGTAGAAAACGTTCAGAGCTGGGGCGGAAAGTTTTCTTTTAAGGACGTAATCTGGCAGGACGACGATGTTGCTGACCTTGTTAAAAACATCAACGCCGGAAAGGGCTGCCTCTGCCTTGTAAGCCATCTCGGAAACGCACAGCTCATGCGCGCCCTCGCAAGCGAAAACGAAGCCGGCACTGCAAAAAAGATGAGCGTAACTTCAATTACGGACACAAAAATCACAGGCGGCTTTGTAAAACTTATAAATTCAATCAATCCGGATTCAAGTTTGAATGTAATTTCTTCAGACGAAATCGGGCCTGAAACAATCATAATTCTTCAGGAACGGCTCGAAAAAGGCGAACTCGTCGTAATCGCAGGCGACAGGATCAGCGCCAACACAGACCGCATATTGAATTCAACCTTTATGAATAAGACGGCGCGCTTTCCTTACGGCGTTTTTCTGCTCGTTTCTCTTTTGAACGTGCCTTCATATTTTATCGGCGGAGTGCGGCAGAAAGATTTTTCGCTCAAACCAAAATACGAAATGTTTGTTAAAAAAATCCCATATGATTTTGACTGCCCGCGCAGGGAACGCCAGGAAAGAATTCAAAAAACCTGCGATTTTTACAGTTCAACCCTCGAGCACTTTGCAAAACAAAAACCGTATCAGTGGTACAATTTTTTTGACTTCTGGCAATAAAACTCAAAATTTGTACACTACCAGGAAAGCACGTCTGTCTTCGCATAGTTGAAGGTAATAGGTATCCGACTGCGCTCGCTTAAGGCTCGCTTGCGATCCTTCAAAATGCTCCAGCAGCCGCTTGCTTTCCTTCCCGTTTCCATATTTTGTCTTTTCTGACAAAAAAGTCAAAATTTGACCTTTCATTAAGTTCATTATCTTATATAATAAAAAAATGGAAACTAAATTTCTGGAAAACACTGTTGAATTTAAAATCGATTTTTTTGAAGTGGATTCCATGCGCATTGTCTGGCACGGAAATTACATCAATTATTTTGAGCGCGCACGCTGCGCCTTTCTGGATAAAATCGGTTACAACTACATCGCGATGGAAGAATCAGGCTACATTTTTCCGGTGACAGAAGTGAAATGCAAATACGTTAAGTCGCTCCACTTCGGAGACCTCTGCCGCGCAAAAGCAATTCTTGTTGAATACGAAAACATGATTAAATTCAATTTTGAATTATACAACGCAAAAACCGGCGAACTTACCACAAAGGGCTCAGTAAGCCAGATGTGTATTGACGCAAAAACCGGCGAAACTCAGTTTGTCTGCCCGGAAATCTGGCGCAATAAAGTAGAAAAATGCATTAAGGAAGGCGGACTTAAATGATAAAAACCTTTTTAAGCCGCCCGGCCTTTATCTGTGCCGCAGGTTCGAGCGCGGATACAGCATCGTTTATTGATAATCTCAAAACCTCAAGTCGCGCAGGAATCAAAAAAGTTGAATGTTCTCTCATCGGAGAATCCGGCGTAAAATCATTTTTTGTCGGAAAAGTAGATGATGCTCTCCTCAAATCAACCGGCGATAAATACAATACCCGCACCCTCGAGTTATTGAATTTTGCACTTTCCCAGCTCAAGGACATTGCACAAAAAGCTGTTGACCGTTACGGAGCTGAGCGTGTTGCCGTTTGTATCGGACAGTGCGATAACGGAAGTGCCCTTTCTTTTGCAGCCCACAAAGAGTTTTTTGCAGACGGAAAATTTGATAATGAGTATGAATTAAAAATGCAGGGCGCAGACTATCCTGCAACCTTTGCACAAAAACTTCTCGGCTCAAAGGGTCCGGCCCTTTCTTTTGCCACAGCATGTTCTTCAAGCGCAAGCGCAATTATCAAAGCCCGACAGCTGATTCAATCCGACCTGGCCGACGCCGTAATCTGCGGAGGCGTAGACATTGCTTCTGACACAGTTCTGCTCGGATTCGACAGTCTGGAAGCAGTAAGCCACAATCTGACAAACCCGTTTTCCAGAAACCGAGACGGAATTAACCTTGGCGAAGGCGCCGCCCTCTTTGTTTTGAGTCGCGATGATCTGGATAATCAAAATATTATCCTCGCAGGCTGCGGCGAAAGTTCTGACGCAAGCCATCTTACAGCCCCGCTCGCCGACGGAAGCGGAGCTCAGAGTGCAATGCAAAAAGCACTGGAACAGGCAGGACTTAAGCCTTCACAAATTGACTACATCAACATGCACGGTACAGGAACCCGCCTCAACGACAGCATGGAGTCCTTTGCCGTGGATCTTGTTTTTAAGGATTACAAAGTTCCGGTCAGCACAACAAAGCCTTTAACCGGTCACACACTCGGAGCCGCAGCCGCCCTCGAACTTGCCGTGTGCTTTTACTCAATAAAAAATCAGTTTTTACCTGTTCAAAACTGGGACGGTCAGTTTGACGGCGAACTTCCCAAATTGAATATTGTAAGTTCACCTGATGTTGCGCCGGAAAGACCAATCCGCTGCTGCATGAGCAACAGCTTTGCCTTTGGCGGAGCAAACGCAAGCCTGATAATAAGGACAGAATAAAAAAGAAGGACAATTAGTCTTTCATAAGACGCCCGCACCGCTCTTCAATAAGGCTACAGAAGTTTGTTTGAAGTTCATCAGAAATAAAAGGCGATTTTGCCACTTCCAGCAAAACATCTTTTTTGGAAACAAGGCGTTCTATCATTTTTTCAGCGGCTTTCAGGGGAATTTTTATATTCTGTGCAAAAATTAAAAAATCCTTGCGCGTCAAACGAGATTTTTTTCCGTTCATAGTAAGGGCTGTTTCTTCCTTATCTGAAGGCATGAGGATATTTACTGGAAGCAAATCATAAGCTCTGGCTAGTTCCCATTCACCACTTTGCTGATTATGGATTAAAGAAAAATTTTTTAAATGCATATCGGAGTTGCCGGTAACAAAACAGAAAAGCAGCCTGTAAAAAAAATCAGTTAAATCAATACCAGGCCTGGCAGAATACCTCTGAATTATTTTGGCACACTGCTCATACGAGCCTTTGTATTTATCTTCTGTTAAGCGGCCAGACAACTGACAAAAATCTTCCATATGGATTTTATCACCATTTTCAAGCCTGTCTATTCGCTTTGTTATATATGAAAGAGAATGATTAGAAATATAAATAAATGAATGGGGAACAACCTGAACCCCAACTTTTTCTGCCATAACCATTGTTATCTGTTCAGTTTCAGGGAGAAATTGGTAATCTGCACTCTGCGGCTTTAAAATATACCCCTGGGGAAATCCAATCAAAGTTAAGCGAGGCTGTTCATTTTTTTTAGAAAGCAGGTGAAGTGACAATTTTTTTTGAACGCCTGCGACACTTACTCCCATAGCACTTGATTTTTCCGCAAGAACTTCCAGAACATCATCGTTTAATTCAATTTGCGGGGTCTGACCTGTTCCAAAAAATTTTTTCAGGCATTTCTTATGAAAATCCAGACCCTTTTCTTCATCACCTAATTCCTTTAGACAGCAAAGACAATACTTTTTTATCATTCCTTATTCTCCGTAACAAGGACTTTTACACTTACAGCCCCAATGCAGTCCTGACAAGTTGCAAGCAAAAGCCCCATTCTGTCCCGCGGATTGAGTTTCCAGTTTTTTACCGCAACCTCCAAAAGCCAGCCTTCGGGAATTAATCCATCAAAAAACGAAAAAAGCGTTTTGGATAAGTAAGGTTCATCAGACAACGGTAGAGTCTGACTTATCTCACATGCATCAGGATTTTTAAGCCATGCAGAATCATATTCAAATGAATATCCTTCATCTGTTTCTGAAATCTTGCCGCAAAGCTCTTTCTGATAATAAACCAGGCCGCATCTATTCGTCATCTTCTACCCCCAGTTCATCTCTTGCAATTTTTACCGGAGCAGCCTCATAGCCAAACATAGCCAGAGCCTGATTCACCTTGTCCAAACGAACAGTCTGTTTCCCCTGCTCAAGCTCACGAACAAAACGCAGTCCGAGCCCGCTTCTGATTGCAAATTCTTCCTGCGTAAGCCCTGTGGCCTTACGTTTTTGCTTAAGAAAAAATCCTATTGAATTCCGGCTGTTTTTTTTCATCACGAATATTATTATATACCCTAACGGGTGTAATGTCCATAAAAATACTATATCTATACCCTTACGGGTGTAATTTACGTTAAAACCTACAGATTATACCCGTTGGGGTGTAAGAGAATAACTACACCCGCACGAAGCGGATTGCCTCACAGTTCAATCTTTTGCCCGTTCTTTTCGGCAGGTTCAACAACCCAATCTTACCCCCTTCCTCCCAAAGTCAACACCTTTACAAGCCTCATCATTTTCTACATAATCAGACCGATATTACGTTTCACAGAGGGGCTTTATGAAAATCGCTTTTTTTGATACCCGCTCTTATGACAAAAAGTCTTTTTTGTCTGCCAATGAGAGTTTTAACTACGAAATTGACTTTCGCGAATACAAACTCAACGAAAATACAGCCCTCACTGCAAAAGGGTTTGATGTTGTCTGCGTTTTTGTGAACGATCTTGTTAACGAGACTGTAATCAATATATTAAGTGAATGCGGTGTAAAGCTCATTGCCCTGCGTTGTGCCGGCTTTAACAATGTTGACCTTAAAGCAGCCGCTTCAAAAGGAATAAAAGTTGTCCGTGTTCCTGCCTATTCTCCTTACGCAGTCGCTGAACACGGAGCCGCCCTTCTCATGTCACTTACCCGTCATATTCCACAGGCATATCTTCGCACAAAAACTGCAAATTTCAACATTGAAGGACTTACAGGACGGGATCTTCACGGCCTTACCGGTGGAATACTCGGAACAGGAAAAATCGGTCAGATTATGGCAGATATTTTAAAAGGCTTTGGAATGAACATCATTGCTTACGATCCCTTTCCAAACCAGAACTGGGCCAGGGAAAAAAATGCTGAATATGTAAGTCTGGATGAAATTTTCAGGCGAAGCGATGTCTTAAGCCTGCATTGTCCTCTTACAGAGCAGACAAAACACATCGTAAATCACGATTCCATGAAAATGATGAAAAAAGACGCCGTCATCATAAACACCGGCCGCGGTGCATTAATCGACTCAAAAGCCCTGGTACACGCCTTAAAGCACGGTCACATCGGCGGTATCGGCATGGACGTTTATGAAGAAGAAAGCGCTTACTTTTTCAGCGACTGGTCCACAGACATAATGACAGACGATGTTCTGGCCCGTCTTTTGACTTTCCCGAATGTAATCATAACTTCCCACCAGGCCTTTTTGACCACAAACGCTCTCAAAAACCTTGCCGACACCACCCTGCAGAACATTAAGGCATTTGAATCAGGCCAGGAACTGGTGAACGAAGTTAGTTCGTAATAAGGAGGAAATTTTATGAACAACAAAAAACTTATTACTCTTCTTTCCATATTTTTGACTTTTTTAAGTCTAACCATGCTTTCCGGCTGCAAGGCCATTGATGAGGAGTTCATCGAATACAAAGGCACAGACCTGGCCTATGACGATGGCGATGACTGCTTTGAGCGGTACCTGCTGTATGAAGATGAAGGCAGATATGAACGCTGGATTGGCGGAAAATATAAAGGAAAAAATTTACCGGGGCTTGTATTTGGGACTTTATTTGAGACTGGAAAAATCAGTATTGACTATACTGTGTCTCCGGCAATCATCGAATTTTCACCTAAAAAACAATATGATTTTGACACCGGTAACCTCATAAATTTAGGAACCGCCGGGCAGTTGCCTTACGAAGGAAAACTCACTGACGAAAAATTAATCATCACCTGGCAGGTTTATATCCCACGTCAAGGTTATGGTTACGTTGACTACGAATACGAGCGCAAGGGATAGTAGCGACGCAAAGCGTCCGGCACAGTTTCTGTGACGGATGCGCCCTGTTTTATGACTATAAAAAAAATCCTGTCTATGATAGACTGTCATCTGGATAAAAAAAATGATAATTGAACATGACGAACTTTCTACTCTGGTTCCACACAAAGGAAAAATGTTTATCATCGACAGAATTTCTGACTCAAATCCAAACGCGTGGACTATCGAAAGCCAGACAAAAATTACCAGAAACTTTATGTTTTATGACGAAAAACTCGATGCCGCTCCAAATTACGCCTGTTTTGAAATAATTGCACAGACTATTTCTGCGCTTACAGGTCTCTATGCTAGGGAAAACGGCCTTCCGCCAAATATGGGTTTTATTCTGAGTGTTTCTAACCTTCATTTTGAATTTGATTCAATTAAAGAAGGACAGATTGTAACAGCAAAAGCCCATCGCGAAGCGGCAGTTGATAATGTTTATTCATTTACAGCAGAGCTCCTGCTCGACGGAAAGCCTGCCGGCTCCGGAAAACTTACCGTAATGGAGGTAGTTGAATAATGGAAAGTAACGGAAAAAAAGTACTCGTAACCGGTGCATCCGGCGGAATCGGACGCGCAATCGCAGTAGCAGCCGCCCGGGCAGGTTACGAAGTTCTGCTCCACTATAACCACGGAAAAGAAAAAATCGACGCACTTATAAAAGAAATAAATGAATTCGGCGGAACGGCGGATTCAATTCAATTTGATATTTCAGACCGGGAAGACTGCCAGAAAAAACTCGAAGACTGGTCAGAAAAAAACGGCGCATTCTGGGGCATTGTCCTCAACGCAGGAATCTGCCGCGACAACGCATTCCCGGCCTTAAGCGATGAAAACTGGGACAGCGTAATTCATACAAACCTTGACGGCTTTTACAATGTGCTCAAACCGCTCGTAATGCCTCTCTGCCGCAAAAAGCAGGGCCGCATTATTACAATTTCCAGCGTGTCCGGCATTATGGGAAACCGCGGTCAGGTAAACTACAGCGCAAGCAAGGCAGGAATCATCGGTGCCACCAAAGCACTCGCCGTTGAACTTGCAAGCCGCAAAATCACAGTAAACTGTATTGCACCTGGTGTAATCGAAACCGAAATGATTAAAGAAGCACCTCTCGACCACATTCTTCCGACGATTCCGATGGGACGTGTCGGAAAGCCGGAAGAAGTTGCAGCCACAGCAGTATTTTTACTCAGCGAAGGTGCCGCATACATTACACGTCAGGTTATCTCGGTAAACGGAGGAATTATTTAATGGAATCAAGAAGAGTTGTTGTTACAGGCGGAAGCATGGTCAGCGCGCTTGGTAACGACTGGCAGACCGCTCTCAAAAATCTCAGGGCAAAAAAGAATTTTGTACGCTACATGAACGAATGGGACCAAAAGTTTCCTTTGATGAATACACGACTTGCAGTTCCTGTTGATTTTGAAATCGACAAAGAAAAATATCCGCGCAAGGCAATCCGCGGAATGGGACGCGTTGCCCAGATGGCTCTCGTTGCAACTGACGCGGCCCTCGAAGACGCAGGTCTTGCAGGCAGCCCGGAACTCAGCGCAGGCCGCGCAGGAATCGCATACGGCTCTTCAATCGGAAGTGTTGACTCTCTGATGGAAATGTATTCAATGCTTGTAACAAACGACACAAGCAAGGTTGGTTCAACAACTTATATCAAGGCAATGCCTCAGACATGTGCCGCAAACCTCGAAGTTTACTACCACTTAACCGGCCGAATCATCACCACAAACACAGCCTGCACCTCAGGCTCGCTTTCTATCGGTTACGCTTACGAAGCAATCAAATGGGGCAAGCAGGACATCATGATTGCAGGCGGTGCAGAAGAATTCTGTACAATGGACACAGCAACCTTTGACACACTCTTTTCAACTTCAACCAAAAACGACACTCCGGAAAAAACACCAAGCGCCTACGACAAAGACAGGGACGGACTCGTAATCGGCGAAGGCAGCGGAACTTTGATTCTTGAAGAATACGAACACGCAAAAGCCCGCGGAGCAAAAATCTACGCAGAAATCGCAGGTTTTGGCACTACAACCGACGGAACTCACATCACTAGCCCTAACCGCCCGACAATCGCACACGCAATTCAGCTGGCTCTCGAGGACGCAGGTCTTTCTCCTGACCAGATTGGTTACGTAAACACCCACGGAACAGGAACTGCAGCAGGCGATGTTACAGAAACCCATGCAACATACGATGTATTCAAGAGAGCGGTTCCGGTAAGTACAGTTAAAAACTATATCGGTCACACCCTTGGAGCATGCGGTGCAATCGAGTCATGGTTAACAATCAACATGATGAGAGAAGGCTGGTTTATGCCAAACCTGAATCTTGTAAATATCGACCCTGAATGCGCACCGCTCGACTATATCACAGGCGACGGACGAAACATTCAGACAGATTATGTAATGAACAACAACTTTGCTTTTGGTGGAATCAACACCAGTTTAATCTTTAAGCGGGTAAATTAATTTAAAAAGTATTTTACGACAGATATTACGACCATAATAAGCCCTGCCGAAGCCTGCAGAATTAAACCTGCAAGAGCCTGCGGGGCTTTTTTTTCATCCCCGGCCTTAATCGCCTCGTCGTATGCGGCGTACTGGCGTGGGCTGTAACACAAAAGGGCAAGACCAAGCGCGCAAAAAACAACACTGCTTTTTGCCGGCCCAAGTTGAAGTGCACCATTAGCCTCTCCCAGAAGAAGGATGCAGGTGCCGAGCAAAATAACGATTCCAACAATTGTCATTACCCTGGAAAATAATTTCATCTGTCCACCACCCCGATTTGAATCAGCCACGGAAGCAGGTCCTTCTGATTCCAGTGTTCTTTGAGCATGATTGAACTGTTTTCTTTCATCCCGAATCCGTGGCCGCCCTTATCGTAACTCACAAAAATGTGCTGAACTGCTTTTTCTGTCAGTGCCTTGTCCAGTCTTACAGAGTTTTCGTACATTACAACCGGGTCATCGCGGCAGGCAAGCAGAAAAACCGGCGGCATATCAGAAGGAATTTGTTTTTCCATCGAAAAAGCGTCTTTCAGTTCCTGGCTGTATGCGTGGCCCCATGGATTAAAAAGGCTCCAGCCCTTTACTGCGTTGGGACGGTCCCACTGATGACCAAGCAGACTCTTACGGCTCCATCTGTGTGCAATGTCGTCCTGCATGCTCACAACCGGATAAACCGGAATTACAAAGTCCGGTCTCAAACTCTCACTTACACGTATGCCGAGCGGGCTTAAGGTATCACGTTTACTGAATGCACCCGCCATTGTGACAAGGTGGCCGCCTGCACTGTATCCGATTACGCCGACCTTATTTGGGTCAACACGGTAGGCGGAAGCATTGCGCCTCACGTCATGAATCGCCATCTGGATATCCTGGAGCTGGTCCGGATAGTGATGTTCGTTGTAAGCTACACGATATTGAAGGACAAATGCGTTTATTCCGATTGAATTGAACCAGCGGGCGCTCGCAAAACCTTCGTGCTTCATTCCAAGGTGGTGATAGGAGCCCCCCGGACAGATAATTACAGCCGGAGCCGGGCTGTCCGTTTTTGCAGGGCAATAATATAAAACAGTGTCGCGGATCTGGGTTTCCATCCCGGGAACTCCGCGCCACAAAAATTTTCTGGAAGTAAAATCTTTTGTAAATGCCGGAAGAATTAAAAAAAGTGTAAAAATAGAAGCGGCAAATGTCTTTCTGTTGAATTTATACATGCTTTGATTATAACAGAAACAGATTCAAAATAAAACCGCGCCAGTAACACGGAGCATGCCGCAGGCAGTCCAGAGGACCGAGGGTTACCGAGTGCGGAGTACTACGACCCTGCCTGCCTCTGCAGGCAGGGGGGCGCCAAAAAAATTAGCAGATAACGTCCATGCGTGCAACATCTTTTGAGTAGTCAACGCCCTGGATATCAAAACCGTTTGTTGCAAGGAAGTCGTGGCGAATTCCTGCAAGGTCAGTAATATCGTTAACGTTTTCTTCTGTAACTTTTGACATAAGTTCGGTAACTTCTTTCTGTGTATCCGGATCCATTTCGAGGTCATCAACACGGATACGTCCTTCGTTATCTGTAAGAACTTTTTTGTCTGCTGTGTAGAGACGTTCTGCAAAAAGGCGTTCCATCTGTTCGATACAGCCTTCGTGAGTTCCCTTAGCCTTCATAATCTTGAACAGACAGCTCATGTAGAGCGAAATTACAGGAATTACTGCTGAAGAACGTGTTACGAGAGCCTTGTTTACAGAAACGTAAGCTGCACCGCCGTTTTTAGCGAGAACTGCGTCGATTTCGTGAGCAGTTTTTTCGAGATCCTGTTTAGCGTGACCGATAGTTCCGTCGCGGTAGATTGCGTGTGTAAGATCCGGTCCGATGTATGAGTAAGCTACTGTGCGGCAGCCTTCTGCAAGAACACCTGCATCACCCAGCTGTTTAATCCAGCGTGCCCAGTCTTCACCACCCATTACTTTGATAGTGTTTGCAACTTCGTCACCTTCTGCCGGGTCAGCAGACATCTGAGTGATTTTTCCAGTCATCATGTCGAGGGCAGGACCGCCGTAAACTTTACCAACCGGTTTTATTACCGAGCGGTACATAACCTTTGTTTCAGGGTCTGTGCGGACAGGGCTTGCAAGACTGTATACGATAAGGTCAAACTTTGTATTCCATTCTTTAACCTGGTTTATGATAGTCTGGCGGCATTCGTCGCTGAATGCATCTGTGTTGAATGTTACTGTTTTGAGACCGGCTTTTTCAGCTTCTGTGTCAAAAGCCTTGTTGTTGTACCATCCCGGAGTTCCGCCTTTTGTTTCTGTAGGTTCCTTTTCAAAAGAAACACCGATGGTATCTGCGCCAAATTCAAATGCGGCAGAAATGCGGCTTGCAAGACCATAACCTGTAGAACAACCAAGTACGAGAACAGTCTTAGGTGCGTATCCGCCTTCCTTTGCTGTTTTAATTCCACGTTTTGCTTTCTGTGATTTTACATATTCAATCTGGTTCTGAGTATCTTTAGCGCATCCGATCGGGTGAGCGTTAATACAAATGTTGCTGCGAATCATTGGTTTGATAATCATAGTTTTCACCTCACTCCTCAATGATAGTCGACTTTGACACTTTTCGTCAATATGTCATTTTGAATATCAATTTTTTATAGTTTATCCCGGTGATGCTTCACAATCTGCAGGAAATTCAATTTTCATTTCCATGTTTTTCCATTATAATGAATGGGATGAAACAAACCGCTAATTACACAGTTATTTACAATGACGACGATATCGTTGTTCTGAACAAACGCTCAGGCCTCTTGATTGCAGCCGACCGCTACGATGAGACAGCTCCACGACTCGACCTGCTTGCAGAAAAGGAATTTGGCCGGCTTTACGCTGTTCACAGAATTGACCGGGACACTTCGGGCTGTGTAATTTACGCAAAAACTCCTGAAGCACACAAAAATCTTTCGCTTCAATTTGAAAACCGCCAGGTTGATAAAACCTATCACTGCCTTGTAAACGGACATCCGCTGTGGCAGACACAAACTGTAAATATCAAGCTTTTGCCGGACGGAGACGCCCGCCACAGAACCGTTGCAAATTCAAAATACGGAAAAGCATGCGTTACTGAATTCCGGCTGATCGGAAACTGCGGACCATACAGCTGGATTGAAGCCAAACCAAAAACCGGCCGAACCCATCAAATCCGCGCCCACTTGCAGCTACTCGGCCTTGGAATCGTCTGTGACCCGCTTTACAGCGGCAACCAGAAGCCTCTGCGCCTGAGCGACATCAAAAAACGCTGGAACGGTGACACAGAAACAGAGCGTCCTCTTTTGACCCGCCTTGCACTTCACGCTTACAGGCTCACACTCACCCATCCGGCAACCGGAGAGAAAGTTACTTTTACCGCCCCATATCAAAAGGACATGGAAGCGAGCCGGAAGCAGCTGGCAGCCATTTTTGGTGTAGATCCACTCCAGGAAGATTAACAAGCAGGTGTATATGAAAAAGATATTTTTACCAGCCCTATTTGCCTTACTTTTGTTGAATTCAAATCTTTTTAGCCAGGAAAGCGGACAGAAGAAAGTCTTATTGAATTACGATGATTCAGATTATGAAAGCGTCTGGAAGCTTGCAATCCGCCCATCTTTCGGAATCAAAAACGGCGATATCGGTGAATATGTTTTTCTAAAAGATCCGATTTATTCTGATGATAAATTGAGTTACCTGGACTGGAATTTTTCACCTGAATATTATTTTTCTCTCGGTGTAGACTCAGGTTATAAATCCTTTAAATTCGGGTTGAATTTATGGACAGGGCTTCCGACCGCCTGCGGTAAAATCCAGGATTACGACTGGTTCAACAATTATTCAGCCTATGTAACTTCTACTTCAGGCCATGATTACATTACAAATTATTCAGAAAGTGATAACTATATTTCTCATGACTTAGGATTTTCTGTTAATGCCGGATGGGATTTTGTAATCGCAAAAGTACTTCATATTAATCCCTTTGCCGCCTTTGAAATGAGCGAAACAAAATTTACGGCAAAAGGCATGTATGCCTCTTACGGAAATTCAGTAAGTACCGGTCCTGAAACAGATTATTACTATCCATACAACGATTCTGATCCGTCACATGTTGATAACCCAAGTAAGGATTCTTCGACAACGGTTTTGACTTACAAACGGGACCTATATCTTGTCTGGGTAGGACTTAACCTGGATTATACCCTTCCTCAGCAATGGACCTTAGACAGGCCTCTAACGATAAAAGCAGGCTTTTCTGCTTCGCCTTATGTTTACGCCTTTAATGAAGACTTTCACTATCTAAATGATATGTATTATGCTGATGTCTGCGAAGGCTTTTTTAAAGCCTTCAAAATCAACGCAGGCCTTAATTACGGTATCACCAGAAAATTCAGCGTCAATTTTGATTTTTCATACTTTCTGCTCAACGAAATCCGCGGAGAAACTTATTATCGCACTTCAGGTTCAACAACATGGACTCATCCGACTGACAGCCAGGGCGGAGCCGACGCAGAGTGGTTTGATATTTCGCTCGGTATAAAATACACCTTCTTTTAAATTAGCTGTTCTAATTCCTTTTTTTGACTCAACTTGTGATATAATCTTTGATAAGAAATTAGACATTTTAGAGGTAACGAAAATGAAATCTATTATCACAATCAGCCGCGAATATGGTTCAGGCGGACGTCTGATCGGCAAATTAATCGCGGATGCACTAAATTATAAATTCTATGACAAAGAAATTATCGATATGGCAGCTCAGGAAAGCGGTCTGTCTCCGGACTTTATCAAAAAAACAGAGCAGAACCTGACTTCCGGTTTTTTGTATAACCTTCTGCTGGGAACAAGCTACTCAGGCACAGCCGGCGGAACAAATGCTGTCGGAGGCGGACAGATTCTGCCGCTCGCAGACCAGGTATTCAATGCTGAACGAAAAACAATCCTCAACATTGCAAAACAGGGAAACTGCGTAATTGTAGGCCGCTGTGCAGATTACATTCTTGAAACTGCAGAAGATATCGATAAAACCACTGTCTTCAACGCGTTCATTTATGCGGACATCGATGCAAGACTTTCCCGAATCGAAGATTTGTACAAAGAAACAGAATCTGCGGCTAAAAAGACAATTATCCAGATCGACAAACGCCGTGCAAACCACTACAACACTTTTACAGAAAACACATGGGGCGACCGCAAAAATTACGACATCATGATTAACAGTTCGGTCCTCGGCATCGAAGACACAGCCGCCTTGATTACCGAAATGGTAAAAAAATCAAAATAAATTTCTAAAACACAAAAGCCGTGCACTTCATAAAGTGCACGGCTTTTTTTTACGGAAGCAAAACCCTTACGGTCTGGATTCGTCTCTGGGACTGGTCTTCTACGGTAAAGGTTACTCCGTCACGCTTAATCGCTTCTCCGGCATCCGGAAGGGCGTCAAACTGCTCCAGAAGCCAGCCGGCAATTGTATCAAATTCGTCGCTTTCAAGTTCAAGTTTTAATAATTCATTTACATCGTCGATTTTTACATCGCCCGGAACAATGTATTCCTTTGAAGTAAGCGGAATTATTCGGTTTTCCGGCGGAACTTCCTTTGTTTCATCATGCACTGAACGTCCAAAAACCGCGCGCATAATGTCGTCCATGGTAACGATTCCGATGTTGCTTCCGGTTTCGTCCACGGCAACGGCAAAATTTGCTCCTTCGCGCCGGAACTTCTGCAAAAGTTCTGTCGCAGTCAGGGTTTCCGGAATAAAGAGGGCCGGCCTCATGCATCTGCTTGCGATGTTTTTTGAATCTTTACGGACCCGGCCTTCTGTCAGAACGTTCATGTAAGAAAGCACGCCGAGAACGTTATCAAAACTGTCCTGACAAACCGGAAGACGGCTGTAACCGGTTTCTGCAAAGAGGTCGCGTATCTGGTCAAAACTTGAATCCTCTCTCACAAACTTAACATGGCTTTTGTGGCGCATAATGTCGTGGATTTTTAAATCTGTAAATTCAAAAATCTTATAGAGCATTTTCTTCTCGCTTGATTCAAGGGTGCCTTCGTTTTCGCCCACGGCAATCAGAGACTTGAGTTCTTCTTCTGTAATCAATGACTTTTCGCCCTTTACAAAGTGTCCTAGAACGCTGGTAATTGAATCCGTAATTTTGCTGAAAATCCATACCAGCGGGAAAAATGCTTTTTCGAGGAAAAGAAGCGGGCCTGCAAAAAGTTTGGCGCATTTGAGCGGATAAACCGATGCAATTCGTTTTGGCATAATCTCGCCAAAAATGATGAGAATAAAAACGATTATCACTGTAGCCCAGGCCGAACCTGCATCTCCAATCAAATTGATTGCGACCATGGCGGCAAGGCTGGAAGTAAGCGAAGTTATAAAGTTGATTCCAATCAAAATCAGCGACAAAAGTTTGTTCGTATCTTTTTTGAGCAGGAGCACTTTTGACTCCGGCGAGTTTCTGGAAGCTGCATTCTTTTTAAGCTGGTGAACCATCATTCGTGTAATCGAAAGATAGGCTGTTTCGCTTGCGGCAAAAAAGGCTACAACAAAAACAAGAAGAATTACACCGATTCCGGGAAGGATAACGTCTGTTACTAATGAACTCATTCGCCTGCCTCCTGGCCGTTGATATCATCTTCTTCTGTTTCGGCTTCTTCTTCCGTTATGATTTTTGTACAGTGGATACGGCTGATTCTGCGGCCGTCCATCATGATAATTTCAAAACGGTATCCGGCTTCTTCGATTGTTTCGCCGACGAGCGGAATGTGGCCAAGTCTGTCCAGGATAAGGCCCGCAATTGTTTCGTTGCCTTTGGATTCGAGCTTGATTTTTAATTCGTCCTCAAGGTCGATTAAACGGGCACTTCCATCAAGAACTGAGTCTTCCGGATTTTCCAGGTTGATTCCGGTTCCCCGGCCAGAAATCCGGTAATCACCCGCGATTGTACCAAAGATTTCGCGTTCAATGTCTTCGCTTGTCAGAATGCCGTCAGTTCCAGAGTATTCATCAATTACAATGGCAAAGGTCTGCTTGGCCTCCCGCAGAATTTCCTGGATAGACGACATTTTTGTTGTTCCCGGAATAAAAATCGGCGGACGCATTGTTTTTTCAACAGAAAAATCTGCAAGAGTTCCTGTGTAAAAAAGAAGATCCTTTACGTACAAAACGCCAATGATATTATCAATATCGTCGTCCTTGTAAACAGGAAAACGGTAGAGTCTTGTGCGCTCTGACAATTGAATTATCTGCCGGTACTTCATCGACGGGTCAATTCCGATGATTTTTGTACGCGGAAGCATAATGTCGGTCGCAATCAGATCGGTAAACTTAAAGACACGGCTCATCATCTTTTTTTCGCCGTCTTCAAGAACACCTTCTTCTTCGCCAACGTCAATAAAGTTTTTGATTTCGTCTTCTGTAAAAGAAACTTCACTCTTTTCGATTTTTACACCGAGAACTTTGATAATCAGTCTCGAAATATTTGTAAAAAACCAGACAAACGGCTTTAAAAGATAAAAGAAGAAAGTTACATAACCACTGAGCGCAAAGGCAAAGCGTTCAGGAAATCTTGTGGTTAAACTTTTTGGTGTAATTTCGCCAAAAATCAAAAGGGCAACGGTTGCAATTCCTGTTGCGGCCCCAAGACCTGCCGGTCCAAAAAGTTTTAAAAAGATTGAAGTAAGTGTTACGGAAAGGATTACGTTTACAATTTCGTTGCCGACAAGAAGCATGTTTAAAAGCTGCTCCTTTTTTTCAAGCATTTTGCCGGCACGAATTGCTTTTTTATCGCCTTTTTCGCGAAGGTAGTGCACTCTGAGTTTGTTTAAACCCAGAAATGCACTTTCGGAGGCAGAAAACAGCGAAGATAAAACAACGCATGTTACTGCCAGAATTATAAGAAGAATTAAATTATCCGAGGGATAGTCGTCCATAGCTGTAAAAATCCGTCTAATAAATTAGTTTTGTGCTGCCTCAGAAGTTTCTGCAGGTGCTTCTGCTGCTTCTGCAGGAGCCTCGGCGCCTTCCTGTGCCGGAGCTTCAGGTTCAGTTTCAGGTTCTACCTGTTCTGCCTGAGCTTCGCTTTCTGCGATGCGTTCTTCGAGCATTTTAACCATGTTCTGAATCTGTTCTGCATACTGGCTTTCCGGGTCAGCATTATATGATTTTTCAAAGTAAGACTTAATCTTTTTAAAGTCATTCGGAGCACTCTGACCATAGAGGTAGCCTGCTGTGTAGTAGCACTGCTGTTTTTCAACAGATGAAAGATACCTGCTCTTTGCGGCATTTGCAAACTGGTCGCTTGCTGCAGCCGGGTCCTGGTCTAAATATGCCTGAACTGCATTTGCGTTTGCAATTGCAACGATGTGCTTTCCTACATTGCCAGTTTCGTTCTTTTTGTCGAGTTTTACGTAAAGTCCGCTCAAATCAACAAGAAGATATCTGTGCTGAGGGTCTGTAAGTTCAAAAAGTTTATCGATTGCTTCGAGGCGGTCTTTTTTGTCCGGGCTGTTCACTGCAGAAGACAAAGTATTGTCGTAAACTGCGATTTCGTCTTCAAAACCTTCAAAAACAGCGTTCACTTCTTCAACAGAAGAAACCGGTTTTTCAAAGATAACTTCTTTAACTACATAGCCTTCTTTTGTCAGAATGTAGAAAGTAGGTGTTGCTTCGATATTGTACAAAGATGCGTCACGAAGATTTTCTTCGAGGCGTTTTTCAAGTTCTCCGGCAACTTTCTTTTCTTCGTCACTTGCAAGCGGGTCAGCCTTTGCTGCTTCAAATTTTGAATCAGAAAAGTCCAGGTTTACAAGAACGTATTTGTCTGTATAAACACGAATAAATTCTTCAGTGTTGAATACTTTTTCCTTTAATCCGGCACTTGCGCCGTCCTGATCATCGCCCGAAAAGAAAATAAAGATTTTTTTGTTTTCTTTTACGGCAGCGGCCTTACCATCAATGAGGTTGTCAATCCATGTTGTAGAATCAATATTTTCTGACGGCTTACGAGCCTTATTTTTTGGTTTTGAGCATGATGCCAGTACAGCAAGGGCAGTCATTGCCAAAACAACCAGTTTTAACTGTTTCTTCATTGTTTTCCTCACTTTTTTATGCCCCGCAGACTGCGCTGCGGGGACTATTATTTATTTGTAGTATCTTACACCAGCCCTGAACAGGTTCTGGCATGAAGATGCATCGTCGTTTCCGGCAATGTTTTTAATCAAATCTTTGCTTGAACCGTTTGCATCTGTTCCAACAGTACGTTCTGAGTGTCCCATCTTTCCGAGTACGAGGCCGTCCGGGCTTGTAAGACCTTCGATTGCAAAAGCCGAACCGTTCGGGTTGTCAGGTTCTGCCATTGTCGGGTTGCCGAATTCATCACAGTACTGGGTAAATACCTGTCCATTTTTGAAGAGCTCTTTTGCGAGAGTTTCGCTGATGTAGATTTTACCTTCACCATGACTTACAGGAACGTAATGTGGTTTTTCAATCAATACAGATTCATCCAGAGCCCATGGAGAAGAAGCGCTTACAACGCGGGTTCTTACTACACGGCTGATATGGCGGTGAATATCATTGAATGTAAGTGTCGGGTTGTCTGCAGAAGGTTCCATAATCTTTCCGAATGGAACAAGGCCTGTCTTAATCAGAGCCTGGAATCCGTTACAGATACCGAGGATGAGTTTTTTGTCAGCCAGGTGTGCGGTAATTGCATCTGCGATTCGCTTTTCGCGGATTACGTTTGCAATAAATTTACCGGAACCGTCAGGTTCATCACCGGCACTAAAACCACCGGCAAATGCAACGAGCTGGGCCTGTTCAATTTCTGCCCTGAGGGCGTTCAAAGATTCTTCAAGATCTTTTGGTGTACGGTTTCTGAATACAAGAATTTTTGAATCCGCACCGGCCAGATTGAATGCACGGGCCATATCGTATTCACAGTTTGTACCAGGGAATACAGGAATAATTACGCGCGGTTTTGCCTTAGACTGATCGAGAACAAGCGGAGCAGCAGGTTTTGCACCTGCAAAAGATGCGTGCTTTTCAACTGCCCATTCAGGAAGTTTTTCGTCAGCCTTTGCTTTTGATGCAGCCGATACCGGCGGGAATACTTTTGCAAGTTTTCCTTCCCATGCGTCATAAAGTTCAGAAAGTGGAATTTCAACATGCGGCAGCGGGTTAAGGCCTGTCATTGCGATGCTGATGATTGGTTCTTTCTGAGTGTTACCAATCTTCATAACTGTTGTGTTTACAAATCCGTTGTTTTCGAATTTTGGATCGTCTGTTTCAACAATGATTGAACCATAGAGCGGTGTAAACAAATCAGCGATTGTGTTATTTACATTTCGGTGGAATCCGAGAGCGGTTGCGCTTGAAGGAATTGCAGTAATCTGGGCACCGATTTTGTTACCGAATGCCATCTTTGTAACTGCTTCTGCGATACCGCCGGCTCCAACCGGGTACATTGCGTTGATTTTTCCAGCCTTGTTTGCTTCGTAAAGTGCGTCAGAGTTTTTCTTGAATGTATCCCAGTCAGGAGCAAGTTCTGCTGAATAAGGGACTTGAACGAGGTAGATAAAGCTTCCGCCCTTCTTGAAAGGACCCGACTGAACATTTTTTGCTTCGTCATGTGCTACGGCAAAAGAAACGAGTGTGTGAGGAACATTCATGTGTTCAAAAGTTCCTGACATTGAGTCCTTGCCGCCGATTGAAGCACAACCCATTTCTCTCTGGGCATCAACCGAACCAAGCAGAGCGGCTGTCGGATAACCCCAGCTTGTCTTGTCTACAGTGCGTCCAAAGAATTCCTGGTAGCTCATGCGGCTTGTTGTAGCCTTACCGCCGATACAGGTAATCTTTGCAAGAGAAGAAAGAATTGCAGTCTGGGCTCCGTGCCATGCAGACCACTGTGCAACACGCGGGTCATAGCCGTAAGCCATAAGTGAAACTGTAGAAGTTTCCCGCGGAGAAATTACAGGGATTTTAGCTGACATTGCACATTCCGGAGTTCCCTGGTACTTTCCGCCGAACGGGAAGAGTACAGTTGATGCACCAATTGAACCGTCAAAGCGTTCCTGCAAACCACGCTGGCTACAGCATGCAAGGTCAGACATATCTGCGATAAATGCGTTTTTAATCTGCTCTTTTGAAGGAACATTTGAACCGCTTTCACCTGTGGCATAAGCACAGTCACCGAGAGCATCTTTTACACTGTCGAGCGGCTCAACCAGAGGAGATACATCCGCAGGGGCCGGACTTTCAATTTGAGCCTTTGCAGAGTGTTCTGCTCCGGCACTGTCAAGGAATGAGCGGTCAATATCAACGATTGTTTTGCCGCGCCACTTCATTGTGAGTTTGTTTTTGTCAGTAACTGTTGCAACAACTACAGCGTTCAAGTTTTCGTCATTGCAATACTTGATAAATTTATCAACATCACCTGCACGAACTACAACTGCCATGCGTTCCTGGCTTTCAGAAATTGCAAGTTCAGTTCCGTTGAGGCCTTCGTATTTTTTAGGTACGGCGTCAAGGTTGATGTCCAGACCAGGCGCAAGTTCACCTACGGCAACAGATACACCGCCGGCACCAAAGTCGTTTGAACGGCGGATCATGCGGCTTACTTCCGGATTGCGGAAAAGTCTCTGGATTTTGCGCTCTTCTACAGCGTTACCCTTCTGAACTTCAGCGGCAGCCGTAGTAACTGATTTTTCTGTATGAACTTTTGAAGAACCTGTAGCACCGCCGATACCATCGCGGCCTGTACCGCCGCCGAGAAGGATGATAATGTCGCCTGCTTCAGGAGTTTCGCGCATAACGGTTTTGTATGGAGAAGCCGCAATAACGGCACCAAGTTCCATGCGTTTTGCAACAAAACCCGGGTGATAGATTTCTGTAACCTGGCCTGTAGTAAGACCAATCTGGTTACCGTAAGAAGAGAATCCCTGGGCAGCTTCGCGGCAGAGTTTTAACTGCGGAAGCTTTCCGTGGAGAGTTTCGCTCATTGGAACGGTCGGATCGCCGGCTCCTGTTACGCGCATTGACTGGTAAACCCAGCTGCGTCCTGAAAGAGGGTCACGGATTGCTCCACCAATACAGGTTGCGGCACCACCGAAGGGTTCAATTTCTGTCGGGTGGTTATGTGTTTCGTTTTTAAACTGTAAAAGCCACTGTTCAACTTCGTCCTTTCCTTCCGGATAAGGATTTCCGTCTTTGTCAGTTGTGTAATGAACGTCGATAAAGATTGAGCAGGCGTTGTTTTCTTCGCTTACTTCCATGTCATCGAGCATTCCGTGCTTACGCAGGTATTTGCCGCCGATTGTGGCCATATCCATCAGTGTAAGCGGTTTGTCCTTTCGTTTTGCATACATTTCGGTGTGCATGGCCTTGTAGTTTTCCAGCGACTGCTTGAAAAGCTTTGCATAAGGACCTTTTTCGATTTTGATATCTTTAAGTACAGTGTTGAATGTGGTGTGACGGCAGTGGTCAGACCAGTAAGTATCCAGAACGCGGATTTCTGTTTCGGTCGGGTCGCGTTTGATGGATTTAAAGTATTTCTGAAGGAACTGAATATCAGCAAGGTCCATTGCAAGACCCATTTTTGCGCGGTATTCGTCCAGTTTCTTTTTGTTGAATGAATTGAATCCTTCTACCACAGGAATGTCGCCCGGAACTTCAGACTTCATTTCGAGAGTTTCCGGAATTTTTGAATCGGTCAGTCTCGAATCAACCGGGTTAATCAGGTATTTTTGAATTCTTGCAACTTCGTCTGCGCTTACATCGCCGGTCAAAATTACCATTTTTGCACAGCGCACACGCGGTGGTTCAGTGCCCACAGTTGCTGTAGCGCGCATACTTTCTCTAAGCAGGGAAAGACACTGTTCAGCGCTGTCTGCACGCTGGTCGTACTGCCCCGGAAGGTATTCCCATACGATAACGGTTTCGCCGTCTTTTGCCGTTACTTCCGTGTAAGCAACACTGTCGCTCTGCGGCTCAGAAAAAATTCGCAAAGCGGCTGTTTTAGACACGTCTTCGGAAGTATTTTCGATGTCATAGCGGTTAAAATAACGCACTCCCTTTACAGAGGAAATGCCCAAAAATCCATTGATTTCTTCAAGGATGCTGTTTGCCTCGCTCTGAAAGCCAGGCTTGCGTTCTACATAAATACGAAACATTTTTCCATTGTAGTGCATTATTGACTTGTATTCAATAAATGTACTTGTTACAATTAAAGCAAGATAACAGAGATTACTGTTTTTTATAAAATGTATTCAAAACGTTTAATTGCGGTTTTTTTATTATTTATCGCCTCAGCTCTCGCCTACACGTCTGAAATTCAAAAAATAAACGTTAAGGGACTTATCAAAACCAAAAAATCACACGTTCAGAAAATCCTGGAGCCGTTTTACGGAAGGGAAGCGACAGATGGCGTTCTGATGGAAATCGAGGGCGAACTTCAGGCAGAAGGCATTTTTGAAAGCGTCAAAGTTGAATACATAGACCAGACCCCTGATATTCTTGTTACCGTAAAAGAAAAAATCACCTTCATTCCGCTGCCCTTTGTGTCCTATTCTGAAGGAAAGTGGGGCGGAGGCGGCATGCTCCTGAACATGAACGCCTTCGGCAACAAAACAACGGTCGTTGCAGGTGTAATTTATTCAGGCGGAAAACTTATCACGGTTCTCATACTTTCAAAACCACCGGTTGGTGTCGGCGATTACGGCGGCTCGTTTTTAACTTCCTACACAAATTTTGACAGCGAACTTACCGGCCTGGACGGAGACACCGCAGCCGACTACTCAATGAAGAGCGGCTGGTTAATGGGTACGGTTCAAAAAAAGATCGGAGAGGATTCAACTATTTCTCTCGGTCTGGGATATGAATTCAAAAAATTGAATGGAACTCTCCTTGGCCAGGATTTAGATAACAACTTTCAGTTAATCAATTTGAATCTCGGCTGGTCCATGCAGATTGATGAATGGAACGGCTGGTTTTTGTCTTCAAAAGGCCTGTCGTTCAAAATTGACACGGGTTACAGCCCGACACAAAAGGAATTCTGCCACACGGCAACCTGCGGAGCAACACTTCAGTTTCCGCTCACCCAACGCCTGAGGTTTGTCGGCGGCGGCTCGTCATTTTACGGCAAAGACATACACATAACCAACTACACCGGCGGAAGTTCGGCATCTGTGAGCATTCTGCCTTCCACCTTTGTTTCTTCAAACCTTGCAGGTTTAAATGCGGGCTTTGAAGTTGCCACGGTTAAGTTAGGCTTTGGCCTTTTAAGTCTCTACGGCAACTTTCAGACCTGTGTTGTAGAAGATTTTGACCAGACACAAAAGGTAAACTGCGGTTTTGCATTTGGAACCAGACTTTACCTTTCAAAAATTGCCTTTCCTGCACTTTCCATCGGTTATTCATACAACCTTTCTACCCAGACCCCGATTTTCTCAGGCGCCCTGGGTATTTCAATGTGATTCTTTTTAACTAATTTTAATTCTCAATTATCTTCCCCTTGAATATAAATCTCTAAAATTATAAACTTTACCTATGAGCAAAACAGAGTTAATCAGTGAATTCGTAAGCAAAGATGTTATAGACGCACTCGACCAGTTGATCGCTTCTACTTCAGAAGGCGAGATTAAAAACTGCGCTATCAAGGTTTCTACCGCATTCGAGGGCGACACTTCTTTTGAACCAATCATCGCAGGTCCGGAAGAGGCAAAACTCCTTGCTTCATTCAAAAAGAACCTTACTCTCTTAATTCAGAAAACCTGGGTAGAAAAAAATGACGAAGCTGTCAAAGAACAGGTTTTGTACACACTCGAACAGTTTTGCGCATACATCGAAGACCACAAATACGCTGATGAATACAAACGTTTTGGCCAGATTTTGAGCGACGTTGTTTATCTCATGTTCGGTCCGTCTTCAAAAGAACCTTCATTCGAAGAATACGCCCTTCGCATTGACCCTGAATTCGGGATTTTCTGGTGGTACATCCAGAACCTTCCGGAAAATGTAGACTGGTCAAACGAAAAATGCCGTGCAGTCATTCTTCTCGGAATGTACTTCCTGGCCAATTACTAAAAAGGAATTTTCCGCTCTATGAGCCAAATTAGTTCAATCTGTAATTCACTTAAAAAGGCACAGGCTTCACTTGCCCTTCATACTGCCGCACAAAAAAATCATGCACTTCAGTGCGTTGCCGATGCAATCGCTGCCAGTGCTGACCATATTATTTCTGCAAACAAAATGGACCTCGAAGCTGCGCGCCAGCGCGGAATGAGCGAAGCTCTTCTTGAACGATTAATGCTGGACCAGAAACGCATCGATTCAATCGTAAAAAGCATGAGCGTTGTAATCAACCAGACAGACCCTCTCGGCGAAGTTACAGGCGGCTGGACAACTCCTGCTGGTCTCCAGATCCGTCAGGTAAGGGTTCCTCTCGGTGTTGTCTGCATCATTTACGAAAGCCGCCCGAACGTTACAGTTGACGCATTCTGCCTTGCTTACAAAAGCGGCAATGCAATCCTTCTGCGCGGTTCATCAAGCGCATTAAAAAGCAACAGAGCATTAATTCAGGTTATAAAAGAAGGTCTTAAAAACGCCGGAATTGACGGTATCGAAGACGCCGTTGAGCTTGCCGAACCTGCCGCAGACCACTCAGACGTTCAGGAGATTTTGACCGCAAGAGGTTTGATTGACTGCGTACTTCCACGCGGCGGAGCAAAACTGATTCAGAACGTTGTACAGAACGCACGCATTCCTGTTATCGAAACTGGTGCCGGTGTCTGCCATCTTTTTGTTGACGAAAGCGCTGACCAGGAAGCCGCCTGCAAAATTGCCGACAACGCAAAAACCCAGCGTCCGGGCGCCTGCAACGCAATCGAATGCATTCTTGTTCACCAGAAAATTGCATTCAACTTTTTGCCAAAACTCGTAGAACAGCTCGGCGACAGGGTTGAACTCCGCTGCGATGACAAATCATACGCAATCATCGGCTATTCAAAAAAAGGCAGGGTTGTACGCGGAACCGACGCAGACTTTGGTTTTGAATTTCTGGATAACATTATGGCAGTTCATGTAGTTGCCGATGTAAACGAAGCAATTGAATATATAAATTCCCACAGCACAAAGCACTCGGAAAGCATCTGTACAAACGACCGTGCAAACGCCCGCGCATTCCAGGCACAGATTGACAGCGCCTGCGTTTATGTAAACGCAAGCACACGCTTTACTGACGGCGGTGAATTCGGCTTTGGCGCAGAGCTTGGAATTTCTACACAAAAACTCCACGCGCGCGGCCCTATGGGAATCAAGGCGCTCACTACAACAAAATATCTGATTGACGGCGACGGCCAGATAAGATAAGCAGCCCCGGGACCGGCTGCACTGACAAAACTGGTCCGGCTGCACTTTTACGCCGGGCCGGCCAGACAGTCCTGACCGGCGCCGATTTACAAAGACCCACCGATTCTATAAAATCAAACCTATGAATATTCAACAGGCCATCAAAGAAGCCAGAAAAATCGTAATTAAAATTGGTTCAAACACACTCTCATTGCCGGACGGCACACAGAACACTGAGTTCATGGCAAATTTTGCGAGACAGTGCGCACAGCTCATCAAGGAAGGAAAACAGATTGTAGTTGTTTCTTCGGGCGCCCAGGTCTCAGGCGTTTCTACCTTAAAGGAATGGGCACGCAAAAAGGACCTGCACTTCAGACAGGCTCTCTGCTCTATCGGCCAGGTTGAACTTATGAGTCAGTGGCGCAAAGCCTTTGCAGAAAACGATATTCACATCGGACAGCTTCTTTTGACCAAAGAAGATTTTGAAAACAACAACCGCTCATTAAATATCCGCAATACACTTTTTACACTTGTTGACGAAGGCGTAGTTCCAATCATCAACGAAAACGACTCTGTAAGCACAGAAGAATTTGCAATCGGTGATAACGACAACCTTTCGGCCCTCACGGCAATTTTGTGGAGCGCCGATATGCTCATTCTGTTCAGTGACATTGATGGAGTTTACTCGGATAATCCTAAAACAAACAAAAATGCTGAACTGATAGAAGTTGTTGAAGATATTCCGGCTTTAAGAAAAGCAATTACAATCGGCGAAACCAACGCTTTTGGCACCGGCGGAATCGAAACAAAAATTCAGGCTGCAGAAAAAACTACGGTTTATGGAATTCCACTCGTGCTCGCCAACGGCTCAAAAGAAAATATTCTTCTCAACCTTGCAAACGGCACTGAGCACGGAACTTTGTTTACGGCACAGTAATTTTACGCTAAATCGTCAATCTCAAGTTTGGCTTCGTGGAGCATAATCCCGATAGCCTTTGCGGTGGTTATAAGCAGATCCATGGTGCTGTTCTGCCAGATGCGGGGCTCGCCCGTGTCTGCGCGGAGATAACCGTACACAGTTTTTCCGTAAGAAATCTCTGCGTAGCAGAATGCGGCGATTTTCTGTTCATCCGCAGCATCACACATCTTTTCCTGACCGGCAAGTTTCCAGTTAAAGATTTCGTTTACGTAAAAAGTTCCCATTGATTCGCTTATGTTCGGCGAAATAAATGAATTATCAATCCACTTAAAATCACGGATTTTTGAAATCGGATAAATTACCGAGAACAGAAGTTTTGACTTTCCCTGAAGTGCAAGGTGATCAATCATCAGATAAGTGCTTAAAAATTTTAACAGCGCCGGAACCCCCTGAGACAGGCTGTTGCTTCTGGTTAAAATCTTAAAAATCTGGTTGTGGAGCTGTATTGAGTTTACAGCCCCCTCTTTGCGGGAGAGAAGTTTTATGTCTTTGTGCTTTTCGTCAAGGTAAATGATAAAACAGCCGCGTCCCTTGATTTTTCCGCGGTAGAGTGCTTTGTCAGCCTTTTCAAAAAGAGTTTCGTAATTGTCGCCGTCGATTGTAAAACGGGACAGTCCGACTGTGATGGTTATAACAATGCCGGGATATTCCGGAATTGAAAGGCCGTCAAACGACTTATAAAGGTCGCGGCAAAACTGCCAGATTTCTTCGTAGTCGATGATATTCGGGACAACAATCATAAATTCATCGCCGCCAAAGCGTCCGACAATTCCGTTGTCTCCGGTTGCTTCCTTTAATTTATTTGCAACGGCTACAATGATTTTATCACCGACAGCATGGCCATAGCCGTCGTTTACATTTTTAAAATTATCAACGTCGATTAGAATCAAAGAAAATGGTTTTTTCTGTTGAATTCGATTGCGTGCCAGTTCCTCAATAACTGAACGTTCGTACAACTGGGTGAGATAATCAAATTTTTCTGCTGCGTTATTAAATTCGTCTTTCAATATTATTTTATTATAATTTGCCTGACAGACATTTTCAAATTTATAAAATTTAATTCTATTCAAATATTTAATATTCTTCCGCAACCCGAGTGATTATTGATACATAAAGCGCATTTTACTAAAATGAGCGTATGGAAAAGTTTAATATCGCCTGTATCGGCTGTGGCAACATGGGCGGAGCAATTGTCCGCGGACTCTGTACAATCATGGACCCAAAATCAATTTATGTAAGTGCAGCACATTTTGAATCTGCACAGAAATTTGCCCTCGAGACCGGCGTAAATGCCTGTTCAACAAACGACGAAGCCGCTCAGGAAGCAAATATCATTTTTCTGGCTGTAAAGCCGGCCTACATCAAACAGGTTCTTGCAGAAATTTCCGACAGCATCGTTCAAAATACAATTATCGTTTCAATGGCAGCAGGTGTAACCTTAAGCCAGTTGAATCAATACTGCGACGGTGAAACATCGCAGATTTTCCGCATAATGCCGAACATGCCGGCTCAGATTGGAAGCGGTATGACAGCCCTTTGTGCAATGGAAGGTGCTGATTCAAAAAATCTTGAAACAGTAAAAACCCTTCTTGAATCCACCGGACGTGTCGAAGTTGTAGCCGAAAAGCTCATGAACTGCGTTACCGGAATTTCCGGTTCTGGTCCTGCCTTTGTATTTATGTTTATCGAAGCCCTTGCCGATGCCGCCGTTCTCAACGGAATGCCGCGCGCACAGGCTTACACCTACGCCGCTCAGACCGTTTACGGAAGCGCTCAGATGGTTTTGGATACAGGAAAGGCTCCTGCAGTTCTCAAAGACGCTGTATGTTCACCGGGAGGAACTACAATCGCAGGCGTTGCAGCCCTGGAGCAGGACGGGTTCAGAAATGCCGCAATCCACGCTGTGACCGCCGCCGCAAAACGCTCGGAAGAACTTTCTAAATAATGAAAGACATGACCAGGGGCCCGATTACGGCCCATTTAATCAGTTACGCGGTTCCTTTGATTTTAGGAAACTTTTTTCAGTTGACCTATAACGCCGTGGATTCAATTATCCTCGGACGTTTTGCAGGTAAGGTAAGCCTTGCCGCCGCTGGAATCGCAAACCCGATTATGAATATTATGATTTTCTTTATCGTCGGTATCTGTCTTGGGGCCGGCATTTTAATGAGTGAATTTTACGGCGCCCACGACGAACAGAAACTCAAAAAAGAAATCAGCACAACAATCACAATCGGTTTTATTTTTACACTCTTTGTCAGCACGCTCTGTTTTATCTTTGTAAAGCAGATTCTTTTTCTTATCCGCACCCCGTCAGAACTTGTTGAACCTACATCGCACTACCTCCGCATTGTTTTTACAGGCCTCATATTTACCTTTTTTTACAATGTGTTTGCATCAACGCTCAGAGCCGTAGGCGACAGCCGCACCCCGATTATCTGTGTTGCAATCAGCGCGGTTTTAAATGGAATTCTTGATTATGTTCTTGTCGCAGTTTATGAAATGGGAATGACCGGTGCCGCCTTTGCAACAATCTTCAGCCAGGCAGTGAGCTGCTTTTTGTGCATAGGCTATGTTTACCTAAAAGAGCCGATGCTTGCCGTAAAACCAAAAGAATTCAAAGTTGACCGTTCTCTTGTAAAACAGACAGTAAATTACAGCTGGGCCACAGCCTTGCAGCAGGTAGTTTTGTACATCGGAAAACTTTTAATTCAGAGCTCGGTCAATCCGCTCGGAACAGATTCAATTGCGGCATTTAACGCGGGCACAAAAATCGACGATTTCTGCTATCAGCCGACCCAGAATATCGGACACACAATCACGACCTTTATCGCCCAGAACCGCGGCGCAAAAAATGAAGAGCGGGAAAAGAACGGATTTAAAAGAGGCATGCTGCTGGAAATCTGTTATGGATTTTTTATCAGTCTGATTGTATTTACCCTGAGAACACCGCTGATTACACTTTTTGCGGGTCACTCAGAACCAGGCGTAATTGAACTTGGAAAGGACTATCTTTTGATAATGTCCCTTTTATACGTCTTTCCTGCCATTACAAACGGCGTTCAGTCATTTTTCCGCGGAATGGGACACATGCAGGTTACCGTCGTTGCCACAACAACCCAGATAATCTTCCGCGTAATCTTCAGTTATGTGCTTGTAGCGGTTTACCAGAAAATCAACGGCGGCGCACATGCAGTTCACGCTGTTAACGGCGTTGCATGGGCCTGCCTTGCCGGATGGGTAATGATGCTCGTCTACGAACTTCCAATGCTCCGCCGCCAGTGGAAAAAATCTTTCGGTACAAATTAAAAAAAAGGCCCGCGATTAAGGGAGGCCACTGAAAAAGTCCCATAAAGACTGAATTTACAAACACCATTTGAATAGAGTAAAATTTATTCAGGTGGTGGTTTTTTTATGCTCAAGTCACAGCAAGAATTAAATTTCAGTCATTATACAGATTTATATGACAAATTGATTCCACAGAATCATCTGTTCAGAAAAATAAATGAGCTGATAGATTTCAGTTTCATAAGGGATGAACTGAAAGATAAATATTGTCCAGACAACGGACGTACAGCCGAAGACCCCGAATATCTTTTTAAATTCCTTTTTCTGAAATGCCTTCATCCCATGTCAGATGTTGACCTTGTGGAACGGGCACTTTATGACCTTTCCTACAAATATTTTCTTGGACTAAATCCCGAAGATGAAGTGATAAATGCAAGCACACTGTCAAAGTTCAGAAAACTACGATTGAAAGATACGGAACTTCTGGATATGTTGATAGAAAAGACGGTCCAGATTGCAATGGATAAAGGCATAATAGAATCAAAAAGTATAATCGTGGACGCAACACACACAAAATCACGCTACAACAGCCATCCTATTCGGGAAGTCCTGCAGGAACATGCCAAGAGACTTCGCAAGGAAGTATACAGCGTGGATGAAAAAACAAAAAACATGATGCCAGCAAAAAATGAAGAAGACTCAATAGAAAAAGAAGAAATGTATAAATCCATAGATGAAGATGCGAAGACCGGTTACAAATCAGCGGACACAGCATTTTTCGGCTATAAAACCCATATCGCAATGACCCCGGAAAGAATCATTACAGCAGCAACAATTACAAGCGGAGAAAAGCCTGATGGCAAGGAACTTCCAGAACTGGTGGAATGGCAAGGAACTTCCAGAACTGGTGGAAAAAAGTCGTAAGGCAGGAATGACAGTTGAAAATGTAATTGCAGACAGGACTTATTCTGGAAAAGACAATTTAAAACTTGCAAATCAGGAAGATGAGAACGGTAAAAAGAATTTTAAGCTGATATCAAGACTGAATCCGTCTATTACAGAAGGATTCAGAAAAGACAAAAATGGATTTGTATACAATAAAGATGCAGACATGATGCAGTGTCCGGTTGGAGAACTTGCAGTCAGAAAGGCTGTAACAGGATCAAAGAAGATTGGAACCAACCAGTCACAGACCTATTACTTTGACATTGAAAAATGTAAGCAATGTCCTCTGCGTGAAGGCTGTTACAAGGAAGGTGCAAAGTCCAAGACTTTCAGTGTAACTTTAAAATGTGATGAGCATAAGCAACAGCAGGAATTTCAGGAGACAGAAGAATTCAAGCAGCTTTCAAAAGAGCGCTATAAAATTGAGGCAAAGAACAGTGAACTCAAAAACGTACTGGGGTACGAAGTTTCAATGGGGAATTGTCTTTATGCAACAAAAATACAGGGAGCCTGCACAATCTTTGCAGCTAATATAAAACGAATTATTACAATTCTAGATGAAAAATAAGGAAATGAAAGACAAATAATTTACTTTTTAAAAGAGCAAAAGCCAGATTTATGAGATTTTTTTCTCAAAAATCTGGCTTTTTTTTCAAGCCTTAAAATTGGACTTTTTCAGTGGCCTCGTTAATTCACGGGCTTTTTGTTTAATCTGCCCCGCCTCCTGCGGGGTATTTTTTTATTCACTTAATCTATCTCATAAAGATCTTTTTCATCTTTTTGTCCGCCAGATCCAGCGGACTTTGTTCATCAACATTTTTAACACCAGGGGCGGCTCCAGCTTTTACAAGTACAGCTGCTGCTTTATATGAATTATTATAGACAGCATACATAAGTGCAGTGTCCCCATGCTGATCCTGCCAGTCAACCTCGGCACCGCTTTCAATCAGAGCTTTTACTGCAGAAACCCTCTTATTTGCCGCCGAAGAAATAAGCGATGTCATATCACCTTCGTTTACATGATTGGGATTTCCACCTGCAGCTGCAATTAACTTGATACATTCAGCATTATCTGAGAGGCATGCATATTCCAGAGGTGTCATTCCTTCACTGCTGACAGCTTCAATTTCAGCTCCAGCAGCAATAAGTTCCTTTACCTGAGCAGCTTTTCCTGTGCGGGCTGCCCACATTACAGGTGTAATATTTCCCCTGAATGGTACATTTACATCATAGCCGGCTGCAATTACATCTTTTACAAGCCGGTCATTTCCCGTCTGCACTGCAAGAAACACAATTTCACTTTTATCCTGATATTCGTTTATAAAAGCCCTGCTGTCAATTTTTTTCTGTCCGCAGCTTACCAATACTGCAGAAGTAATCAATAGAACAGCCGCCATCTTAGTCATTTTTTTTAAGCGAATCATAATTATCCTCACAAATTTTAAATATGCCTCTATTGTTATATCACATAAACTCTCTTATACTTATTCTATGAAAAAGACTTTATTTTGTGCTCTCACTGCACTCACAGTTCTTGCCTCAGCTTTCTGTCAGGAACTTACCCCACCTTCAATAACTCCCATTCCTATTGATGAATTTAAGGACCTTATTCACCATGGTGTAATGAAATTTCCTGAGTCAACTCCTCCATACCCGAGATGGACCGAAGCTGACGTTCTTGAAATTGCAGACAATATCCTCACCTTCCAGAATCCAGACGGCGGCTGGGGAAAAATCGGACGATCCAGCATTTTTAAGAATTTTCCAGGACACGAAAAAGCCAGCTGTCAGGATCTATTGATTAAACTTTCCCCTGAAGAAAAAGAATTAATGAAGGCATACCTTTTAAAAGTTCAGCCCGTAAAATTTGATTCAATAAAAACAGAAGGAAGCACCAAGCCTTCAGAAAAAATTTCAAAACCACGCAGCGTCCTTGATAACCGAATGACATACAGCCACGTCCGCTATCTTATTAAAGTCTATAATCAGACAAAAGAGGAAAAATATCTTGAATCAGCAGCCCGTGGTTTACACTGGATTCTTTCTGTTGAACTGCCTTGCGGCGGCTGGTCAGGATGTGATGTTTACGGCTTATGCATCAATGATGATGTAACAAGCGGTGTTCTTTCTTTTTTGCAGGATATGCTTTATGAAAGTGAATATGAAGTTCTCCTTAACGCTACTGATCCTCTCACAGGAAAACCTTTTGAAGAAGCAGTAATCAAAGCCCATGACAGGGCTATTGCAGTTCTTTTAAAGACACAGGTAAAAGTTAAGGGTAGAAAAACAGTCTGGGCTCACAATTACGATCCGGACACATTAAAGCCAATTGCAGCCAGACCTTTTGAACCTGCAGCTCTTACCGCCCTAGAATCAGTTCCTGTTGTAGAAACCCTTCTCCGTGAAAAAAATCTTACACCGGAAATCAAAGCCTGCATTAAGGCCGCAGTAGAATTTCTTTGCAGCGACAAAATCTACACCACTGGCTGGATCGAAAAACGTCCTGTAGAACAGTTTGAAGAAGGAGGCCGCTGGTACAACTACGAAAAGATTTTCCATCCGGGCAATAAAAAAGCTCCCGGCCCAAACGACCAGAAGCTTCTCATACGCTATATTTCTATAAAAGATTTTAAGCCTCTGTATGGCGACTGGACAGGTAAAGTTTACGAAGACTTTAACCAGCTGCCACGGGAACGACGCAATGGCTACGGATTTTTAAGCACCTATAAAGAAGATGAATTTCTCCAGCTTAAAGAAAAAGCCGGTTCCCTGTAGCGTCTACAAAGAATCCTTACCTGTATACTCTGGCTAGATGAAAAATAAGGAAATGAAAGGCAAATAATTTACTTTTTAAAAGAGCAAAAGCCAGATTTATGAGATTTTTTTCTCAAAAATTTGGCTTTTTTTTTCAAGCCTTAAAATTGGAGACCTTTTTCAGTGGCCCGCG
>JAEEGG010004593.1_pt1 | contig 33365 bp, 35 predicted proteins | sample 9134161 | NCBI WGS metagenome assembly JAEEGG01 (sample SAMN16246543, study PRJNA631951) | gut metagenome | biome: gut microbiome; feature: rumen; material: CR-attached | host: Bos | place: Iran: Karaj | collected 2018-10 | reverse complement strand
TCACAGCGTGGAAGGAACATCTCACCTATAACCCAACCTCCATCGCCACCTATTATAATATTGCCAATGCCTACGCCTATCTCCTCAAAGACAGGGAGCAGGCAGAATCATATTATCGCCAGTTCCTCGACCTCGCCCGTAAAGAGGAGAAGCCAACAGATAAACTCAAGGAGATGATCAAGGCCGCCGAGGACATGATCAAGGCTTTTGACTTGGGTAAAAAACTGTCACTACAAAACCAGCAATGAACAAGAAAATAACATTCGTGCCTCATTCTCTTTATGTCTATCTTTCAAAAAGCAACAAAATTCACCCTCATAAAGCGATTTCCCATCAAAAAGTTTGGTTGATTCAATAAAAAGCATTACCTTTGCACCCACGAGAACCCGCCAAGCCTCTTCACAATGCTTAAATCGGCGGGTCGTTTTTTTCTTATGGCACATTATCCAAAAACCTACACCTCGCCCGCCCAGTTGACGGCATTGTTACAGTCGCGTGGTCTCCACGTCGAGAACGTCACACGGACGGAGAACTACCTCCGCCACATCGGCTACTATAGATTCAGTGCATACCTTTATCCCCTCTTGACCATACCGAAGGAGAATCATGTGTTCAAGCCCGGAGCCACCTTCAATCAGGCTCTGGATATGTACCGTTTCGACAGGCATCTGCGACTGCTAATGTTCAACGAGATAGAAAAGATAGAGGTCGCCGTGCGCAGTGCCATCGTCAATATCACGTGCCGCGAGACAGGCAATCCTTTCTGGATGACCGACCCTACTTGTTTTTATGATGCCACCACCTTTGTCAAGACAAAACAACTCATTGATGCCGAACTCGCCAAGTCGCGCGAGGACTTCATAGAGCATTTCCGCAACACATATTCCGATCCATATCCTCCAGCATGGATGTTGGCAGAGATCCTTCCCTTAGGTGTACTGACTAGGATATATAACAACATTAAGAGCAACCAGATACGCAAGAAGATAGCCCGGGAGTTTTCGCTGGGCGTCCCTGTGTTCAACTCATGGATGACCATCATCACTGTTGCCCGCAACAACTGCGGCCATCACGCTCGCGTATGGAACCGCACATTTGCATTGCAAGTGCTGACCCAGCGGCGCATGACCCACCCTTGGATTACCACTCCCGTCAACCAGCGGAAAGTCTATTTCAGCCTTTGCATCATCAAGCATTTCCTCAACATTATTTCGCCCAACAACGATATGAAGGCGAAAGTCGACACCCTGCTCTCCACTTACCCGTCCATCGACATCACCGCCATGGGCTTCCCTCGCGGATGGGAGAACGAACCGCTATGGCTATAATACGCTATTTGAATCATAGGCATCACTTTCAACGGTATAATCGAATATAACTCTGAAACTACTTTCATACTTTTACCCTCGGCAGGCACTTTTCGGGCATTGCCGAGGGCTTTTTTGTGCCGTTTTCCTTAACTTTGCCAAACAAAACTGATGAACAATGAACAAAATAAAACACTACAGACGATTTCTACTCTTGCTGGCGATGTTGTCGGTAGCGACATCCGAGATGGCACAACGTACGGTTATCGTCAAGGATTGCATCACCAATGAGTCAATACCGTTTGTGAGTGTCTATTTCGGGAATGACACTGGTGGCTATACGGACGAAAATGGTAAGATTACTATTCCAAACGAAGCAGAACAGATATGGTTGTCTCATATCTGCTACGAGACAAAGAGCATCTCTAAGATAACAGCCGACTCGCAAACAATCTTTCTTGTTCCGAAAAGCATTAGCCTTGATGAAGTTGCTATCAGCGCAAAGACTCCCAAACGAATAAAGACCACAGAAGTGGGGTTGATGAAAGCGAAGACACAGACCAAGCACAAGGGAGCCAATGGATTTGAGATGGCCTTGTTTATTCCTTACGACAGCACATGGACAGAGATACCTTACATCCATTCTATATTGGCAAGCCTCGATTACTCCACCCATTATCTGGTCTTTACGGAAATCAAGAACCCCATCTATGCCACTCTCCGCTTTGACCTTCGACTGCCAGAAGCCAAGACTGGCGCTCCCAAAGACGAATCCCTCATTGATGGCGGCATCATACTCCCTTCCGGTCAGAGACTCAGCAAGAATGGCATCAGCCTTTCCCGTCCTATACCTTTTCCACAGACAGGCGTATTCGTTGTGGTGGAATGGATAACCACAGCGCAAGTCTCAGAATCATGCAATCTTGTTCCCTCGCTCAACATGACATTGAATGATGGGGAAAACAGAACCTGGAACAAAAAGACATTCCGAGACATGGACTGGATGCAAGAACAAGACGAGCCTGCTTATCAGAACGAAGAGGCACAGACCTTTTATAAAGGCAAAACACCATCTGCCAAACTCGGTTTGAGAATAACAAAACAATAAATATGTCACTCTTTTGCTTTACACTTTCATGCTCTGAACTGTATTATTAATGTATGACAGAGCAAGAAATTGAAAATCTCTTCAAGACGCACTATGTGCGGATGTACCGTCTGGCAGTTTCTATTCTCTACGATGAGGATGAAGGCAAGGACGTGGTTAGCGAAGTGTTTTCGCGCCTGATAGCTAGTGGTACCACCCTGCATCCCCAAACAGCTGAAGCATATCTGCTGATGGGTGTGCGAAACCAGTGCCGTAACGTCATGGAACATAAACACGTGAGAGATCGTTTTATACGATTGATGTCTGACGAGGCTGCTGAACCTACGATTGCCGATGGCGAACAGTTGCGCATGTCAGAATTGATGCAATTCATTGAAGAACATCTTTCGCCGCTGAACCAAAAGATCTTCCGGTTACGCTATTTGCGTGAGATGACCTGCCAAGAAGTAGCCGATGCATTGGGTATCAGTCGTATGACGGTCCACAGTCATCTGCGGGAGTCAATAGAGAAAGTAAGAGTTTATTTCAAATCAAAACAGTAAGCAATATGATGACAGATCGACAGCTAATTGAACAGTTCTTGGAATTACAGGAACACGCAGAGCAAATGACCGACGAACAGTCACAGCAGGCTCTTAACGACCCAGATATGCATGAATTGCTGGAGCAGATGGCTTTCACTAAGCGTACTCTTAAGTATCAGGAACTACAATCTGAATTACCCAATACTGAAGCAGAATGGCAGGCTTTTGCATCTAAACACTATAGTGGTGGAAAGTCAACCCACAACCACTCCCTTTTTGGCATGATGAGATTCAGTAAGATTGCTGCCACGTTTATTGGTGCCATCTTAGCTATAGGTGTCTCATTCGCTACTATTCATATGATTAAGATGGCTAACAGCCCAAAGCCACAAACAGTCCAGAAGGAACAGCCTGTATCTTCCAAACCATCTGCATCTTTGCGGGAAGATACAGTCGAGAATGACAGTACAGTTACCATGGAGTCTATCGTTTTCGACAATGTACCACTGGAGAAGATTCTCACAGAGATTGCCAATTACTATCATGTGGAAGTATCGATGCAAAACGATGACGTACGACATCTTCGTTTCTATTTCGTTTGGAAAGCAGAGGATGGTCTTGACCATGCCATTGAGAAGTTAAACCGCTTTGAAAGTCTGGAAATAAGACTTGAAGATAACATTATCATTGTGGAGTAAGTTATGAGAAATATCGTATCAATACTGTTGTTTCTGTTTGCTATTACAACAGCAACAGCCCAGCATCATGTTACCCATCGATATGATAATGTGTCGCTTAGCGAGGCATTGCGTCAACTGAATTCTGAAGATAAACATTACGAAATCAATTTCCTCTACAACGAACTGGAAGATTTCCGCATTACCACTTATGTACATCGGAAGACGGTTCCAGATGCCATCCGTCAGATGATAGGTTTCTATCCCATAATTATGAAAATAGACGGCGAAGAAATCACAGTGGAATGTAGGCAGAAAACAGAACGCCGTTATAAAGGTACTATTGTCGACGAAAGTGGCCAGCCCGTTGCTTATGCCAATGTTTGCCTGCTTCATCCATCCGACTCAACTGTTGTTGGTGGTGGCGTGAGCAATGAAGCTGGTCTTTTTGTCATTCCCTGCGATGTAAAACCAGTTATTGCCCGGATCTCTTATGTTGGGTATAAAACAATCTTTAGGCATGGCAATAATACAGAGCTTGGTATGATTCGTATGCACCCTGATAGTTACAAAATAAATGGTATTGAGGTGAAAGGTACCCGTCCATTAGTGAGAATAAAAGACGATGCTTTTATAACAATTGTCGAGGGCAGTTATCTCTCGAATATGGGTACAGGAAAAGACGTGCTAACCCATGTACCGGGTGTGCTTAGCGATGGTAGAAACATTGAAGTCTTAGGCCGAGGCACTCCTCTTATCTATATCAATGGAAGACAGATGAGAGACCTTAGTGAGCTTGAGCACCTAAGCAGCGACCAGATTAAGGATGTGGAGGTGGTAATGACACCTGGTGCCAAATATGATGCTACAGTGCGTTCTGTCATTCGTATCAAAACTATCCGTCCAATTGGCGAAGGTTTTAGTTTGGATAGCAAGACATTAATAGGAACTAATCATTATGTATTCGGACAAGAGGAATTGAACGTGAATTATCGTACTGGTGGACTCGATATATTTGCAACTGCCGATATCGAAGATTTCCGGATGAAAGTAACAAACACAAGTCGACAGGATACCTATATTCAGTATCTCATGCCAAGGAAAGATGTCCATTATGTGCAGCAGAATGTGACGCATTATCAACCTCATACCAATATCTTTTATGGAAAGTTGGGCTTCAACTATATGTTCAATGATAAGCACTCTATTGGTATGACTTATACGCCTGCATCACGCCCTACTCGAGAGAAAAGCGACTTCCTGACCGAAACTTTCATTGACGATATGAGTGACGATAATCTAACCGGTGATGGTGAGGAGAAAATCAGTAGAATTGAGCATGCCATTAACGCATATTATTCAGGTAGTATCGGCAAATGGTCTATAGATGCCAACGCAGACATGTTGTATCAGGATGAAACCACCGATGCCTTAACCCTTGAGATTTCGAAAGTGAGTGATAATCGTAAGGTGACGACACACAGCGGCGCTACGAACTGGTTATATGCTGCAAAACTCGTTGCGGGGTATCCAGTTTGGAAAGGCAAACTTGAAATGGGAATAGAAGGTAGTAATATTCATCGTACTGATGAATTCTTGAACCCAGAGAATATCATATTGAGCAGTAGTACTGAAACAAAAGAATCTAGTGGTGCGGTATTCTCAGAACTGACTCAACAATTTGGAAAACTAACTGCCAAGCTAGGACTTCGCTACGAACATGTCGATTGTCGTTATTCGGGTACGATCTTCAGTGATACTATCCGAACTTATAATGATCTCTTTCCATCTGCAATGCTGTCTTATCCCATTGGAAAGGTACAAGCACGGCTCAGCTATGCAAGGAATATCAACCGACCTGCTTTCAGTCAGCTGACGAGTAATCTTACTTATATAAACCGATATCTTTATGAAAGTGGTAATCCCGATCTGCGTCCTACTTACCGTGATAATCTTTCATTGGCTCTTAATTGGAAATGGATGATGGCGATGATAGATTATGCACATGTTCATGATTATATCATCAACGCATATTCGAGTTACAACGGAGAGCCAACCATTGCCCTGCTACAGAAGAAGAATACAGATGGATTCAACAATCTGCAAGCAATGCTTCATTTTGCTCCTGCATTTGGATGTTATCATCCCCAACTTATGCTGGCTGTAATGTGGCAGGACTTAGAAGTTAAATATCAAGGCAAAACCAAGAAGATGGATGAACCAATGAAAATTATTAGGTTTAATAATGCTGTCAATCTGCCCAAAGACATCTGGTTGAATGCTGATTTCTCTTGGCGCTCTGCAGGTGATTCAGAGAATATCCATATGGGTATGTCTTGGCAGTTTGATTTAAGTCTATATAAGTCTTTCTTTCATGATCGTTTAAGCTTCAAACTCGCCTGCAATGATGTCTTTGCATCCATGCGCCAGAAGGTGACAATCTACAGCGACATTCGCCAGTTCTATTTAGACAAAAGAAGTGATAACCGCAGTTTAAAACTTACGATACGCTACAACATCAATCCAGCTCGCTCAAAGTATAAAGGAACGGGTGCAGGTAATGATGTTAAAGGTCGATTATAATATGAATTTGGATATTTCTACTTATCAAAAGATCAACAATTCTTTCCGGAAGCGGTTGATATACCATTCGGGCGTTGATTGTGGCTTCTTCGTTGAGATGAACTATATGATCAACGCCATGCTCTATTGCCTTGCAAAAGGCTATCGGTTTCAACTCTATTCCGAAGATGCCAACTACGGAATGGGCAAAGGATGGACAGAATACTTCACTCCATTCTGTGAGGAGGTACATGAGTCGTTCCATCATAAGTACAACTTGCACCGTCCACCCCAGTGGAAGCGTATTATAAAGAATGTAATAAGAACCAGGTCCTTGTCGTTTGTCTTCTGGAAACTGAAGTTTATGCAGAAGTCTCTCATGGGCCATTGGTTGGCATATAAGGCATATGGAGAATACGTTAGGTTAAGTCAGGACGTGGCTTATAATTCCTATAAGCATTACCACATTCCATCTGTCGGAATCAATTGTACCTACACCGAGGCATACGCCATGCTGGCTAGAATGATTTGGCAGCCACAGCCGGAAGTGAAACAGCAGATAGCAGAAGCTAAACTCTCCCTGGCACTACCGCAAGTATACTCCGGCATACAGATTAGGGGAGGGGATAAGGCTCAGGAAGCACGGCTGATTACAGGCAAACGACTTATCGAGGCACTGCTTCCTCAAGACGGTGATTGTATCTTCGCCCTTGCCGATAACTACACCCAATTAGAAATAGTCAGGAGTGAGTTTCCGCATTTGCATATCGTATCACTCTGCCAACCTCAAGAGAAAGGTTATTTCCATCAGGAGTTTAATCGTATGACCCCTCTTGAGAAAAAACAGTCAATCATCAGACTCCTCGTCTCTATGGATATCCTGCTTCATAGCAGTGCTTTCATAGGAACAATTACCTCTGGACCCAGTGTCTTTATCATGAAAGTCAGGGCAGACGAATCAAGTGTAACAGCGATTGATTGTCCTCATTATATGTTCCCCGACTGTATATCTCTCAGTATAGATGAGCGTGCATCCATCTCGCGTGAGATGATGATACGTTAAAATCGCCTAGCAATAGCAAAACTATGAAACTACTTTCAGACTTTTACCCTCGGCAGCCACTTTCCAGGCTTTGCTGAGGGGTATTTTGTGGTGGTATTAGTAATTTTGCAGGATACTAACAAATATTTGCCTTTTAGGGTTTAGTAAATCGGTTTTCGTGTGTAGTATAAGTGTATGACAGATCATAAGAAACTCGAAAAGCTGTTCCGACAGCATTACCGTCAGATGTATCGGCTGGCCACCATGCTTCTGCACGACGATACTGAGAGCAAGGATGTGGTGCACGACATCTTTGCACATCTACTCCGTGAGTCTCAGGACCTACGGGAAGAGACAGCCGAGCACTATCTGCTTACAAGCGTACGAAACCGATGTCTGAATGTGATTCGTAGCCGACAGATTCAGGAACGGGTGGAACACCTCTACTTGCTTGATCTCGATACGACTATCACACCGACGGAACGGTTAGAAGAAGAACTGAAAACCCTGTATAAGGGTATCGACCAATTAACGCCACCCGTTTGTCGCGACATCATCATGCAGCATTTCCGCGATGGAGTAACCTTTAAGGAGATTGCCTTTCGTCTGGGTGTCAGTGAAACCACTGTCTATAAGCATCTGCGCCGTGCGCTTCATCAATTACGTACATATCTTAATAACAAATGAGCGTATGAACAAGACCGATCTATTGCTCCAGATGATGGAACAGCCCCAGCATTATACTGCAGAGGAGTGGCAGGAGATACTTGCCGACGAAGAGTGCCGTGAGCTCTACACGCTGATGTCGAAAACGCAGAGCGCCATTGATGCAGCCCGTGCCGATAAGGAAGTTACTGATGACATGATTGATGCCGAATGGCAACGACTGAGTCATGAAAAGCAAGAAACGAGAAACGATAAGTATTCGCTCCTTAAGTTCGCCGCTATGTTTGTGGGCATTCTCATGCTTTCAGGCATTGCTTTTGCGGCCATCCACATCGCCAGTCATTATAACGCACCAAAGGAACAGGAGACGAAGGTCATCAAAAACTCTCAGCCTTCAACTTCCAGTTCTCAACTCGCCGAGCCTGACACGACAGCGACACTTCAGCCCAAGCTCTACGACAACGTGCCTTTAGGTGAGATCTTCGAGGAACTATCAGACTACTATAACGTCAAGGTAGTCTATCAAAACGAAGATGCTCCCCGTCTCCGCCTTTTCTATCAATGGAGGCCGGAATATACACTGGAGAAAGTTGTGGAGATGCTGAACAACTTCGAGTGGATACAGATCCAGACCGAGAATGATACCTTATTTATAAGAACCACAGCCATCCCAGCCAAGGATTGCTAAAACGCTTACTATAATGAAAAGAATATCATTCATACTCTTGTTGTGCACCATTGTATCAGTTGCAAGCGCACAGAAGATCACGCACACCTTTCAGGACGTCCCCCTTTCCGATGCCTTGAAGTACATTCAAGAACAAGCCACTGATGACAACATCACCTTTATCTACGATGAACTCGAAGACTTCCGCGTAACGACTCATATACAAAACAAGGCTGTTCATGACGCCATCTTGCAGATTGTTGGATTCAATCCTATCCGTGTTGTAAAGAGTGGAAAACATGAGATTTATGTGGAATGTACCCATAAGACCGATCGCCATCTGACGGGCACCATCATCGACGAGCAGGGCCAGCCTGTGGCTTACGCTAACATTGCCGTTCTCAACCCTGCTGACAGCACGCTGCTTAGCGGTGGTGTGTCTAACGAAAGTGGTTACTTCGTTGTTCCCATTGATCAGCCAAATATCATCGCCCGAATCTCCTATATCGGCTACAAGACGATTTATAAGCAATGCGAGACAACGGAACTTGGTACAATACGGATGCAGCCAGAAGCGCAAACGCTGAAAGGTGTAACGGTGAAAGGTCATAGACCGCTTTATACCCCTACAGACAGAGGATTGCAGGTCTTGATTCAGGGTACACCTTTGGAGCAATTCGGTTCAGTCACGGAAATGCTCACCCATCTGCCCCTAATGATGAGTGACGGAACCGTTGCTGGACACGGTAAACCTGAAATCTACATCAACAATAAAAAGGTGCGCAATGAGCAGGAACTCGACCGTTACCGTTCTGACGAAATCCTCACCGCCGAGATTGTCACCAACCCTGGCCCAGAATATGGTGCCGACATCACCTCTGTTATACGACTGAAAACAATCCGCAAAGCTGGCGAAGGCTGGAGCGGCAACTTCTCCGCCGCCTATCGCCAAGGCAAAGAATACTATGCCAATGGCAATGCAGCCCTGAACTATCGCACCCGAAACGGCATGGACTTCTTTGCCCGAGGTTACCTGACGGATAACAACCAACTCATCACCTACACGGCCAATGACCAGTTGCAAGCCTCGTCCACATGGGACTATAAGAAGTCTGGAGAACGGCTCGTACGAGTGAAGTACTACTTTGCTGACCTCGGCTGGAACTGGGAAATCAACGAACACCATTCCCTCGGACTTACCTACACCGCCAACAACTACATCGGCGACTTCAAGACCCTACGCACCTCTGACGATCAGGTGTGGCAGGACGGTAAACTCGTGGATGGTGGGCACAATATAACTACCACGCTCGAGAAACCCCGAATAACCCACGCCGTCAATGCCTACTATATTGGCGAGGTGGGTAAATGGAAGATTGATTTCAGTGCCGACTACTACGATGCTCACAAACTTTCCGAGATGGATGGCGGCACATATAATTCTCCAAGGTCAGATATACAACCAAATGTTAGCAGCCGGACGAATAATGCAAACCAACTATTGGCAGAAAAGTTGGTTATCACCGCCCCTTTTCTAAAAGGGAATCTGACCTTTGGCGAGGAGGCTTCCGCTGTTGACCGCACAAGCAACTTTACTCAAAGCGGCTTTTCTGCTGACAACAGCGTCCATCAAAAAACAACTATTTGGTCGCTTTTCGTCAATTATGGACTCCAGTTCGGCAAGTTCTCCCTTAATATTGGCCTCCGCTGGCAGAACGAACACAACCGCTACGACCAAAATGGACGGCGAAATGACGAGATGAGTCCCGATTATCACGTGCTGATTCCCCGTGCCTCGTTGACATATAAGGAAGACAAATGGACTCACACTTTAGCCTATAGCTGCAATCGCTACAACCCACAATATTCGTTGCTAACCTCTGCCGTGAACTACCGTAGCAGATACGAATACGATACGGGCAACCCATACCTACAGCCCCAGACCAGTCACACCATCTCATGGACATCTGGGTGGAAATGGCTCTATGCAGAACTCTACTATGGGTATAAAAAGAACTGTATCACCTCCTTCCAGAGTGCCTATGATGATGTAAAACATCCTGGTGTAATAATTGATGACTACCGCAATATTCCTTGGTGGCACGACTACGGCCTCACCCTGAACTGCTCTCCAAAGATCGGCATTTGGCAGATGAACTACACTGTTTCGCTGGGCTTTGTCGATTGGGATACTAAAGGAATGGGGATGCCCTACAAATGGAATGGTCTATGTGCTGACTTCACACTTGACAACACATTTACACTTCCCCATGCATGGTTGTTGAACATTAAGGGCAGCATTACACCTTACCAAGAATCTGGTTGCTCCCAACAGAAAGCAACTGGCAGTCTCGGGTTCCGTATCAGCAAGCAGTTCTTGAAGGACAAGAGCCTCAGTATCGCCCTGCTGGCCAACGATATTCTTCATACTCAGTACACGGAGATGACAGCCTATGGAGGCATCAATATCCGCACACAATTCAAACAATACAATGACTCCCGTCGTGTCGGCATCAACCTCTCATGGAAATTCAATGCAACACGAAGCCGCTACAAGGGTAGCCATGCTGGACAAAGCGAACGCAACCGACTATAAATTCTCTCTCGTCTGGGCAGTTGTCAGCCTTCGTGCTGACGCTGCCCCTCGTCGAAGAATTTGCACGATTTAAGAAGATAAAATAACAACATGTCGAACCCTTTAAAGAAGAAATAACTCTGAAACTACTTTCAGACTTTCGCCTTCGGCAGTCACTTTTTCGGCTTTGCCGAGGGATATTTCATGTCTTTTTCTTATCTTTGCCGAATGAATTGAAAAAGACAAAGAAAATGAAACACTACAAACAATTCATGCTCCTGCTGGCTATGCTGCCTGTTGGGACATTTGCCAAAGACAATTTTAAGATGACGGGTAAGATTGATGGTGTGGGGGACGATACGCTCTGCATCGAGTATGTCATACTACAGCCACAAAAACAGATTGTCAATCGCAAAGTGGCGGTAGAGAATGGCGAGTTCTCGTTCTCTGCGAAACTTAGTGAGGCTTATTCTGGGTTGATGTTTCTCAAATCGAATCCGGAAGAAATACTAAATACATATTTTGTGCCCGACGAAGAGGCGGTTTTCAGTGGCCGTCTGGATTTAATAGAAGCACATTGGAGTGGCAGCACTTTTTATCAGCAGTATGAACGAGTCACAAATTTACAGCGTCCTTTTGACGTTGAGTTTGCTGCTGTCAGAAATGAACCAGACAGCATCCGATTACTAAAGAATCGCGAGATCAATAGTCGTTTGCATCCAACCTACATGAAATATATCGAGGAACATCCCGACGAGGACGCAACGGCAACATTGGTCATATATGTGGAATACGACCAAGTGCTGACAGCCATTGGCAAACTGACCCCTGAGGTAAGGAACGGCAGGATGAAAGCTAAACTTGATCAGAACGAAAGGATGTTCAGTCTTGTTATGAAAAGGAAAGCTGCACGTGAGGTAGTTAAGAACGACACTGTGACCATAGGCGGCCAAGTGCCTGAACTTGGACTGAAGGACCTTAATGGCAATGTGTTGGAGTTGAATTCTCTGCGTGGGAAATATGTGGTGCTCGACTTCTGGGGTTCGTGGTGCACTTGGTGTATCAAGGGATTCCCCAAGTTGAAAGAATACTATGCGAAATACAAAGACCGTCTTGAGATTGTGGGTATCGATTGTAACGATACTGTCGAGAAGTGGGTCGCTGCCGTTAAGAAGCACAAAGTGCCCTGGTTGCACGTCAGAAGTGAGGATGGCATCATAGAGCAGAAATTCAGAGTGACAGGCTATCCATATAAAGTGCTCATTTCACCAGAGGGCATCGTGCTGAAAGCCTACCTTGGAGAAACAGAAGAGTTTTATCAATACTTAGACACCACCCTCTAACAAATAGAAAAGTAATAAAACTCTGAAAATGCATTAAAAAATACACAAAATGAATAATTTTCTTCCATTTATTTGGATTTACGGAAGAAATATATTACTTTTGCAGCATGAATGAAGATATAAGAGAAACATTCCACTCTGAGGAGTACGATCAGTACTATAACAGTTTGGACGAGAAGATAAAAGTAAAATACGACTATGTTGAGTCAATAATCAAGACTCAGTATGTGGTTAATAAGAAATTCGTTAAGAATCTCGAAGGTACAGAATTCTATGAGGCGCGTGTATCAGTAGGCACAAACGAGTATCGCACTATCGTATTTACTATTGACTCTCAGTCGTTTATGGAAAGTAAAAGAGTGCTTTTCTTGAATTCGTTCCTAAAGAAAGACACCAAGCAATATAAGAGTGAGATAGAGATTGCGCGGCAGATAATGAACAAATATACAGAGGAGGATTAAGACAATGATGAAGTTTGATGAGAAAAAGCTAGCCCAGCTGACTAAGGGCTCAGACCATTTGACAGAGAAATACGGAGAAAAGGGAACTTTAAGCCGTGAAGAATTCGAAGCAAAAGCCAAAGCGTGGTATTTTGCAGAGTTGTTACGAGATGAACGTAAGCGTCAGAAATTAACTCAGCAACAATTAGGTGAACGTATCGGTAAAAAGCGCGAGTATATTTCATCGCTCGAGCAAGGCCAAACCGATATGCAACTATCCACATTTATGCTCATCGCCAATGCTCTAGGCTTAAGATTCTCTCTTGTGATAGGATAATTTAAATTAAAACTATGAAACTAGTTTCAGACTTTCACCCTCGGCAGGCACTTTTTGGGTTTTGCCGAGGGCTTTTTCGTGGGACTTTCTGTAACTTTGTGGCTCGGAATGACAAAATTATTGTAAAATGAAACATCTGAAATGGAACTAAGACATTGGAAACAATCAGACGCAATGGAACTGACGAACCTTTGTAATGCTGTTGACAGGCGTTTCCTTTCAGACCGTCTGCCCTATCCTTATACGGAAAAGGATGCGGAAGAATGGTTGAAGATGGTTACCGATAATGATACAATTACTGGTATCTATCGGGCTATAGTATGTGATGGGAAACCCATAGGCAGCATATCGGTTGAGAAGAAAGATGATGATGCAGAAATCGGTTATATGCTCCATAATGACTATTCAAACAAAGGGATAGGCACAGAAGCAGTCAAACAGATATGCCCCATTGCATTCAAGGTCTTGTCACTTGAACAGATAACAGCTAATGTCTTTCACCCAAACATCGCTTCAATGCGAGTTCTACTGAAGAATGGTTTCAAGTATAAAGGTACTATACCAAATGCCGTCATAAAGGATGGCAATGTTTATGACTTGCTCATTTACGTATTGACAGAAGAAACAAGATAAAACATAATCAATAGAAATCAATGAACAAGAAAACCATCATCACCGCACTGCTCGTCCTCGTCGCGGTTAGGAAAGTTTAACGCCCGACGGTGCAAGATTTCCGGCTTTCGGCGTTTAATCAAGTAGAACATTAACAACATAATAATAAAGATAATGAAAACAATGAAGATTTGGAGAGTCGCCTTTGCGATGCTTGCTGCCTTCTCCCTCGCCTCTTGCAGCAACGACGATGATGAATTACAAATAGACCAACTCGCAGGCACTTGGCAGCAGGTGTATGATGAAGGTGTTATCGCTGAGGGGTATGTGCAGTACACCTTCACACCTGGTGTTCCCTCTACAGGTGGCGATTGCACCATTTACTCGTATGATGTCTTTGCTGGTGACACGACCGTTCAACGTTCCTATGTATTGTCAGACAACGGTCGCCGACTGACAATCTTCGAAGGCGTGTATGGCGGTACGCCATCAGAGAGACATGAGTATGATATACAAAGGCTTTCAGCAAAGGCGATGACTTGGCATCTCATTGGCTCGGATGTGGTATTGAATTTCAAGAAAGTAAAATGAACAATCACGCTCGACCTTTGGTCGCTTGCAAGGCAAGAACCATCATCACTGCACTGTTCGCCCTCATTACCACGACGGGTTGGGCTAAAGACAATTTCAAAATGACAGGTAGCATTGACGGTGCAGGTAACGATACGCTCTGCATAGAGTATGTCATTTTGCAGCCAGAAAAGCAGATTGTCAAACGTAAAGTGGCTGTAGAAAACGGCAAGTTCTCTTTTTCAGCAGAATTACATGAGGCTTGTTTTGGCTCGATGTTTCTCAAGTCGAATCTCCAAGAGATTCTTTATACTTATTTTGTACCAGACGAAGAGGCGGTTCTCAGTGGTCGGCTGAATTCGGTGGAAGAGCATTGGGACGGCAGTACTTTTTATCAGCAGTATGAGCGAGTTATAAATGTTCAGCGTCCGTTTAACATTGAGTTTGCTGCTGCCAGAACTGAGCCAGATAGCATAAGGGGACTCAAGAATAATGACATCAACAGCCGGGCTAAGCCATTATATATGAAATATATCAAGGAACATCCCAACGAGGACGCTACGGTGGCTTTACTGATACATGTCAATTACGACCAAGTGCTTACTGCCATCGGCAAACTGACCCCAGAAGTAAGAAACGGCAGAATGAAAAGCGAAATAGACAGTTATGAAAAACTATTTACGCTGGTAATGAAAGAGCAGGCGGCACGAGAGGCAGTTAAGAACGACACAGTAACAATAGGCGGTCAAGTGCCTGAGCTCGGACTGAAAGACCTTAATGGCAATGTGCTGGAGTTAAAATCCCTGCGTGGGAAATATGTCGTGCTTGACTTCTGGGGTTCGTGGTGTACTTGGTGCATCAAGGGATTTCCCAAACTGAAAGAATACTATGCGAAATATAAGGACCGACTAGAGATTGTGGGTATCGATTGCAACGACACTGCCGGGAAGTGGGCTGCTGCTGTTAAGAAGCACAATGTTCCCTGGCTACACGTTAGGAGTGAGGATGGCATCGCCGAACAGAAATTCAGAGTGCAGGGCTATCCCTATAAAGTACTGATCTCTCCAGAGGGCATAGTCCTGAAAACATACCTCGGAGAAACAGAAGAATTCTATCAATACTTAGATGCCACTCTTTAAATACGACAAAGAACAAATATGAATCAACACAGACGATTCCTACTTATGCTGGCTCTCCTGTCAGTTACTACATTAGCAGCGGCACAACATCATTTGCAGCGTGAAATAAAAGAAGGGCAAACGCATGCTTTTGTTCCAAAGAAAACGTTAGAAGTTTCTTTATTGAAAGGAGGCAAAAAGATGGGTGTGCAATCAATGTTCGGTGGAGTCTATCAGGATTCTCTCATCAGATATTTCGATAAGATAGAGGCATACCACCGACAGACGAAAGATTCTATTCGCTTTCGTTATTATAGGGCTATCTTTGGCAATGACACTCTCTGCTATAAAGAAAGGAAAGACTTTGTGCTCGATTCTGTTCTGGGCAAAAAGATGCTTGAAGTAGAAAGCCGCAAGGCTCCTTATCAGAGGTTTGAAGTTGAGGTTAGCGGGTTGGCTGACTCTGAGATTGCTGCCTTGACTGATTCAATGCGACAGATGAAAACGACAGATGTGCTGATGAATAATGAGCAGACTTGTATTTTCTATGCCTTGAATCTATTGTTTGACGCCAATGGAATCAATCCTGCTCCGATTATCACTCGTAATACGACCTTTACCGACGGAGAACAACTCAATGCGTTCTTCAATCACATCCTTACGTTAAAAGGCAAATATTCGTGTAATAGTCGCGTGATTAAGAAAGCTGATTTGCCTGATAATTGTGTTCTTGTGTTTCAAAACGCCTATAAACAGTTTATACACGCTGTATATTATCGGAAAGACACAGGAGAATATTACACAAAAAATGGTTTCTTCCCTCCTGTTATCTTAACAAGCATTCGCCCAATAACGGAAAGATATGGAAGATATGATACTAAAGATACACTGAGCGAAGAAGGTCTTGATATGCAAGCAGACACCATATTAGTCTATTGTTGGGAAGATAATCATACATGAAAATGAAAACAATGAAGCTTTGGAGAATCGCCTTTATGATGCTTGCTGCTTTCTCCATCGCTGGAAGCGTCAAGTACGAACTCCTCTGCGTCGTGTCGCAAAGAAAGGTAGAACATGTATAGAGACATGTGCAAATAATAGAAATGTTGAACCCTCAAACGAAGAAAAAACTATGAGCCAGTAAAAAAGTTCTTAAATATTTGGGTGTCTCAGAGAATAATAGTATCTTTGCACTCACGAACAGCGGTTCATATAAGAACAGAGGTCCTGACAGTTTATTGATGTTCCCCCAAAATACCAGCAAGTAGTTAGAAGGCCATCGCAAACAATAGGACTGCCAGCTCACTCCCCGAAAAGGGGCGTGGGCCTTGGTAGTATCCAACATTTGCGATGGGCTTCTATTGCTGGTATCCCTGGGGGAATGTTGTTATCATGTGCTTCACGCCCTCTGTTCTTATATGAACAAAATTCTCCCAATTATTTAAATTTTTAAAGAAAGTATTGTATGAATATTAATAGCGACGAGGATATCCTCGCATCATTAAACCGTCTGTTCGAAATGCTGCATCAGGCAGGCGGTAACAATCAAGGCAGCACCATTAACCTGACTTTAGTCGCCCCAGGCGCGCAGTATGTTAACCACATCGACACGCAAATCTTTGGAGCCGACAAATCACAGAAGCCAAAACCTGCCAGTTCATCAACCCATGAACCGCCCCAACTACCGGCACCATTAGCCACCGATGAAGCAATGGTACTATGGAGAAAAGCCCAGAAGGCAGGCTTGGTAGATGAGAATTTCCAACCTAAGATATCACGCACTAAAGCCGCGATGATGGCTCATGTGATGGCTACGAAGTTGGGAATCCGTAATAAATGGAAGGTCTTTGAGACTTTCTGGCATCGGCAGAATATGTATCAGGACTATTACGATGCTGTGAACCAACAACAATCATTTGAGGTTGAAGATAGTCTGAAATCCATTTTTGGCTAACAATCTGTACTAAAAGCGCCAGATATCCCCCCATACTCATCCCCCGAGTATGGGGGGTAACTATAAATTATAATGCGTACCTTTGCGCCATAACAAATCTATGAAGTTATGGCAAAGCGTAAAAAAGAAGCAGAAGCCTCTGAGCAAGCGGAGGCGAAGGAGCACAAGAAGAACTGGCGGGAGACGCGGGCTTCGGCGGAGGATATTCAGAACTTCCTCTGCGACAACATCCTGCTCCGCCACAATGTGATCAGCGGCGAGGCGGAGTTCCGCGTGCCGATGAAAGATGAGTTCGATGCCCTCGGGTGGATATATCCCACGGGTGCCAACCCGCTCGACGAGTGGCGCTCGGCCGTCAAGTGGCAGAACGTGAACGACCGGCTGGTGAACTCGTTGTGGAACATGCTGTCGATGCAGAAGGACGTGTCCGACAGGGAGATATGGCGCGTCATCAGGTCGGACTTCGTGCCGCTGTATAACCCCTTCACCAACTACCTCAGCCGTCTGCCGCCATGGGACGAGGAGACCAACCCCATCCTGGAGCTGGCCATGACAGTGAACGTGAAGGGCGGCACCGAGGAGCAGCTGCTGTTCTACGTCTGTCTGCGCAAGTGGCTGGTGGCCATGGTGGCGGGCTGGCTCGAGGAGGAGAAGGTGAACCAGGAGATACTGGTGTTTGTGGGTCGCCAGGGCATTTACAAGACCACCTGGTTTAACCACCTCCTGCCTCCTGAGCTGGAGTCCTACTTCCACTCGAACACCAGTTTCGGCAACATGACCAAGGACGAGGTGTTGAAACTCTCGCAGTACGGGCTGATCTGCTGTGAGGAGCTCGACACGATGCGCCCCTCGGAGATGAACCGTCTGAAATGGGCCGTCACCACTACCGTGACCGACGAGCGCAAGCCCTACGCCCACAGTCCCGAGCGCAGGGTTCACATCGCCAGCTACTGCGGCACGGGCAATAACGTGCGTTTCATCGACGATGATACTGGTACGCGCCGCTGGCTGCCCTTCGAGGTGGAGAGCATCCAATCGCCGCATGAGTTTCCCATCAACCACGAGGCTATCTTCGCACAGGCCTACGCCCTCTACCTGAAGGATTTCCGCTATTGGTTCAACAACGACGAGATGCAGGTCATGGCCCGCCACAACGAGCGTTTCGAGGTGCCAAGACCTGAGTACGAACTGATTAGCAAGTACTACCGTCCGCCCAAGAAGGGCGAGCAGGGAGAGTTCGTCAGCTCTACCGATCTGCTGCAGAGCGTGGCCGGTAACCTGATCAATGTGCTGAGCTCAAACAAACTGGGACGTGCCATGACGGCCCTGGGTTTCGAGGCCATGCGCTCCCACGGTCAGCGGGGTTATAGGGTAGTGGCATATACTGCCGAGGAGATCAAGGCCAACAGGTCGGTGCTGGCCTACGATGCCGAGCCTGACTCGACGGTGGACATCGGTGATATATTTGACACAAATGACACATTATTCTGAAGATTCCCCCTGCGTACTGCGCACGCCTATACGGTACGCGCGAAGATTTCCTAAATTAATCTGTCAATGTGTCATTTCGAATCATATTCAATCTTCAATGATTAATCTTCAACTTAAGAAAATGAAAGCAATGTCGAAAAGTGAACTGGCCTATAGGGCAGGTGTCAGCGTAGATACGCTGCGTGTGTGGTGTAAGCCTTTTGAGAGGGAGCTCACGGCCATGGGCATGAGGCCCAGTATGAGGGTGCTGCCACCGAATATCGTGAGGTTTCTCGTTGAGAAACTGTGTATTGACATCGACGACTAACGCCGATGATCTCTACCAGCGCCGATGTTCTCGGTCAGCATGGCTGAAAGTCAGAGCGCTCTTTGAAATAGTGTTACCTTTGTAGTCGGTAAGCAAGCAGGGATGTCACCTACGGCTCGTCCAGACGTTTCGAACGACTCATTCAGACTATCTCCATACCCTATAAGGGATTATCTGAACACCTCGTTAAGACTATCCGGATAGCGCGTTGAGACTATCTGAACAACCCAAAGGTTACCCCCTCGTCTCGGCTGCCAAGAAATTTTCAATTTTCAACTTTCAATTTTCAATTTAAGACATGAGTCAGAAGTTCATTAAGTCAAGGAACAACAACAAGTACAATGCGGCCTATGGCAAGTACTATGCCGAGGCAGTTTACGACAGCCATTTCGTTGGAACCGAGGAGTTGGCCGAGTTCATCCAGCGTCAGGCCTCCGTGAAGAAGAGTGATATCAAGGCCGTGCTCCAGGAGCTTGGTGAGGCCATGAAGCATTTCTTCGAGATGGGCCAGAAGATCAAGCTCGACGGCATCGGCATCTTCAAGGTAGGTTTCTCAAGTATTGGCGTTGAGAAGATCGAGGATTGTGGTGCCAATACCATTTCCACGCGTCGCGTGCTGTTCCAGCCCGAGACCGAGCGTGTGGTTGTTGGACAGGAGAGCAAGAGTGGTAAGGTGAAGCTGAAGTATGTGAATGCGATCACGTTGCTCAAAGATGTGATCTTTGAGGAAACTCACGACAACACCATGAATGCTGAGCCTGAAACGCCCAGCACTCCAGGCACTGGGGATTAAGCCCGTGGGGGCTTTTGCCCCCACACCCCAAACTGTCCTTTTCTTCGGCGCGAAGATTTAGAGCCCCTTATTAAGGGGCGGCTATAATGCAGGGTTCCCCCTGCGGGGGGCTTTTACCGATTACCCAACCCTCTTAGCCAAGAGGGCTTCAGACCACTCCTAAATCCTCGCCCGCTCGGCTTTGCCGCTTGTTACCGAAGGGACGCAAGAATTTTGGCAAGAAGGACCCTGCATTATAGCCGTCCCTTATTAAGGGACTCTAAAGGTATGGCTCTCCAGCTTTCGCCCCTTCGGGGTTCGCCATGATTATTTATTAATTTAAAACGAAATTTTAATGTTTAAATTCAAAAGATCTCAGATTGGGAAGATCCTGAAATTTACAGGATCGTTGATAACACTGGTTATAACAACCTTTTTCGTGCAGTCATGCGGGTTATTACACTGTTAGTCGTTCATTGTTCGGCAGTGAAACCTGATCAGACTTCATCGGCCGCTCAGATCGATACGTGGCACCGCCAGCGAGGCTGGAAATTCGGCATCGGCTACCACTACGTCGTCCGTCGTAACGGAGAGATTGAGCCCGGCAGACCGGAATGGATGATCGGCGCACACTGCCTGAACCACAACGCCCACTCGATAGGCATCTGCTACGAGGGCGGACTCGATGCCCGCGGACAACCCGACGATACCCGCACGGCTGAGCAGAAAGCATCGCTCCGACGACTCCTAGAGGACCTTCACCGCCGCTATCCGCGTGCACTCATCGTAGGTCACCACGACCTCGACCCCAAGAAGGCTTGCCCCTGCATCCCCAACGTCGCCCGTGAGTATGCCGACCTCCAGCCGTAAACATAGAAGAGGGGAGATTTTCTCCCCTCTTATCTTGTAAATACTTAATCTTTCAGACAACCTATGGGAACCACAAAAACACTATCTGGTCGTTGGTATGCATACGGCCCAACAGCCGTAACGACCATCATAAACGATGGATTTCTCATCTTTGTTGTATCAATGGTCTTTGCAAGCGTTTTCAATGCTTCTGCACCATCGTTAATCAGTTTCTCTCCACCCAATTTTACTTCTATCAGTGCGTATGTTCCATTCCTGCGATGCAGTACAGTGTCACACTCCAGTCCAGAACTGTCGCGATAATGATACAGTTTTCCATCAAGCGCTTCTGCAAATACACGTAAATCACGTACAGCCATATCTTCGAAGATGAGACCGAAAGAGTCCAGATCATTAATCAGATCGTTGGGACCTAAGCCTAGGGCAGCAGTACCGATACTTGGGTCAACGAAATGTCGTGTATCGCTGGTACGAATAGCCGATTTACTACGGATATTGGGATTCCAGGCTTCAAGGTCCTCAATCACGAAAAGTTTCTTCAGTGCCTTGATATAATCAGCCACGGTATCCTCATCAAGTGTATTAGCATCGTTCGAAAGCATATCGGCCTTGATGGTGCCGTATGACACCTGTTGAGAGATGTTTCGTGCATACGACCGCAATAGCAGTCGGGCACGCTCTGCACTGCGCTTTACACCATCCACTCGCTGTATGTCACGTTCGGTCACGTCGTCAATATAGCCGAATGCTTGATCCAAAGCAATATCACCTTCGAGTAGTGTAGCCTGTGGCCAACCGCCGCGGCAAGTTAGATACGCAATACGTTGCAGGTCAATATTGTTGGATTGGGGTTCGAAGGTTTCTCCGTCAAATAGACTCTTTAAACTGACACTACCATTCGATTCTCCCGATTCAAACAAACTCATTGGACGCATCTTTATTCTTGCAATACGGCCTGTTCCGCTATGTGTGGTTTCGTCTGCTTGTGGAGTCACTGTAGACCCTGTCAGGATAAACTGTGAAAAAGCCCCTCTCTTGTCCACCTCATTACGTATGGTATCCCATAGTTCTGGTATCGTCTGCCACTCGTCAATCAGTTTGGGCGTATCTCCCTGTAGCAGTGTCTTAGAACTGATTTCCATCATCTGCCTACTCTGCTTCAATACTTCGGTGTCGCCCAAGTCAAGCAGGCTTTTAGCTTGCTGGCGAGCAGTGGTTGTCTTACCGCACCATTTCGGACCTTCTATCAATACTGCACCCTTGCCCGCCAATTTACGAACGAGCAACCTATCGGCTATTCTTGGTTTATACAAATTCTCCATCTTACGTTTGTTACTTAATCTGGCGGCAAAGATACTGATAATTATTGATTTATACAAATTATTTAATGTATTTTCGGTTGTTTGTGATAATTTTATTCGGTTATTTGTGATGATTTCGTTCGGTTGTTTGTGGTTACCTATGGGCCGTAGGTCATCATGACCTCGACCCCAAGAAGGCTTGCCCCTGCATCCCCAACGTCGCCCGCGAGTACGCCGACCTCCAGCCATAGGAGCGAGACAGGCAAGTGGCTGCAAATGCAAACTAAATGCAAACTCCGGTAGTGGTAGGCTATCGGAGTTTTTATGTACCTTTGCCGCAGAAATATTAATTCATTTTAAAACCAAATTATCATGATGTTACAACAAGGTTCAATCAAGAAATCGTGGCTTAAGGTACTTCTTATCAGTCCCATCGTTGCCGTCTCTCTGGCGGTAAGTGCAGGAACTATCAATGAGCCACAAAAATCAGCAGATGAGAAGCCTTTTACGGCTTCTGGCCGAGTAGGAGACAAGAATACTGGTGAACCAATTGTGGGGGCAGCGATCAAGATTGTCGGTTCTACAAAGGGTACCGTGTCTGACAAAGACGGACGCTTTACACTTACCGTTAAAAGAGGCGATGAAGTAAAAGTGGCTTATGTGGGTTATGAGTCACAATCCTTGCCCATCAGGAATTATAACGAGATAGGATTACATTTAGAATTCGATCTCGTAAAGGACAACGTTGATGAGGCGAATAAGATATATGATGCTGTAGAGAAGATGCCTGAATTCCCTGGTGGTAAAGAAGCACTCAGGTCTTATGTGGCAAGCAGTATAAATTATCCTGTTGAAGCTGAGAAGGCTGGTATACAAGGACGAGTGCATACAGCCTTTATCGTGGAGAAAGATGGTCGTGTTACAGGTGCTCGGGCAATGACTTCCGTAGATCCGCAACTTGATGCGGAGGCCATTCGCATCATCAAGAATATGCCCAAATGGACACCAGGTATGCAAGATGGAAAACCAGTCAGAGTGAAGTATCTTGTGCCTGTAACATTCCGACTTGACGGCGGTGATAAAGCCATTCCCTTCTCCGAGGACACAGAGTATTATGTAGATAACAAGCTGGTTGATGCTTCCATACTGAAGACCATCGATCCTAAGACCGTCGATCATATAGATGTTCTTAAGAAGGAACCTGGACAGAAGAACAAGGTTCTTATGTTTACGAAGAAATAAGCAGAATCCACTCTTTTTATGTTGAAAAGAATAATAACAGTGTTCACCCTCGTCATGTTGATAGTGACGGGGGCGTCCTGTGCAGGGTCGGAAACTCAGAAAAACACTCAGAAGGCTGACGACTATGCAGAACTCTCAGTGACCTACGAGGTCGTGGCTCAACAAGTGGAGGAGGTAAAAAGGAAAGACAAAGACTTGATGCGCTTGGATATTGGAAGACATGCCTCGCAATTCCGTAGTGTCATCATAGAGTGGGTATTCGACAACGGACTGTTATACGGAAGTCCCACGAGCCTCAATCATCCTTTTAAGGGTTACACTTGGCTGGAATATCAAGTGGTAAAGAACCTTCCGAAAGCAGGCTATATGTATTTCACCCACGGACGAATATCCACCCGTGATAAGATTCACGGCCTTTTCGAGTGGCAACTTCTGGAAGGGGACACTGTGATTTGCGACTATCCCTGCAAGAAAGCAAAGGCTGAATTCCGAGGACGCACTTGGACTGTATGGTACTCGCCACTTCTGCCATACAGCGACGGACCTTGGAAATTCTGTGGATTGCCGGGCTTGGTTCTTGAAGCCCATGAAGCAGAGGGGAAATTGGCCTTCCACTGCAAGGAGATAGAGAAAGATACAGGTTACGGCATCGTGTTGGTTAAGCAGAATGCCTCTCCTATGCTGCGAAAAGGCTCCGACCTGCTCGATGTCTATCGTCCAGAGAGAGCCCGTGAGCTGATGATGTTGGAGAAGTATGATCCAGCTGCCTTTTTCATGGCCATGCATGGCGAGTTAAAAACCTTAAAAGTCGTTGGCGGTGGCAAAGCCTATAAAAACGGCAAAGAGATGAAAGCACGCCATCATACAGCCATATTGTATGAGAAATAGTTTGCAAATGGTTTACATGGGCTGATTTTTTAGTGAGAATGGCGGGAGTGTCGAAGGAATGTTGTAACTTTGCAGGCTATGAAGGAAATGAGAATGATCTTTGCGGCACTGCTATGTGCGTTCTTGATGACAAGCTGCCATCAGACGGGGCATGACTATTACAGTCACGAACTCGAGAAGATAGACCATCGTCAGAACAAAGAACTTGCCAGAAAAGAGGTCGTGGCCATCAAAGACGAGATTGCCCGACAGTCGGAAGATCTCAGGATGTATCACCTCCTGCTCATTGCAGAGATGAGCGATGAAGTTAGGCCTTATCGTAATCTGGAAACAGCTCGGCGGCTGGTGGACTATTATGAGAATGCAGGCGACAGACAGAAGTTACTGCGTACTTATATCATCGCAGGACAGATCTATGCCAACTGCAACGACAGTCCCAAGGCACTCGGCTTTTTCCACAGGGCAGAGGATATGCTATCCGATGGTAAGAACCTGGAGTTGAGAAACAGGCTTTACAGCAAGATAGCCAAGCTGCAACTGCATCATAATATGCCTGAGGCTGCACGTATGTATGCCAGCAGGGTTTTTGAATACTGCCAGCAGAAGGAAGACACCGTAGGTATGATACAGGCTTTGCTGGATATCAGTGCCTCCTATCACAACACTCCTGGAAATGAGCTTGATAATCTCCAAAGAGCCTCAACACTCGCAAAAGAATCTGGACAAGACAGCCTGCAGACGGAAATAATGTTCGCTCTGGCCAAGGGTTATGCAGAATTAGGTCACTATCGCACAGCCAAGCCTTTGGCTTTACCGCTAAAAGACAAAATGCCAATGACAGAGCGACATAAGGTGAATGCTTTGCTTTGCCAGATTTATTATAATATTGGTCAGCCAGACTCTGCCTACTTCTATGGCGAAAAGGTGATGAAAGACGGTAATTCTGTGAGTAAACGCGATGCCCACGAGGTTCTCGCGCATATCTGTATCTTTCGAGGGCAGCATGAAGAAGCCGACGGGCATCTTAGCAACTACATCGAACTGAACAACGCCTTGAACCGTATCGCTAACAGCGAGGCCATCGCTCAGGCAGATGCTTTCTATCACAATCAGAAACAGGAGAAGGAGAACGAGAAACTGAGGGAAGAAAACAACAGGAAGCATACCATAATTATTATAGGCGTAGCTTTGCTGGTGGTGCTGACTGTGCTTTTCGCCACCTACATCCAGCGCCATCGCCGTCGTCAGGAACTGATGGAGATGCGTATCGAGCACCTTGAACAGCTGAAACGAGACTATGCCAAAGCTGACGCTGAAGAGCTGAAACAGGCAGCGCTGGCGATTGAGGCAACCCCTGTCTGGCAGCGCCTCGCAACACTCTCGGACAATGAACATCCTACAGATGAAGAATGGCAGATGCTCACTGAGGCGGTAAATAATACGTATGAAGGTTTCTCAACCCGTCTGATGCGTCTTTGCCATCCCACACCTCATGAGTTTCATGTTTGTTTGCTGCTAAAAGCAGGCTTTGAACCTGTGCGTATTGCCGCCCTTACCCTTCGTAGCAAGGCAGCCATCTCTACCGTCCGCAGTCGCCTCTACGAAAAGACCTTTGGTAAGAAAGGCAGTGCCAAAGATTGGGACGAGGTCATCCGAACACTTTAAAATCAAGTATAAATATGGTAAATTGTTTTTGTTTCTCAAAGAATTGGAGTACCTTTGCACATGAGATGAAGAAATTGATGTTTCTGCTGCTGATGGCAGTATGGTCTGTCAATAGTCTTGCCCAAGAGTGGGCAGGAGTACCTGAGAATCGGTTTGCTGTGACGGTGAGGATTGACTCCGCTATTGCCAGCGAACCGCAGAAGATGTATATGTACTCGATGGTGGAGCGCGAGATGCAACTGCACGACTCTATTAGTTTTGACTCCATCCACCGAGTAGGAACGATGCATGGCTATGTGCCATACGAGTATAATGTCAACCTGCTGTTGCAGCGTCGTGGGCCTCAATGTGTGCCCATCGTTGTGAAGGGTGGTGACAGTCTCTATATCCATATTGGCGACGAAGATGATGGTTTCCGTATGCGTTATATTGATAAGGTGGAGGGATCACCTTCAACACTCGAAATGGTGCGATTTCAACATAAAAAAGATAGTCTCCGTCAAGAATATCTCAATCAGAACAACATGTCTCAGCTCTATAACCTAAGTGACGCCCAACGAGATTCTATCAATGCCATTGCCCAAAAGGAGAAAGACAAATGGGAACGCTATATTTTAGAATTTGCCTGCACTGGCAAGAGCCCGTATAGTGTTATCGATGCTGCTGGCGATGTGTTCTACTCCTTCCGCCGAAATCCCACACTTTATCCCTACACAGAGAAAGAGGTCGATGATATGATGAACTCGCTGTTAGTGCGATTTCCAGACTATCCACCGATGAAAGCCTTTGTTAATGACAGCACGTTGGGAACATATATGTCGGCACAGAGTTTTGAGATTTGGGGTTCCTTGGAACTTCGGGCATATAGTGAGCGATTCCAGAAGGACGAGAAGATTACGATGAAACCGCTGAAAGTAGGTGATTATATGAATCTGAAACTGTATAATGGGCCACTTGGTAACGTGAATGAGTTTCGTGGGAAATACGTGTTGGTAGATTTCTGGGCATCGTGGTGCCAACCGTGTATGGCCCAGATGCCAAATATTCGCTACGCTGCCCAGGAGTTTCGTGATGATTTGGCGGTATGCCTGATAGGAATAGATGAAAACCGCAAGCAGTGGTGGAACACCGTTAAGGAAAAGGATATGCGCAACAAAGACCTGACACAAACCGACAGGCCCTACAAGATCAACAACTATTATGCATACGATGATAAGAAGAGGGTAATGTATCCAGAATATCAGTCGCTTGACATCAAGACCATCCCTCATAACTACCTCGTGGATCGCAGTGGCCGCATTATCGCCAAGAACATCAGCATCACACTGGCCATTGATAAGATAAAAGCACTATTAGAAAAAGAGAAGAAACAATGAAAAAAGCAGTATTGATACTTTTCACCTTTCACCTATCACTCTTCACTTCTTCGGCTCAGTCATTGACCGATAGTCTTCGCACCGATGCACTCCGTTGGGCATCGCGAGGCTACTTCAACAAGAGTCTCGACCACTTGCGCCAGATGCCTGCCGACAGTCTCAGCATAGAAGACATGCGCCTTTGCTATGATATCTTCGCCCAACTCGGACAGGGCGACTCACTGGCTTATTGGGCCGATGAGTTGCTGAAGCACAATCCTTATGATGCATCGTTGATAGCCGACTATACCCCTCGTCTGAACAGCGGTTGGCAGGGTGAGATGGGAAGGAAGACCTTCCCCAAGAAGGTCATCGACATCTGCAAGAAATATTGCGAACGCGATTCTACGCATATCTTGATTAATCGCCAATTGTCTGAGGCTTACTATAATATGGGTAATTACGATATGGCGCTACTGGAACTCAAGAAACTTGAGGCTGTTGGTGATACCTGTTTCGGCACGCTTTACACCCTCGGCCTGACCTATCAGCGCATGGGCGACAACTCTTCTGCTTACGACTATCTGTATCGCGCCTACGAGAAGAACGACCATCATGCCTATTGTCTCTTTATGCTGGGTATCGTCAGCAATAAGGTGGGTTTGGGTGCCGAGGCTCTGTCGTATCTTGGCGAGGCAGAGCATCTGTTGATGCCCGACCGACAGACCCTCTTCCGACTGCACAAAGAACTGGCTGAGGCTTTACGCCTAAAGGGCGAGCCAGACTTCCGCTTAGAGGAGTTGCAAGCCTGTATGCAATATGCTGAGGAGAAGGACGTGAACGAGCTCACTTATATGATGGCCCAGTGCTACTTTCAGCTGAAGCAGCGCGACAAGGCCAAGGAATACTACAGCAAGTTTCTTGAGGCCACCGAGAACAAGGAGTACAACGACAAGATCAAACAGATGAGAAACCAGGCCCAGCAGAGCCTCCGAATGATGATGTGGTAAGCCCGGTTTTATCGAAATTGCATAGAAACGAGTGGCAAATGACTATGAAAAAGGAATGAATTAGTTAAAAAAACATAAATCTATAGTTTTATGGGGTGTTGGCCTTGTGTATGTCGCATATAATATGTACCTTTGCACCCGCAAAAGTGCGTATTGCGCTGGCCCAAGAGCTATCAATACCCTGATAAAGAGCAACTTAGCCTTCAAATATGAAGCGGTTGAGGTTCCTTTTTAAGTGGGTATGTGTGCGAATGGAAACGCGAAAGCCACTTAAGAAGGAACAAATTTTTTATATAACATTATTAATTTTTAAACTGAAATGCCAGGATTAATTGGAAGAAAAATCGGAATGACATCCGTTTTCAGTGCCGACGGTAAGAATGTACCGTGCACTGTTATCGAAGCTGGTCCTTGTGTTGTAACTCAGGTGAAGTCTGTTGAGAAGGACGGCTACAAGGCTGTTCAGCTCGCCTTCGGTGAGAAGAAGGAGAAGAACACCACCAAAGCAATGATGGGTATCTTCAAGAAGGCTAACACCACACCCAAGGCCCACTTGGCCGAGTTCAAGTTTGACGAGGAGATGAACCTCGGCGACACCGTAACAGTCGACATCTTTGAGGGTGCCGAGTTTGTTGACGTTGTCGGCACGTCAAAGGGTAAGGGATTCCAGGGCGTTGTGAAGCGTCATGGTTTCGGTGGTGTAGGCCAGGCTACTCACGGTCAGGACGACCGTCTGCGTAAGCCCGGTTCTATCGGTGCCTGTTCTTATCCCGCCAAGGTGTTCAAAGGAATGCGCATGGGCGGCCAGATGGGAGGCGACAGAGTTACTACTCAGAACCTCAAAGTGTTAAAGGTAATACCGGAGCACAACCTGATCCTTGTGAAGGGTAGCTGCGCTGGTTATAATGGTTCAACTGTAATAATCAACAAGTAAGATGGAAGTTAGCGTATTGAATATCAAAGGTCAGGAGACCGGAAGAAAGGTAACTCTGAACGAGGCTATCTTCGGCATCGAACCTAATGACCACGTACTTTATCTGGATGTAAAGCAGTATCTCGCTAACCAGCGTCAGGGTACCGCTAAGTCAAAGGAGAGAAGTGAGATCTCTGGTTCTACTCGTAAGCTTGGTCGTCAGAAGGGCGGCGGTGGCGCACGTCATGGTGATATCAACTCACCTCTGCTGCGTGGTGGTGCCCGCGTGTTCGGTCCCACACCCCGTGACTATGGCTTCAAGCTGAATAAGAAGGTGAAGGCTCTTGCCCGTAAGTCAGCCCTGTCATACAAGGCTCAGGAGAATGCAATCGTAGTCGTTGAGGACTTCACAATGGATGCTCCCAAGACTAAGGAGTTCATCAACATTGCCAAGAACCTCAAGGTAGACGGCAAGAAGAGCCTGTTCGTTTTGTCAGGAACTAATAATAATGTATATCTGTCGGCTCGCAATCTGCAGGGCGCCGAGGTAATGGAGGCATCGACCGTTAACACCTACAAGGTGATGAACGCTGACGTGCTGGTTATCTCAGAGAAGTCTCTGGAGGTTATCGACGGTATCTTAAACAAGTAAAGGAGACAAGAGATATGGCATTTATCATAAAACCCCTGGTCACTGAGAAGATGACCAAGATTACAGACAAGTCTTCTGTAGAGAAAACTTATAAGGTAAAGGGCGAGGAGCGTACCAAGAAGGCTGAGGCCAAGTATGGTTTCATCGTTAAGCCCGAGGCCAATAAGCTTGAGATTAAGAAGGAAGTCGAGAGCATGTACAATGTAACTGTGATCGACGTGAACACCGTTCGTTATGCCGGAAAGCGTAGCTCACGCTACACCAAGGCCGGTCTGATCAAGGGTCAGAAGAACGCGTTCAAGAAGGCAATCGTTACTCTGAAGGAGGGCGACGTAATTGATTTTTATAGCAATATTCAATAAGAAATGGCAGTACGTAAATTAAAGCCCGTAACTCCGGGTCAAAGACACAAGATTATTGGCACGTTCGAGGATATTACTGCATCCGTGCCAGAGAAGTCTCTCGTTTACGGTAAGCGTTCAACCGGTGGTCGAAACAACACCGGTAAGATGACTGTTCGCTACATGGGCGGCGGTCACAAGAAGAAGTATCGTCTGATCGACTTCAAGCGAGAGAAAGATGGTGTTCCAGCTGTAGTAAAGACAATCGAGTACGATCCTAACCGTTCAGCTCGCATTGCACTTCTTTTCTACGCTGATGGTGAAAAACGTTATATCATTGCTCCTAATGGACTGCAGGTTGGTGCAACTCTGATGTCAGGTGCTGATGCAGTACCCGAGGTTGGTAACGCCCTTCCTTTGGCAAACATCCCTGTAGGTACAGTCATCCACAACATTGAGATGCGTCCTGGTCAGGGTGCCAAGCTGGTTCGTTCGGCTGGTAATTTCGCTCAGTTGACTTCTCGTGAGGGTAGCTATTGTGTAATCAAGCTTCCTTCAGGCGAGACTCGTCAGATTCTCTCAGCTTGTAAAGCAACTGTAGGTAGTGTAGGTAACTCAGATCACGCTCTGGAGGCATCAGGTAAGGCTGGTCGCTCTCGCTGGTTGGGTCAGCGTCCTCACAACCGTGGTGTAGTTATGAACCCACATGATCACCCAATGGGTGGTGGTGAAGGACGTCAGTCTGGAGGTCACCCACGTTCACGTAAGGGCTTGTACGCTAAGGGTCTTAAGACTCGTGCACCTAAGAAGCTTTCAAACAAGTACATTATTGAAAGAGCTAACAAGAAGTAAACAAGTTAATTAGAGTAAATTATGAGTCGTTCATTAAAGAAGGGTCCATACATCAACGTATCACTCGAGAAGAAGATTCTCGCTATGAATGAGAGTGGTAAGAAGAATGTCGTTAAGACATGGGCCAGAGCATCAATGATCTCACCCGATTTCGTGGGACACACTGTTGCAGTTCATAACGGTAACAAATTTATCCCTGTTTACGTTACAGAAAACATGGTTGGTCACAAGCTCGGAGAGTTTGCACCTACACGTCGTTTCGGTGGTCACGCCGGTAACAAGAAGTAATCCCAGGGAGAATTAAGAATTAAAAAATTAAAGAATTAAAATGGGAGCAAGAAAACATATTAAGGCTGAAGAAAGAAAAGCAGCACTTAAGACACAGTATTTTGCCAAGCTCAACGGCTGCCCCTCTTCACCCCGCAAGATGCGCTATGTTGTGGACATGATCCGCGGCATGGAGGTAAATCGCGCTCTGGGTGTACTCCGTTTCTCGAAGAAGGCAGCTGCAGCTAATGTAGAGAAACTCCTCCGTTCGGCCATCGCTAACTGGGAAGCCAAGAACGATCGCAAGGCTGAGGATGGTGAGCTGTTCATCACTCGCGTATTCGTTGACGAGGGTGTTACAATGAAGAGAATGAGACCTGCACCACAGGGTCGCGGCTATCGTATCCGCAAGCGTTCTAATCACGTGACTCTGTTTGTTGATGCTAAAACTAATGATGTAAAAGAATAAGTATGGGACAGAAAGTTAATCCAATTAGCAACCGTCTTGGAATCGTAAGAGGTTGGGATTCAAATTGGTTCGGAGGCAAGGACTTCGGAGATAACCTGGTAGAGGATCAGAAAATCCGTAAGTACCTGAACGAGCGTCTGGCTAAGGCCAGCGTATCGAAGATTGTCATCGAGCGCACATTGAAGCTGGTTACCATTACTATTTGCACAGCCCGTCCAGGTCTCGTCATTGGTAAAGGTGGACAAGATGTCGACAAACTGAAGGAAGAACTGAAGAAGCTCTATGATAAGGAGATTCAGATTAATATCTTCGAGGTAAAGCGTCCTGAGCTCGATGCCACGATTGTTGCCAACAACATCGCTCGCCAGGTAGAGGGTAAGATCGCTTATCGCCGTGCCATCAAGATGGCTATCCAGAACACAATGCGTGCTGGTGCCGAGGGTATTAAGGTTCAGATTTCAGGTCGTCTTAATGGAGCTGAAATCGCACGTAGCGAGATGCTGAAGGAGGGTCGTACTCCTCTGCACACTTATCGTGCTGACATTGACTACTGCCACGCTGAGGCTCTGACCAAGGTTGGTATTCTGGGTATCAAGGTATGGATTTGCCGTGGTGAGATCTACGGAAACGTTGACCTCGCACCTAACTTCACTCAGGAGAAATCAAATGGTCGCTCTAACGGCGGTAATGGTCGTGACAGAAAGTTCCGTAATAAGAAGAAGTAATAACGATTTAAAGTAGAAACTTATTATGTTACAGCCCAAAAGAGTAAGATATAGAAGACCTCAGGATGGACGCGGCAACAAAGGCAACGCCCACAGAGGAACAACACTGGCTTTCGGATCTTTCGGTATCAAGACAATGGATGCCAAGTGGATCGACAGCCGCCAGATTGAGGCAGCCCGTGTTGCTATCAATCGTTATATGAACCGTGAAGGTCAGGTATGGATTCGCATCTTCCCTGATAAGCCAATCACTCGCAAGCCTGCTGACGTGCGAATGGGTAAAGGTAAGGGAGATCCCGCAGGATGGGTTGCACCTGTTACACCAGGCCGTATTCTCTTTGAAGTAGAGGGTGTACCTTTCGACATCGCTAAGGAGGCTCTTCGCCTCGGTGCTCAGAAGCTGCCCGTAAAGACTAAGTTTGTTGTAAGACGTGATTTCGATAAAAACGCTTAATTGAGTATGAAGATTAAAGAAGTAAGAGAGCTCGAGACCAAGGATCTGGCAGAGCGCATTGAGGCTGAGGTTGCAAAGTACAACCAGATGAAGTTGAACCACGCAATCACTCCACTTGAGAATCCATCTCAGATTAAGGCCGCTCGTCGCGATATCGCACGAATGAAATCAGAACTTCATCAGAGAGAACTTAATAAATAACAATGGTCCAGATGGAAACAAGAAATTTAAGAAAGACAAGACAGGGTGTCGTTATCAGCAACAAGATGGATAAAACCATTGTTATTGC
>JAEEGG010004591.1_pt1 | contig 33374 bp, 20 predicted proteins | sample 9134161 | NCBI WGS metagenome assembly JAEEGG01 (sample SAMN16246543, study PRJNA631951) | gut metagenome | biome: gut microbiome; feature: rumen; material: CR-attached | host: Bos | place: Iran: Karaj | collected 2018-10 | reverse complement strand
AACGCCAAGAAGGAGGCAAAGCGCCTCCGCGCCATCATGGACAAGCTCGGCTGCGTCAACATCTTCGTCTCCGAAGGCGCCTGCGTCAAGACGATCGTCAAGGAGCTCGAGGCCAAGGGCGAGGAAATCCCAAAGGACGCCTTCGGCCACTACAAGCTGGACAAGGTCAACGTCGGCGCCTGGTTCGCCAAGCAGTTCGGCGAGATGCTCGGCGCGGAGAAGACGCTCGTGCAGAAGAGCGGCTACTACAGCCGCGCGGCCGCCCCGATCGCCAAGGACCTCGAGCTCATCAAGAAGTGCGCCGAGAAGGCCGTCGAGTGCGCCCTTGCCGGAATCGGCGGCGTCATCGGCCAGGACGAGAACAAGAAGGACGAGCTCCGCGCCTGCGAGTTCGAGCGCATCAAGGGCGGCAAGCCCTTCGACATCAAGTCCAAGGAATTCGTCAAGCTCCTCGCCGCCATCGGCCAGGCCTAGGAACCAGGAACTAGGAACCAAGAACCAGGAACCAAGAACTAGGAACCAGGAACTAGGAACCAGGAACTGATTATGAAGACCAAGGTTTTGCAATTCGGCGAAGGCAACTTCCTCCGCTGCTTCATCGACTGGATGGTCCAGAAGATGAACGACAACGCCGGCTTCGACGGCCAGGTGCAGATCATCCAGCCGATTGGCGACGAGCTCAGCCCGCCCTCGAAGATCCTCAACGCGCGCGGCGGCAAGTACCACACCTGCCTGCGCGGCTTCATGGGCGGCAAGCAGGTCGAGGAGATCGAGGCGATCTCCTCCGTCAAGGGCGTCGACCTCTGGACGAACGTCGAGAAGTACGCGGCGGAGCCCGACCTCCGCTTCGTCTTCTCCAACACGACCGAGGCCGGCATCCAGTACGTCAAGGACACCAACACCTTCCCGTTCAAGGTCGCCAAGTTCCTGAAGAAACGCTGCGAGCTCGGCCTCCCCGGCCTGGTCTTCATTCCTTGCGAACTCATCGAGCACAACGGCGACACCCTCCGCGCGTGTATCCTCAAGTACGCCGCCGACTTCGGCGACGAGGCCCTCGCGAAGTATGTCACGGACAAGTGCGTCTTCTGCTCGACGCTCGTCGACCGCATCGTCGCCGGGCGTCCCGATCCCGAATCTGCCGACCGCTACGCGAAGCAGCTCGGCGAGCGCGACGAGGTCCTCGTCTGCGGCGAGCCTTTCCACTTCTTCGTCATCGAGACGCCCGCCGGCTTCGACCTCGAAGCAGAGCTGCCGCTCAAGAAGGCCGGCGTCAACGTGGTCTACACGCCCGACATGCAGCCCTACCGCACACGCAAGGTTCGCTTCCTCAACGCCGCCCACACCTCCATCGTCTACTGGGGCCTGGAGCGCGGATTCGAGGAAGTCGCCCAGGTCGTCGCGGACAAGGAGGGCAACGCATTCCTGCGCAAGATACTCTTCGAGGAGGTCTACCCGACCGTCAACCTTTCCGACGCCGAGAAGACCGACTACGCCAACTCGATCATCGAACGCTTCACCAACCCGTTCGCGCACCACAAGCTTGCGTCAATCGCGCTCAACACGATCGCCAAGTGGAAGACGCGCTGCCTGCCCGTGGTCTGCGACTACTACAAGCTCTACGGCAAGCTGCCGGAGTGCATGATGCAGGGCTACGAGGCCATCGCCCGCCACTACGACAATCAGCGGCCATAGTCGGCCGTCGTTACGGTTCAAAGCCGGCCGTGCGGAGAGCCGTCTGGATTTCACGGACATCAACGTCGCGCGGCTGGATGCCGCGACGAGCCGCAATCGCGGCCGCGGCGCCTGCCCCATAGCCGGTGTTGAGGCAGATTGTCATCACACGGAAGTTCGAGTGCGCCTTGTGGGTGCCGGAGATGTTGCGCCCGGAAAGAAGCAGTCCCTCGATCTTTTCGGGTACCAGGCAGCGGTACGGGATTGTGTACTCGCCCTTGGCGCGGAAGTGCTTTTGCGCCCCGTTGGCGTCCAGGCCGTTGCCCTTGGTGTTGTGGATGTCGAAGTTGAAGTAGTTGCGGACGGCAATCCAGTCCTCGAAGACCTTCGCCTCGACGATGTCCTCGGCGGTTAGCGTGTAGAGTCCCTTGAAATGGCGCGTTTCGCGAACGCCCACGTTCTGCGCCGAGGCGACCAGGTAGCAGCGCTCGTATCCCGGAACGAACTCGCGGAGGAAGGCCACGATTTCGTCCATCTGGCGCCGGCAGAGAATCTCCGCCTTGGTGAGGTCGCGGACATTCGTGCCGTCGATGTTGATGGCGTTCGTCATGTTCACGCAGACCTCGCCGGGAAGACGGGTTCGGTATAGCAGGACGTGTCCAGCGGGGAAAGTCAGATGGCTCTTGCCCAGTGCCTGGACCTCGCCCTTGGGCACATCCATGTACGACTCGAAACTGCCTGGGAAAATCGCCTTTGAGTAGTCCACCCCGCCAATGCGGAACATGAGCGTGACGGGCTGGCAGACATGGTCCCCCTCGCGTCCCATCTCGAATTCCGCCCCCGCCTTTGCCGCAACGTCTCCGTCGCCCGTCGCGTCAACTACGACCTTGGCCATGATCGCCTCGCGGCCGGACTTGCTCTCCGTGACGATGCCGACAACCCGGCCGTCCTCAACGATTGCCTCGGCGAACCAGGTGTGGAGCTGAATTGCGACGCCGGCCTCCTCGAGCAGATCGAAAAGCGCCCGCTTCTGGCATTCGTGGCTTACGTTGCAGGGACGGTCCTCCGTCCAGTCGGGAGGCAGCGAGGCGCTGGCGCGCATGCGGGTCCAGATTTCGTTGCCGATCGGTGACGACATCGATCCTGACCAGTGCGACATCAATCCGGCAGTCGCCATGCCGCCGAGGCAGTTGGACTGCTCCACAACCATTGTTTTTGCGCCGTTTCGCGCGGCACCAAGCGCGGCGCCAACTCCGGCCGGACCGCCTCCTACGACAAGAACGTCCACCTCGGCCACAACTGGCAGTTCGCGCGGCTTTTCAACGTAATGTTTCATAAGTAACCGTCCATCCATCAGGGACTTTGCAGTCGGCAGAAATCTCGCCGTCGTTGGAACGGCGCCAATTGATGTGCGCCACGGCATCCTCAGCCAATGGCACTACGCCCTCGCACCAGTCAATCGGCATGTCATTCGGCGGGCTGAATGTGACACTCCTTCCCGCGTAGTCGATGCGGCGGACGCCGAGGATGTCGCGGAAGAGATATTCAGCGGCGATTGAGGAGAACCCGTGGCAGCAGCTAGCCGACGGCTGCAGGTTCTCCCACAGCGTCCCCGTGCGCTCGGCCATGTAGAGCAGGTAATCGCGAATCTCGTCGTAGATCTGCCGTGAACGCCCTTCCCGCGAAAGGATCTCCATCCTGAGCAATGTCCCGAAAAGGAAGTTCGCGGGGGGGACATCGGGGTAAAGGCCCTGCTTCTCACGGTTCGGCCCGAATTCGTCGAGAAGTTTTCGGTACAGCCCGGGATGCGATTCCGGCGTGGCCGTCCCGGTGAAGAAGGCGAAATACTGGCAGGACTCTGTGTGGCGGCCGGATAATTCCAGTTGCCCCGTCTCCTTGGACAGGACGGCGTTATCGCAGAACCACTCACCGGTGAAGCTCTGGCGGCGCACTGTCTCCCGTATTGCCGCAGCCTCTTCCGAAAGGTCCGGGCGTCCGTAGAGCCTCGCCGCCGCATCAAGCGCCCAGGCGTAGAGCATGTTGGCGGGATAGTTCACGTCCTGGACGAGATTGTTCGCCTCGCTCCACTCGATGAAGACCCATCCCGGAAGGCTCTGCAGAAGACCGTCGCCGTTGCGGTATTTGCGCAGCGACTCCAGAATTCCCCTGACTTTCGAACGGAAGAACTCCGCAAGGGCCTTCCCGCCGCCGCCCTGGACGCACTCCTCCAGCTCCCCGATCAGCCACATGTCGTAGGTCGGCATGACGCTGCAGTTCGCGTCCATCAGGTCACAGGGCCAAAGTCCGGGCACAAACCCATCCTGCGACTTCGGCCCGTCGAAAGACTCCGCCATCGCGAAGTTACCGAGGAAAAGGCGTTCGTTGCGGGCGCTTCCCGTGAGCCAGCGACTGGCGCGGCCGGTGAAGAAGGTGTCGCCGAGCCATCCGGCGCGCTCGCGTGTCGGACAGTCCGTAAGGCAGTCGACGGCGTTGGCCACGTAGCTTCCCTTGGCGGCCTCGAAAATCTTTTCAAGCGCGGGGTCGGAACTCCTGAACTTGGCCGGCGCGGCCGATGGCGATTCGTAGGTGCGCATGTATGGAGGCATCACAACGGTCTCGCCGCCGACGGAGAGGACGCGCATGTACTTGCACCCGTACGGCTCGAATGACTCCAATGCGTAATCGCCAGGCGCATCGATCCGCCACATCACCGTGCCGGTTGTGCCGTTGCGGTCGAAGTCGACATCCCCTTCCCCATCCAGGATCTCGTCGAATACGACATAGACCGTGGTCGGCGAATCGACGCGGACGCGGAGGCCGATGAAACCGCTCCGTACCCGGTCCAGCGCGTAGACGGCACCCTCGCAGTCGCCAAGCCGGCACAATCCGTCGGCCTCACCCGCGTATGCGCCATGCTCGACCACCTTCTGCCGCTGCATCTCGAAATAAGGGTTCTCCTCCAGTTCCTCGACTGGGAAGAACCGGCTGTTCCCCTCGCACCCGTCAATGAAGCGCGGGATGACAAGCCCCGCGTCGGCGTCGCGGCGTGTGCGAACGCGCGAAAGGGGCTTCGACTCGACAACGCCGAAATCGGGGTCGTCCCACTCGCGTGGGAGGAGTTTGACTGGTGTCAGACACTCCACTTGCAGCGGAGCGCCCTGCGCTCCTGGCAGATGGTAGGCCTCGGAATAGGTACGCTGGTAGGAAAAGCGTGGAACCTTGCGGACTTTAGGCGTCAGGAACGCCTCGAAGCCGGCGGAGCCCGTCGCGGCAATGACCTTGCCGCCGACATTCACCTCCGCCATGAGGAATGGACGCTGGACTGGAAGGTAGAAGTTCTCGCAGTTGTAGCCGGCGACCTGGATTTCAAGGATGTTTTCGCCTTCCCTCGCGTGAAGCGGCCATTCGTCCACGCGGAAGAAGCCGGGGGAGCAGCGAACAGGACCGAATCCCGCGAATTCGTCGTTCAGCCAGGCCTTGTAGTCGTATGCGGCCGTAGCGCGAAGTATGACGGTTTCGCCCGTTCGCGCCGTGAAACGGCACCTGAAGGAGAAAAAGGCATTCTCCGTGTCGGCCTCGCCCAAGGGCCAGACAGGCTGGGCTTGAATAGCCACGTTCCCCCTGGAGGCCACACTGCTGGCGACTGGAGCGGAGACCACGACCACGGCGGCGTCGTCCTTCGTTCCGGTGTAGGTTGCCGCAAAATGTCGGTTACCAAGCACCGTGACGTTGACGTTGCCGGCGTCCCAGGGGCGCTCCTCAAACCCTTCGGCCAGGACTTCTGGTTCCGGCCACCCGTTCGGATTTGCGAATATGCCGGCCGCGTCCGCGACACGGCGCTTTAGAAGCCGTGCGCCGCGATGGTAGTAGTAGTTGAAGACGCGCCCGGAAGCGGTGTCGAGGATGAGGCTCGGTGTCGAGGCGCTGACGTCGGCGATGTTCGTCTTGGCGCGCTTCCATGTCGCGCCTCCGTCCTCGCTTGTGATCTGGAACTGGTACGGCGCGCCTTCCGACCGCGCGACAACGAGAATTCGCCCATCACCTAGCCAAACGCCGCACGGCTCGGTGGGCCACTCGGCGCGCGCAAGGCCGCTCTCGACAGTACGCTGCGTCCATGTCAGCCCGCCGTCGGCGCTCGTAAGGACGCCCCATGACTTGTCGGCGGCCTCAGGGGCGTATGTGCCGGCGAACCAGAAGCACATGAGAGTTGCCAGTTCCGAGTTGCGAGTAGGCAATTCGAGTTGGAGTTGGAGTCCGAGCTTTTCGACTTGCGACTTTCGACCTGATACAGGGAAGATGTCCGTGATTTGGATGGGGTTGGGGGAGAGCGATGGGGCTGATATCTTCTCCCACGAGAGGCCGTCGGTCGTGCGCCAGAGGTCGTGGTGGGTGCCTGGCCCCCAACCTTGTCCGTCGGGACAGTTGCGCACCCAGAGAAGCATGGCGCCGGTGGAATCGAGGCCCTTGCCGACTGTCACCTGGCCCCATTCGGGGTCGTTGCATACGCAGACTTCGTCTGACCAGGTTGCGCCAAAGTCGTCGGAGATACGGGAGAAAACACCGCGCGCGCCTTCGTCGACAGTATGCGCGGAACCCCGGCTGTAGGCGCAGACAAGACGGCGGCCGACGGCCTGGATCACCGGCCATGAATTGTAACGCCCCGCGCCATGAACAACAACCGCCTCAGCCGGCGGGAAAGCACGCAGGGGTAACTGGTTCGTGGATTGTGTGTTTTTCATGGCGAGTCTAATTGTACCACAACACCTTCGCCATGAGTGGCGCGAAGTTGCTACCGTCATATGCGTGAAAAGAGTGCCTATCCACCTACACTAACAACATTTGCTTATGCGGCGATAAAGGCTGCGCCGGCAACCGCAAGGGCCGTTCCCGTCAATTGTGTCAGCGTGAGTCGTTCCTTCAACGCGACGGTTCCGTAAATGGCGAATCCAACAAGGCAGGACGCGAGCATAATCGGGTTCGCCGCTGAAATACGTCCGGCAGCCTCAAGTCTGTCGAGAGCGTTGTAGTGGAAGCAGAAACCAGCAAGGAAGAAGAATACGGCGTTGACTGCGCAGATTGTCAGCAGAAACCCGAACTTACCCTGCGGCACAGCGTGTTCCTCCTCATGGACGCTCCGACAAAGCCGCACGGCGGCGCGATGGACCGCAACTGACACAAGAACGCCGGCCGCTCCGCAAATGACGCGTACGAGGGGCGTCGGCCTCGTCTCTGCAGGGAAGAACGATGCGAGGGCCTGGGCGCACTGGTTCAGACCGCAGAAGAGGAAGCCTAGAAGCGCCGGTAGAAGCCAGTCGCCACGGTGCGGCACCGCATCGCCCCCCTTTGCCCTGCCGCAGCAAACGACACCCAGCAAGACGCACACCACGCCTGCAGCCTTCAAAACGGTAAACGGCGTGTTCCCTGTTGCGAAGCCAAGAACCACGGGAAAAACGAAACCGCTCTGGACAATAGTCCACACGATTCCGTTCGGGCCACGACGCATTCCAACGCCAACGCAGAGGTTCTGCGCATAACTCAAAACTCCCCAGAGCACGATGCAAAGGGCTGGTATCAGTTTGAACCGAAGTGAAAATGCCTGAACGTCGGGACACAGCATTGCGCCCAGGGCAAGGACTACTGTCGCCGCCACGCCATACATCGACGTATAGACGAACTGGTGCCGCCATGCCCCGAAACCGTGCTTTTCAGCAAGTCCGACCGCAGCCCCCGTGACAATCCACGAAAGGCCAACCAGGATGGCGAAGAGGATTCCAATCAGCATGATAGTCCCTCCATCGCCATCAGTCCGCCTCTTTCACCTCGAAGCCATGCGGAGGAAGACCATCGACAGTTTCACACGTTGTGTTGAGACGGACGACAAAGCGCTTGCCGTCCTTGCGAAACTCGTGCGTCGATACGCCGCTCCCGCCCATCGAGAACTTTCCGCGCTCCGCCCCGCGCAGGAAGCTGGCAAGTTCGCGGAGCCTCGCCGCCTCGCGCTCGAACGCCTTGCGGCATGCGCTTGGACTTTCCGCCTTTTCGCCGAATGGCGTCCGCCCCGGATTGTCCGCAAGCAAGTAGTCGTAGCAATGGACAAGCGACTCCCCTGCCCCGCCGAGAATTGTGTAATAAGCCTGCTCGACGAATTTCTCCGGAGTGCAGTCCAAGGCGTCATACCACCCGCCACCGCACTTGCCGCCAGTAATGAAATCCATCCATGCCATGATCCAGCAAGCCTGTAGCGGCTCCGGGTTGGCGTCGCGCGTCTCAGTGCCGACCCAGCATTCGCCGAAAAGCGCAGTCTGACGCGCGGGATCGTAGCCGCGCTCGCCGTAGCGTCGATACCAGCACGGGAACTTGATTATGAAATGCGCATTCGGGTTCGCATCCTTTGCCACGGCGACGATATCGCGCCCGCAGACTTCGAACATGAGCGCACGCCGATACTCCCCCCAGTCGGCGATCCCGCGAGCGGCCTTATCCGCCACGCAAAGTGCGCAATCATCTCCGCACGTCGAAAAGAGGAAGTCGTCCAAAATCACCGTATCAAACACCGCCGCCGCGCGGGCAGCCTCCGCCAGCAGTCTCTCGCGGGCCTTGGGATCACTCCAGCAGACGACCATCGACGGCTCCTCCTTGCCGGGTGCAACGCCGTTGAGCATCGTGGGCGTAATCATGCCGCACACATCGAATCCGGTCGCGCGAAAGGCGTCCCTCTCTTCGACAAGTCGCTCCGTCGGCACGTATTCACCATGCCGGTATGTTTCGAGCCAGAGTTTCGTGAAGCCGAACTTGCGCCACCAGTCAATGGCCCTGGCGCGCCCCTCCGGGTTGGCCAGGTCGCCGTTGACGGCCGTGACCTTGCACGACATGGAGAACACGTGTGGGGCGTCGGGGATTGGCGCCGGCGGGACTGGACCGAGGACAATCATTTTCGGAAATGGATGACCACGATTTCGCCGGGGCCGATGTTCCCCGACAGCTTCGCGCCGGTCTCCGGCTCAAATCCGGCAGGATTGACGGCGTAGAACGCTGTGGTGGCCGCGGCGTTCCAGTCCCTGCCCACGATGGCCACGGCCTCGCCACCCTTCGCGAAAACGGCCGAATAGACGGAGCCGTCCGCCGCTGTCACGGACACTTTCGGGGGGTCGGCCGGCAACGGCTCGTCGGAAAGGACAAGGGGCGCCAGCGCAGACAGCTCCCGCGCATTCTCAAAGAGCAGTGCCTTCAATTCGTCGCGGTACTTGTGACGCCACTTTATCGTCGAATACTCCCAGTAGAAGACGCCTCGCGCTCCGAGGATTATCGGCATGAAGAAGTTGTACCGTATCTCCTCCGGTGCGACTGGAGTCTCAAGCGAGGAGCGGTACTTTTGCCCGAAGCAATGGATGAGGATCTTGTCCTTCCCCATGCGGATGCGCGCGAGCTTCACCATGCTCGGCGAGGCGAAGTTCCAGAGAAGGCCGTCAAGATATGGCGCGAGGAAGGTCTCTGGCCCCTCGTAGGCAATCCACAGCCGTTTTCCGTCCGTCGCCGAAACCATAGCCTTCCGAGTGACATCGAAGAGCGCCATCGACGTCTTGCGGATGCTGTACATCTCGTCCGTGTAAAAAAAGAGGGTTGACGGCGGTTTGTCGAACCGCCCGAACCATTCCTCAAGTTTCTCCCCGTTCCCCGGATGTTCGGCCAGGAAGTGCGGAATGTCGACCATCCACCACATCTTGTTGATGCGGGCGCGTTCCAGAAGCTTGTCTATCTTCTCAGGATTCTTCCAGCTTCCACACGCCCAATACGAGTGCAGCGTGTTGAACCCATTCCTGCGTAGCTCGACCATGGGCCAGTCCTGCTTGTCATCGTTGACGCTGTACATGCCGATGACGAGAATCGGTTTGCCGTCCGGTGTGCGGACAAAGTTCGGCTTTTCAGGAAGGATGTCCCCCTTCGGCATCGCCGACTCGGGAATCTTCTCAATCACGGCCGTCGCCCAGTTGATTAGGAGCTCCCCATTCCCCGTTCCCTCTTCCCTGTTCCCTCTTCCCTGTTCCCTGTTCCCTTCCTTCATGGCGACATAGATTTTAGTCTTGCCATCCGTTATCGCGGACATGGGCACATGACAGTAGAGGTTTGAGACGGCGACGTCGAAGACGCCGTTTGTCCCGTTGATGTAGAACGCCTCGTAGCGGACTTCAGGTCTGGCGCAGTCGGTGTGAATGACGAAGTCGGCGGTTGCCTTGTCCCCGCCAGGCAGGATAAGCTGGTCGTCGGCCGTTACGCTATGAACCGAGATTGAGGGCTCGAGACGGGCGACATCCGTGACGGAGATGTCCGTCGCGCGCAACGAGACGTTGGCGTAGCGTATCGGCACCATCGAGCGGTTCTGCACGAGGAATATCTTCCCCTCCGTAACCTGTATCTGCTCCGGCGTGGCGAAGTACCGGCGCACCCGCGTCCATTTCTTCGACGGAATGTTGAAGAAACATCTGTACATCGGCCCTGAACCCGTCATCACCACGTCGGCGTTGAGCGCCCCGTCCATCTCGCTCTGGTAGGAGTACTCCAGCTCGTAGACTGTGTTCGTCTCGAACGGGAACGGCTGCTTGTAACGCGTCTGGACGGCGCGGTCCATGTCCGTGAAGTACATCTCCACGGCCTGTTTGATTCCGGGCTGCCCTTCGACGGGCACGATGCGCATCACGGCGTTCGTGCTGTGCTGGACAAAGTGCTGCCAGCCCTCGGCGTCGACGCCGTTGGTGCTAGAGAACTCGGGGTTGACAAGCAAGTTGGGACCTGCGGCGGCGTCTGCCGCAATGCACAATGCGCAATGCACAATGCACAATGTCTTTTTGAGAGCAGTCATGACTGGGCTCACCTTGTGCAACGGATGATCACAATCTCGCCTGGGGCAATGGTGGAGGAAAGCTTTGCGCCGTTTTGTGGCGAAAACCCTCCGGCGTCGACCGCGTATGACGCTGCGGTGGCGACCGCTTTCTGGTCCCTGCCTATCAAGACTACGGCCTCGTCGCCCTTTGCGCATACGAGCGAATAGACGGAGCCGTCCGACGCGGTCACGGACACTTTCGGCGCGTCGGCCGGCAGCGGCTCGTCGGAGATGATCAGCGGCGAAAGCGCAGATAGTTCCCGCGCATTCTCAAAGAGCAGGGCCTTCAACTCGTCGCGGTACTTGTGGCGCCACTGGTAGTTCGACGCGGTCCAGTAGAAGACGCCACGGGCGCCGAGGATGACAGGCATGAAGAAATTGTAGTGCATTTCCTCCGGCGGGACCCTTGTTTCAAGCTCGAACCGATGTGTCTGCCCGAAGCAATGGACGAGGATGCAGTCCGGCCCCATGCGCAGCCTCGCCAGCTTGACCATGTTCGGCGAGCTGAAGTTCCACAATAGTCCGTCCAGCCGCGAGGCCAGGAATGTTTCCGGTCCCTCGTAGGCAATCCAGAGACGCCTATCGCCCGTTGCGGTCTTCATGGCTTTGCGGGTCACGTCGAAAAGCCCCATCGAGGTCTTGCGGATGCTGTACATTTCGTCGGTGTAGAAGAAGAGCGTGGCCGGAGGCTTGTCGAACCTCTTGAACCATTCCTCAAGATTCGCCCCGTTCCCGGGCTTCTCGGCCCAGTGGTGTGGTATGTCGACCATGTAGAACATCCCGTTGTGGCGCGCCCGCTCAAGAAGACTCTCCATCTTTTCGGGATACTTCCAGCTCCCGCATGAGATGTAGGACTGCAGGGTGTTGAACCCGTTGTTGCGCAGCTCGACCATCGGCCAGTCATGCTTGTCGTCGTCAATGCAGTACATGCCGATCACCATCATGGGCTTGCCGGCAGTATCCAGGACGCACTTCGGCCTTTCCGGAAAAAGATTCCCCTCCGGCATGGCCGCCTCGGGTATCTTCTCGATCTCCACCGACGCCCAGTTGATGACGACGTCGCCGTCCTTCATTCGGACATAGAACTTCGTCTTGCCGTCTGTAATGGCGCTTTGCGGTATTTTGCAGTAAAGGTTCGAAACGGCCACCGGGAAGACCTGTTTGTCGCCGTTGATGTAGAAGGCGTCGAAGCGGGAGTCCGACTTGTCGCCATCGGTATCGATCTCGAAGTCCGCAGTCGACTTGTTGGAGCCGGGAAGGATGAGCTGGTCGTCGGCCGTTATGCTGTGGATGGAAAGCGACGGTTCGAGGCGGGAAACTTCCGAAGGGGGGATGTCCAATTCGCGCAGGGAGACGTTGGCGTAGCGGATGGGAACCATTGAACGGTTCTGCAAAAGGAATATCTTGCCGTCCGAGGTGTCAAGGATATTGGGTGTCGCGAAGATTCTACGGACCTCGGTCCACTCCTTTGACGGCACGTTCCAGAAGAACCTGTACATCGGCCCTGACCCCGTGAGCACGGTGTCGGCGTGCAAGGCGCCGTCCATTTCGCTCTGGTAGAAGTAGCGCACCTCGTAGACCGTGTTGGTCTTAAAGTCGAAAGACTGCTTATAGCGGAGCTGGACCGCGCGCTCCATGTCCGTGAAGTACATCTCCACGGCCTGCCTGATGACTGGATGTCCAACTACGGGGACTATCCGCATGACGGAGTTTGTGGTGTCATGGGAATAGTGCTCCCACCCGTCGGCGTCGACGCCGTTGTTTGCCGCGAAGTCACCGTTCTTCAGGAGGTTCGGGCCGGCGGCGGCGTTCGCCGCGAACGCGGCGAACGCCACCGCAATGCAGAATGCAGAATCCAGAATGCACAATGGGAGGAAGAAGCGCCTGGAGATTGTCATGGGTGTCTCATTGATTGGGTGTGGCCATGGTGATCGTCGTCATTTAACGATGATCACCATCCCCTTCGGCATTTCGTCGGGTATGCAGACCGCCTTGACGAAGGGCGTTCCATCGGATTCGCCCCGGTAGACGCCAAAGACCTTCTTCGCCTCGTCGCCGGCGAGCGCCCTCTCGGCCGCACTGAAGCTGCGGTCGATGTAGGCGGCGTCAAGCCAAGACTGCTTGACCTTCGGGAAGCGCACGATGACGGGGCTGTCTCCGGCGGAAACGCCCGCGAGGAGGTTCGCGAAGGAAGTCTCCGATTGCGGCGGCGGCCCGGAGAAGACGATTTCGTCGGGCGTCCGGCCATTTGCGAATGGCGTCGCACCAACGACAAGGTCGGGCCCCGCATGGAGGACGAGCCGCTTAAGCGAAGTGTCGTAGGCAAAGGCATTGGCCGCGATGTTCGTGATGGTTGTCACCGCCGTCTTGCCGCCAAACACAAAGCACTCGACATTCGCCATGCGCTGCAGTTCTTCGCCGACGACAGAACGGAAACTCGGAAGCGACAGGGTGCCTGACGCGGGAAGGCGGGACACCGATGCCGAGGAGCCAATCTTCCAAGAGTCCGAACCAATTGATCTGAGGCCGCCCAGATCCCACCAGTCCAGCTTCGTGGCGGTGAGTTCCGAACAACCGCTAAAGGAATACTGCGCCGACATGGCGGTCAGTTTCGGCAGGCGCAGTACGAGATGCCTCAGCCGATAGTCTTGCGCGCAATACCATTTTCTGGTCCACGCCCAAGAGGCGTTCGGCTCGTCCAGGATCACGGTCGCATAGGCCCCCGCTCCATACGCGTTGAGCGCTGCCGTCGCCGTGTTCGCGTAGGCGGTCGTCAAGGTCGAGGGCGTGATGAAGACATCCACCTTTGCGCTTGCGGGCGCGACCCACGCCGCGTCGCCGGAGGCCATCCGCACGACGGTCCATTGGCTGCCTTCGCCTGCCAAGGTGACGGGGCCGCCGAGGTCGAGGACGCCGCTTCCGTCGTCGTTGGCGTAGATGCCGCCGACCTGCGACCTCCAGTCAATGCCGACTTGCAGCGTCCGCGCGGATTCGTTGACGACGGAGCAGTTGACCGTGAAGTTGCCGTTCGACATCGTCGTCTTGTCCGCGGCAAGCGTCCACGGGTGGACAATGCGCGCGTAGAGCCACTTGTCGGAATCCAGCGTGACGGTGATCGAGGGATTGGTCTCCTCGTCCCGTGCGACGTTGCCGTACCACTTCACGAAGGTGCCGTTCGCGTTCGGCGTCGCGGACAGCGTCGCGACCGTGCCTCTGGGATAGGTGCCGTCCGCGAAGGGCGTCCAGTCCGCCGAGACGGTTATCGTGTCGTCGAAGAAGGTGTCGCGCTCGATCGTGAGCGAGACGCCCCTGTCGTCGCCGATGTGCGCGAGATACTGGTCGTAGTTGGAATGAAAAACCGAAGACGCGACGACTCCGAACGGTATCGGCCAATCGGGGTGCGCGGCGTGGCAGGCCTTGCGCTGCGCCTCGGTGAGTGGCGTCGCGGACGCCGCGATGGCGTCCCACGCCGCCACACCTTCGGGAATCGCGAAAACCATCGTGTTCGAAGCCGTGTCGGGCCACGCAGTCGCCTTTTTGAACGCGGGGACTGCGCCGGTGAAGGTGACCACTTCCAACGGCTGCTTGCTGAAGGCATTGGCCGCGGCGTTCGTAAACCCCTCGGCGCAGCCGAGCGTGACGCGCCTGAGACTGCCTCGCGTCCCGACAGCCGCGAATGTACTGTCCGTGATCGATTTAAGCGACTTCTTTTCCGCCGACAGTATGGCCTCCTCCATGTTGTCGCACCCATAGAACGCCAGTATCCCCATCGTTTTGACGGAAGGGAGGGTAAGTACGCCCCTGCCCTTGTTGTATTCCCACGCCCCGTCGCCTATCGTTTCCAGTTTCGGAAGATTGAAATCGGCGAAATCGGTCTCTTCGCCGTATGCGTTTTTATTGTCGGAAAACGAATAGTTTCCGGCTGTCGTAAGGTTGGGTAAATCCAAAACCTGGCGCAGTTGCATGCAGCTGGCCCATGCCGTCATTGTATTCATGGCTGTCGACTGCAAAACCAACTCTTCGGGATTGAGTTTTTTCACTCCCGCATTGGAGGGGCTGTTTTTGTATTTCGTCGAATGCAGAATGACACGGGCGCTGTCCCTAATCGCGCAGTACGGGAACTCATACAGGTTTGGGCGCGAATTCCCATTGACTGCCACGCCCGTGGTAAAATCGAGGAACTCCCCGCGGTAGGCGTTCAGCATCGCCGGTTGTACCTGTTCGCCCCAATCGCCAATGGTGATGTTGCCATTGCTGAGGGAACACTTCAGAATCCATCTGCCGTCAGAGATGCAGTTGTCGCTTCCACCTGGACTGGGATTGCCGTTAGCGTTGGCCGCGTAGTACGTCCATGTCGGATGCGAGTTCGCGAGAGCCTGCCAAGTGCCGGAGTTGTCGAACTGGACGAAGGCCGTTTCGCCGTCCTTATCGACCACCTCGAATGCCGTCACGGTCTGCCCCGTGGCGAGAGAGCCACCATTGTGGTTCACGCGGGCGATGAGGTCCGCCGACGAATAGACCGTCGTCCACTTGATTTCGTCAAGGGTCTTCGTGAGCGTGTAGATGACAATCGTCCCGTCTGCGCGCAGGGCGTAGAGCCGCGGACGGAAGTAGTCCGAGTGGCTCATGCGCTTGGCGACGATGGTCTGGCCGGCGACGTTGGCGTCGTTCGCGACCGTCGCCCACGCCGTCGAGAGCGGCGCGACGGCGGGGTCGAATGCCGAGACTGTCGAGGCGTTGTATACGGTGGCCACGGCCGTCGGGTTCGCGTACCACGGCACTACGTAGGTCGTTGCTGCTGCGGCACTCGCCGCAGCGGCAACGACAATGCAGAATGCGGAATGCGGAATGCAGAATGATTTTTGGGTGATGTTCTTCATTGTTGCTCCTTGGTTGTCAAAAGGTTAAGCAGTTAAGAGGTTAAGCGGTTAAGAGATTGATTGCTGTCGGCTGCCGATTGCAATCGACTGACGCCGAAATTCTGCATTCTGCATTCTGCATTGCTACTCGCGCCCATGGTCTCGCCGCGAATGAACTTGTAGATTGCGGCGCTCATGTCGGGGTAGTGGCCTGTCCTGAGAAAGGCGAGCGCGTCAGCTGCGGCCGCGGCACCGGCTTCCACAGGATCGATTTCGATGCGCGTCAGTTCGCGGTCGTACACGGGCACAAAGCCTCTGTTCGCCTGTATCGCGATGCGTATGTCATGAGGCGCGCGAAGTCCCGCGAGCGTCATCGCCATCAATGCGCCGCGCGCAAGGTAGTCGTCCTCAAAGTAGTAGATGGTGTCGCGGTCGATACGCCCCGACTTGATCATGCGGCTGAAGCCGTCGAATCCGGTTTGCTCAATGTCCGAAAACGTTCCGTTTCGGCCTACCGGCCCGAAAATCTTCAGGGTCGTTTCAATTCCGGCGGCGCGTAAGAGCCTCGTGGGCACACTCCTCACATGGAAGCATTTCATCGTCACCGCCCTGCGGATTCCCTCGGCTTTGCAGGTCTCGGCGAAGTCGAGGAGAGCGCGCTCGTTGTCGAAGTTCGTCGCCCCCACACCGTATGGCCTGGGATTGTAGCTGACGAAGGCGTATGGTACGCCGAGACGCGCGAGGTGTCCGGGGAGTTCCCGCCAGGTCGTCATCGCCAGAACCAGATCAACGGAGCGCGAAAGCGCCGCGTCGACCAGCGAGAAGTCAGCCGTCCCGGTTGCCTCGTCGAACGTGGCGGCCGTCCGCGTGAAAAGGTAGCCCGCCTTGTTGAGGCGGCTGCGCAGCGCCTCCGCCATGGCGCTCTGGAAGTAGCCGATGTTGGCGGAGTTGTAGACGAAGACCACATGGCCGAGCCATTGTTTTGCGGAGCGGTCGCGGACAACGCAACCTACGCGCGGACGCGCCACTACGAAACCGTCCTCTGCGAGACGCTTGAGCGCGGCCTCGGTGACGATGTGGCTCACGCCGAGGCACGAGGCAAGGGCGCGGGAGGAGGGCACGATGTCGCCGGGCGCATAGCGCCCTCCCACTATGGCGTCGCGCAGGCCGTCCGTCACCTGCGCGAGAAGCGTGCGCGCGTCATCACGGTTGACGGCGAATGGGATTTCCGTTGTTCGTCTTGCCGGCATGTCGCCTCGAAGTCTAGGTTGAGTCTTCGCATAAGATTATGGGCAATGTGGGCAGATAAGTCAAGCCTTTTTTGGCCACCCATGATTTGAATTGTGCCTCACCGTCACCAAACGATGCAACGACAAAACGAATAACGAACAAACGAACAAACGAACAAACGATGCCTTACCCCTCGATCTTCGCCAGCCAGTCGACGAGCCGCGCCGGGGCGTTGGTCATGATGCCGGGCGTACCAATGCCGTGGAGGGAGGCAAAGGCGACTTCCGAGTCGGCGAAGAAGCAGTTTGCGCGGAGTCCGAGTTCGCGGGCAAGGGCAAGCTTTTCGGCAGTCAGCGTCTCGCGGACGGGCTGGAACCAGCGGCAGCCGAGTTCGGCGCATCGCCGCATGTTCCCTTCGTCCACGCGCTCCTTCCATCCCGGCGTTAAGCATATCGCGATGTCGCGGTCGATGGCCCGGACCGCCTCGACGACATCCTCGCCGGCGATTGTCATGTAGCCCTTGTCGTACATGTCGTATTGCCTGTAAAGGCGGCACGTCTCCGCAAGGGACGCGGGCGTCGGCAGGTATATCTGGATGTTCATCGCGACCTTGTCGCTGAAGGCGTCCAGCACTTCCTCGAAGGTCGGCACCTCCGCCTTTTCGGGGAGTGGGGCGTCGAAGCGGTGCATCAGCCTGAACCAGGAGGCGTTGAGCGTCTTGACCTCGGCAAGGGTCATATCCTCCGGAGGGCAGTCGGCGTCGGCGGTGCGCTTCAGCGTGCGGTCATGGAGGAGAACCGGGACGTTGTCCTTCGTGGCCCGGAGATCAAACTCAATGAAATCGGCTCCCGCCTCCACCGCTTTCCCCATGGAAAGCAGCGTGTTTTCGGGATATTCAAGCGAAGCGCCCCTGTGCGCAGTGACTAGAACCCGGTTCTCCTCGTGGAGCCGGGCGAGGGAAACAGATTGAGTTGATGCATTCATGACGTTGCGTCCTGCCTAAAAGCCCTATTATAGTAGCACAACAAAACGAAATATAGTTTGCTTCCAGAAAAATAGTGTGCTAAAATTAGTACTGTTTTTTGTACTGTATTATGGAGAATCGAACATGGTATACGAGACAGTTCCCGCCAGCGAGATTAAGCGTAGAGGCATAGGAATGCTTGATGAAAGTCTCAAGCAAGGCCCTGTGTTTATAATAAGCCACAATAAACCCAAGTACGCGGTGATTGACGCCGATGAATATCGGCGCATGCGCCATGAGGAGTTCGTCCACGAAACCCTTGAGTCTGTCGAAGAGTATCGCAAGGGACTGGGCAAGAAAGTAACGCACGACGAACTAATGGCGGAAATACTGGAGGCGGCTAGCAAGCCGGATGCTGAATGAACGCGGAATATGCCGTAACGAGGCTTCCGTCGTTTATACGAGCAGCTGCGCGCTTTGTCAGGAAACATCCTGATTTGACGCAGCGCCTTGACAGTGTACTGGCACAACTCAGGCAGGATCCCTTTGCTCCGTCGCTACGCCTTCATGCGCTAAGCGGGGCACTGGACGGACTTCAAGCGGTAAGCGTCAATTATGCATACCGCATAGTTTTGTGCGTAGAAGTCAAGGAGCACGAGGTCATCCTGCACAACATCGGCACCCATGACGAAGTTTACGGGTAGTCAGTCCCTTTCAACCTTCAAACCCTTCAACCCTTCAACCTCTTCAACCCTTCAACCCATGATCATCCATCCCCTCGACAACGTCGAAGTCCGCGACGACGGACACAAGTACGCCCTGCGCGACATCGCGGCGGGCGAGAACGTCATCAAGTACGGCATGCCCATCGGCCACGCCACCTGCGCGATACGCAAGGGCGAGCATGCCCACGTCCACAATGTGGCGACGAATCTGGGCGACGCCCTCGCCTACCGCTACGAGCCGGACTTCTCCGACCTCGAGCGCAAAGTGCCGCCCACAATCCGCGCCTTCCGCCACGCAGACGGCCGCGTCGGCATCCGCAACGACATCTGGGTCGTGCCGACCGTCGGTTGCGTCAACTCCCTCTGCGAACGGCTGGCCAAGGCCTGCGGCGGACTTGCCCTGACGCACCCCTACGGCTGCTCGCAGATGGGCGCGGACCACGAGCGCACGGCAAACCTCCTCGCCGCGCTCTGCATCCACCCAAACGCGGGCGGCGTCCTCGTCGTCGGCCTCGGGTGCGAGAACAACACGCTCGACTCCTTCCTCAAGCGCGTCGAAGCCGCATCCGCCGACCTGAAGCTCAACATCCGCTTCATGCGGGCGCAGGACCCGGGCGACGAATACGAGCGTGGCCTCGCGCTTATCGCGGAACTCGAGGCAAACCGCCCGAAGGAGCGCGTCGCGGTGCCCGCCTCGGAACTCGTCGTCGGCCTCAAGTGCGGCGGAAGCGACGGCTTCTCCGGCCTTACGGCCAATCCGCTCGTCGGCCGTTTCTCCGACTGGCTCTCGTCGCGCGGCGGCTCGACGGTGCTCACCGAAGTCCCCGAGATGTTCGGTGCCGAGACGCTGCTCATGAAGCGCTGCCGCACCCGCGCCGTCTTCGACAAGTGCGTTCGCATGGTCAACGACTTCAAGGACTACTACGCCTCGCACAACCAGGTCTGCTACGAGAACCCCAGCCCCGGCAACAAGGCCGGCGGCATCACGACGCTTGAGGACAAGTCTCTCGGCTGCGTCCAGAAGGGCGGAAGCGCCCCCGTCGAGGATGTCCTCGACTACGGCGAGCATGTGAAGGCGCATGGGCTTTCTCTCATCACCGGCCCCGGCAACGACCTCGTCGCCTCGACGGTCCTCGCCGCCGCAGGCTGCCACCTGATTCTCTTCACGACCGGACGCGGCACCCCGTTCGGATGCGTCGTCCCGACGCTCAAAGTCGCCTCCAACACCACGCTGGCGCAGGCGAAGCCGAACTGGATCGACTGGGACGCGATGGCGAACCCCGACGTAGAGGCCTTCGCCGCCAAGATCCTTGCCGTCGCATCGGGCGAAGAGCGCGCTCTTAACGAAACCGTCGGCGCGCAGGGCATCGCCATTTTCAAGGACGGCGTCACACTCTGATGCCTGACAGCCTTGTAATCCACTAGGAGTTACCCCCATGAAAACAATTGCAAGCGTTTTTGCCGTAACGGCTGCCGTGGCGGCCGCGGCTTTCGCCGATTCGGCCTATCCTCCCGCAAAGGCCGCCGCCCAGGCCAACCTGCGCAAAGTGGAGTCATTCAGGAAGGATGCATTCTGGAAGGACGCCCCTTTCGCGGTCGCCGCCGTCGACGCGATGAGCGGCGTCCGTCGCACGCCCGACCTATTCCCCGACGACGGCGACTTCACGAACGGCCTCCGCGTTGTCTCAGCACAGGACGAATACGAGAGCGCCTCCGTCGTCCTCTTCGGCTTCAGCGACGTCGCGGACATCCTGCTCGTCCCGGGAGACCTTAAAGGACCGGGTGGCGCAAAGCTCGCGGCATCAGAATTTGATCCCAAGGTCGTCAAGGTCTGGTACCAGCAGGGCACGTCCTGGGGCAGCTTCTTCTCCGATCCGCTGCGCCGCGTCCCAACGCCCGAACTGCTTCTCCACGACGAGACGCTGGTGGACGTCGACCACGACGGCCTTGAGAACTTCCTCAGATACGACGACGCGGCAGGCCCAGGCTATCGCTGGGTATCCTTCGGCGGCGCGGCAGTCGACCATTCCGGCGAGGGCGCGGTAAACCCCGCCTGCATCCACGACGCCGACACGCTCCGTCCATTCGGCCTATACCGGCACGAGTTCAAACAGCTCTTCATAGCCATCCACGTCCCGAAAGGCCAGGCGCCCGGCATCTACACCGGCGTCATGGCGCTGACCGTCGCCGGCAAGAAGGCCTGCGACATCCCCGTCCGCCTACGGGTACTGCCATTCGCGCTGCCCGAGGCCGCGACGTTCCGCGACCTCTCCCGGCCCTTCTTCGTCGCGCCATACAGCTACGGTGACCCCGCGACGAGCGAGAAACTCGCAAGCAACATGGTGAGGCACAACGTCCGCTACGGACACATGCGCAATCTTCGCAACGAGGATGACGCGCGCAAGGCGTACGAGATCTTCAAGAAGACCGGATTCGACACCAAATACCTCTTCTGCGCGCTTCCCGGCTGCGGCATCACCACGTCCTATCCGCCGCAGGAGGACGACGCCAACTACGAGAAGCATGCCGAAGGCGTCGACGCCATCAAACGATCGATGGACGCCATCCGCAAGGTCTTCGGTCCTGACACCAAGGCCTATTCATACGGCGTCGACGAGGGCGGGCCGAAGACCGTCCGCGCCGAGCGCGCGACCTGGGAGGCCGTCCACGCCATGGGCGGCAACACACATGTCGCCACGTGCTGGCATCCGTACCTTCTCTTCAACCTCGACTTCCCCAACGTGCCGCGCACGCCCCGTGCGGCGAAAAGGGCCGACGCCGACGCCTTCCACGCCGCCAATCCCGACGGTCTCATCGGATGGTACGCCGACCCGCACTCCGGTCCCGAGAACCCGGATTTCACGCGCCGCATCTACGGCATCCAGACCTGGCGAAACAACTACGACGGCTCCTGCCAGTACATTCTCTACCGCAACAACTGGAATGATTTCTGGGTGCCCGCCGAATCGAACCTTCGCGGCCTGATGCTCGTCTATCCGCAGGACGGCGACATCCTCGACACCATCGAGTGGGAGGGGCTGCGCGAGGGTCTTGACGACGTCCGCTACGCCACGCTGCTCCGGCAACTCGGCGAAAAGGCGCGTCACTCCTCCGACATCAAGACGCAGTACGCGGGCCGCGCCGCCCTCACCTGGATTTCGCAGGTTGACTGCGAACACTCGGCCATGGACTACCTGCGCCTCGAGGCCACCCGACGCATTCTCGACCTTCAGACACTGCTTGCAAAGGAGGGCAAATAAGATGTCACTCGTCACTCGTCACTTGTCACTCGTCACTCTCTTCGCCCTCGCTTCGGCCACCGCCGCGGCCGACATCGCTGCGCTCACGTCAATCACCAACCTCGCGACATGCGCCCAGGCCGAGCGCAACGCCTACCGGGCGGCCCTCGCCGAGACCGGTCGCGCAGGAGACCTCAAGACCTTCGGCGCGCTCGTCGACCATCTTGCCAAGAATGGCGGCGGCGCCGTGCAGCCCCCCGTCTTCGACCTCTGGCAGGCCGCCGCCTCTGCGCTTGTCGAGCGCGGACTCGACGCCTCCAAGAAGCCGGCGGCAGAGCAGGCCGAAATCATCGCCGGCTTCCGCGAGGGCGGTTCGACCTTCGGCTTCTGGACCGGCTCCGAAGAAGTCGCCAAGAAGTCGGTGAGCGTCGCCACATTCGATGCCGCCGCGGAGCTGCTGACCCGCAAGATGCCCCAGAAAGGCCTTACCGCCGCGCTGCGTCACCGTCGCGACCAGTCGCTTTCGGGTCTTGAGCGTCGCGTCCTGTCGTCAAGCGTCGCCGGCCGCTCCGCGTCGGAGCGCTACCGCAACCTGGCTGCCGCCATCGTCCCGGTGACCGAAGACGACACCAACGTGGTCGTCAAGGCCATGGACGACTCATTCTGGCAGCTGGTCCAGTACAGTCGCGACGGACGCGGAATCGCCGACTTGTCGCTCTTCTACCAGGAGAAGATGGGCGACTTCCTCAAGGCGTCTGGACAGACGGGCGCCATGCTGGCCCGCGAGGCGGCCTGCTACAGCCGGATGGGCGACAAGGATGCCTACAAAAAGCTGATTCCCGCCGTTGAGACTTCGCTCAGGGATCCCGGCACGGCCGTAAAGACGGCTACCGCCTACGAGTTCTGCATGGCCACCTTGCGCAACGATGCGCCCTGGGGTGAAATCCGGCGCGTGCTGGCCCCTGTGTTCGCGCGTGCCAAAAGCTATGACGCCTTCGATCAGATGAAGCTGGCCACGATGCGCTTCAGGATCGCCCGCGGCCTAAACGACGTCGAGGGCGTCGGCGCGGCCTTCGGCGAGATGCAGGCAATTTACGATGGCGCCGTCAAGGCGCGCGACGACGAAAACGCCCGCGAACGGCAGTGGGGCATTGACGCGGCGGCCGCGCGCAAGGAGGGCAAGGACATCGGACCCTTCGTCCGCAAGGTGCCGCGCTGGCTCCCCGACAACATGCCGAACCGCGAGCGCATGGGCGCCGCATCATGGCTGATGAACGCAGGGGCGCCAAAACTGGCGATACCCATCCTCGAACGCGCCGACGGCCTCGACCGCGGTGCGGGCATAGAGCTCGCGCGGGCCTTGGCCAAGGCTGGAAGACGCGCCGATGCCGCCAAGGCATGCCTCGTCGTCGAGGCGACCAACTCCACTGCGGACGCGTCGACGAAACTCTCGGCCGCCTTCTTCCGCGAATACGCCCTCTCGTCTTCCCCTACCGACCTTGTACGGCGCCTTGAGTTGCTCCGTCCGGCTTGCGACGCCGTCGCCGGCGACGGAGCGACCCAGGCCCAGAAGGACAAAATCTTCTTCTCGCGGCTCCGCGAACTCTGCCGACGCATGTTCACGGTCTCAAGCGACAAGCAGGGCACGGCGATGCTCAAGGCCGCCGTAGACCTCTCCTACGGCATGCTCTGGCCCGAGGAGAAGGTCGCCTACAAAGTCCGCTACCAGGAACAGGCCCCGACCAGCGCCGAGGCCGCTCTGCGCGCCGGAATCTTCGACGCCCTCCCGCGCGAGAACAGGTTCGCGCGCTACAACGCTTACAACATCTTCTCGAGGGACGCCGAAATGAAACGGCTGAAAGGCGAACCGGAGCCACACCTCGCGGCCGACGTTCCCGGACACGAGGCGGCCATCGTCGTCGCCTACGATCACGCCGGCCTCCACTTCTACGCGAAGTTCAACGACCCCGACGCCTGGAAGGCGCGCGACGGCCTTGCCCGGGGGGCCAGCGTAGAGTACAGCGTCATGCCCGGAGAAGGCAAGTCGTGGCATTGGAACATGTTCAACACCGCGGACCGCCCGACCGATGCCGGCGTCATGTGGGACAGCCCGCGCAAAGGCTACAGACACGCCATGGAGTACGCCGCGGAGGACTGCTTCATCGGTGAGCGCTGCCATGTCGCGCACATCTTCTTCCCGTGGATTGTCTTCGCCTACGACCTCCCCTCAAACGGCGACGAATGGTTCTTCTCGTTCATTGCGGGATGGGCGGGCCAGTTCGGCGCGCTCGGCGGAGGCGGCGTCCACGAGTTCGGCCGCGCGATGCGCCTCGACTTCGAAGTCACCCCATGGCAGCGGGAAGTCCTGCGGCTTGGCCTGCTCCGACAGGCCGTCGGCGAATACGGCAAGGTGCGCGGCAAGTTCGAGAACGCCGAGTTCTGGGTCGATCCACACCTGGGCGACCCGACGTTCTACGCGAAGGTCGTCGAGCCGTGGCTCGCGGAACTCGACGGCGTGGCGGACAAGGTTAAGAACGGCGGCAATCTCGACGCCGCGACGGTGAACGGCCTCCTCGCAAAGTACCTGTTCGATCTCGCCGACTTCCGCCTGGCCATCGACGCGAAGCGCGCCACCTACATCAAGGACGCGCTTTTGGAATAGCTACTTCGGTTTTTCCGCAGAACGGAAAAAAGAGAGTTGCGGCTGCTTGTCAAGAAGTATGTCCCAATCGGCGCTTGTCAGCTTCGTCCAGTCGCAAAGCCCGGCGATTTGAGGTTGTTCGCTAAGCAATTCGGCCCAATCACTGCCGGAAAAACCGGAGAAATCGCAATTGGAAGCGAATTGAGGTTGATTTACAAGGAGACAACGCCAGTCTTGGGAATCAAGTTTTGACCAGTCGCAATACTTGGCGAACTGCGGGTGTTGTATAAGGAGACACCGCCAGTCCTCGCCATCCAGCTTGGACCAATCGCTATCGTCGGCAAACCCAGGGTGATGACCAAGGAGTTGGCGCCAGTCCTCGCCATCCAGCGTGGACAAATCACAATATTCGGCGAACTGGGGGTAGTCCACAAGGGTTCGGGCCAAGAGGTGGCCTCTGATTTTGGACCAGTCACGATATCGGGCCAACTGGGGCTGTTCGCAGATGAGGTCATTCCAGTGACAATCCTGATGCAACTCGTTCAACTTGTCCCAGTCGCAGTATTGTGCAAATTGCGGACGCTCGGCAAGAAGTTCGCACCAATCGAAACCATCCAGCTTCGTCCAGTCGCAATACTTGACGAATTGCAGGGCGTTCTTAGGCCATTTGCAAAGTATCAGCGCCCATTGCTCGCCATCCAGTATGTCCCAGGGAAAACTCTCCTGACAGGAGAAGACAACGACAGGATGGCGCCAGAAATTATCCCACCACTGGTCACTCCCCCACAGCAATCGCTCCATATCGTCCGGAGGGGCAATGGAATGCGCATTCTTTCCTGAGCCCGCCGAATCTGGACGGCAGAGCATGACATTCCCAGACGCAGTGGCCTCAATAAAAGGGAGCGAGCTGTTCGTATCGCTACGCTGGGTGATTCTGCATGTTTCCGTGGCAAGGTTTCTTACCATGACCAGCGAGACAAGGTGCCCGTCAACCATGAGATTTATAGGCCGTTTGTCAAAATCCGAAACGCGGTCCCCGGCATCGTGGCAGGGAAGTTCATCCACGGCCAGAATTTTTTCCTCCGGCAGGAAACGAGTGCCTGGGCCATGCCGAAGATACAGCCAGATATCCGCCGGGACCTTCAAGGTGGTCTTTCCAAAAGACATGGCCATGCAGGGCATGCCATTGTCAGCCGCTCCAAAAGAGTCCCAGTAGGCGAAATGCCGCACCCAGAGGCGGTAAATGCGGCGAAGGCGATTGCGCACGATGCAGGCTTCGTTCAGCGCATTGAAACTGGAATACTTGAGAATCCAATCATTCTTCTTGAAGGAGAATTCCGTGTCGGTTCCTATTATGATCTTTTCAAGCGCGGCAACTGATTCTCCTGAAAGGCCGCTGAGGAATCCTTCGGGAAAAAGCGGGTCGCCCCTCTCTGCGGTGGCAAAGAATCTGCCAAGTTCGCGGCCTCGCTTCCTCATTGCAACCCAAAGGGCGTCATGGAGTTCCTCGGCGCCGGTCGTATAGAGCGCCGCAGCCGCTTCGACAAAACCTGCCCAGTCTTTCGCGCGGCGATTGCCGCGCGCCTCATCTACGGCGAGAAGCAGAGCCGCCAGAGGAAATGCGCCGGGATCGGCTCCGGGGGGCAACAGCATGGCTGGCAGACCTTGGTCAAGTTTCTGGACTTTGACGGGCGTTTTGTCCGCTGTGGCCTTTCGTCCGCCGCCATGGGCGGCTTTGCCTTCGCGTGAAATGGCATGGCCTGAAAACAGATCCCACCAGGCTTCCCGCTTCTCATCTGCCCCGCTTAATTCATCGGCGGCCTCAAAGGCTGCTTCTCTGGCCTCCTCCTCGGCACATTCGTCAAGAATGGCTTTCTCCTCGTCGATTATTGGGGTGCCATTATCTATGGCCCACAGGATGGCTTTGTAGTGAACGGGGTCAATCCGACCTTCGTCAAGCATCCATTGGGCAAGTTGCCGGATGATTTTCATGGTGATTTATTTATTCAGGAGTTCCTCTGCCGGAATGGATGTCACGATGCCGTAGCCGGGAGCGAAGTGAGATGTGTCTCCGCCCCTGCACAGCAGGCACCAGAGAACTTCGTATGGAATGGCCTCCCGCGGCGGGGCGTCGATGTATCCGTCAGTAATGACAAGGACTGATTCTATGGTGGCATCTTCCGCCATGAGCAACATGCCAGGCGGCTCCATCCCCCCGCCCAGGCCCTTGACCTGCACTGTGTCAAGATCGTCTATGTCGACGATTTCGTCGGCAACGACCTCCGTGTCGCACTGCACGATGTGCGCGAAGTCGACGCCGGCGTTCTTGCCGAAACTTTTGACAAGCCCGAAAACGCCGGGAAGAAGAGACCCCATGGACCCGCTCGTGTCCGCGACGATGTGCAGGATGTGTCCGTCTCTCATGCGGCCAGGAAGGACGACGTCGGCCCGGTCGCCTGCGCGGCGGGACGCCTTCGCCCAGGAGCGTGATGAATGCGTGACGCCATCCAGCCATTTCTGGAGGACGCGCTCCCAGGGGGTGTTCCAATAGCCGTCAAGCGACTGCACAAGGTAGTTGCCGCATCCAGGCCCACCCCCGCGTGTGGCGAGTTGGTTGCCAAGTATGTTTCTGGCAGTTGCCAGTTCGGCGGTTCTGGCAATGCGTTCGGCGCGCACGGCGCGCTCAATGGCGGATTCGCCTGGGAACAGGGTCGCCTCCATCGAGTCTGCCACAAGCTCCGGGATTGCCTCCGCCGTTGCGTTTTGAACAGGAAACAGTCCCAAGGCGTCCAAAGCCGCGCCCAAGCCGTTTTCAGGGGTCACGTTACCGGAGGCCGTGTCCAGAATAAGTTCTAGCATACCCTTTTTCGGGAGCTTTTCCTTCATCTGTTCCAGCTCCAGCACGAGCGATTCGAGCGTGTACGAATCTATCGGGGGCTGGGGCCTGCCGAAGTGCTTCTCGTACCGACTTTGGAAATCCTGCCAAAAGAGTCCATCTCTGGGTATCCCCGCGACGGAACACACGATGTCGTAGTCCACAGACTCGGGATCGGCCTTGAACGGGTTTCCCCATTCTTCGCAGGCGTCCTCGCAGAACTTCTTTGCCAGCATGTCGTTGATAATCAAGTCATGCGCGATGTTTATCAGCCAGTGGCGTTCGGGGGAAGTGTTTTCGTCAAAGCGGCTGAAGACGCCGTAAAGAACATGGTAAAGCTCATGGGCGACGACAAAAGCCAAATGTTTGACGGGCAGCTTCTCCACGAACGCCGGGGAGACAATCATACGACCGCTTGGCGAAACGGCAGCTGTTTCAACTCGCTCGTCAAGCCGCACGTCCATGGCCGCCAAAACTGAGACTGCGTTCGGGAGGAGTGTCTCGACGAACGAGATCGCGGTTTCAAGTTTGCGTTGTTGTATCTCGTTCAACACAGCGTCCTCAGAAGTTCTTCGAACGTCTCGGCCAGCGCAGTGTCCGCTCCAAGGGCGGACCACTCCCGAACCTTGTCCAGAAGCAGCACTATCCTGTCCTCCTTCTTCAAGGAGGACAGGAAACCGTTGATTTCGGCGGGTGTCGGCTTTTCCGCTGCTGCGCCGCCTTCGGTGAAAACGTATGAGACATTGTTCCGAATCACCTTCAGTATGAGATACCGTGCCGCAAGGGATTCGGACCCGTTGTCACCGGGAATCAAGTGGGGATGGCGAATGTATTCGTACCATGGCTTCAGTGACTCGAGACGGTATTCGCACATCACGCAGAAGGCGGCCGCATCCTCGGGCGAGACAGTACCGAAGGCAAGCGCCTTGCGGGCCGAGTCTGTAAGTATGCCCGCCTTATCCAGGCCGTCAAGAGATTTTGAGAGACACTCCCACGCGCGGGGCGTGGAAAAAGGAATGGGTGCGACGGGCACGGGACGCTGCAGTGAGATCGGCGCGTAGATTATGTACGAAAGAACGTCGTGGCGGAGTCCGGCCTTGCGAGCCCAAATCAGCCATTCGGAAACACTCACCTTGACGTTGAGGATTGTGACGCGGTTGACAAGCGCGGCCGAAAGGCTGCGCACGAGCGAGCGGTCCTCGACGCGGTTGCCGGCCGCAACGACCCATGTCCCCGCCGGGAGCGGGTATTCGCCTACGCGGCGCTCTAGGAGAAGCGAGTAGAAGGCCTTCTGGATGTCCGGGGTACAAGCGGGAAGTTCGTCCAGAAAAAGACAGAAAGGCTTGGACGCAGGGTCTTCGGGAAGCAGGACGCGAGGCGGGCAGAAGACGGAACGCTCGCCTACGATGCGCGGGATGCCGCTGACGTCCTCGGGCGCGATTTGCGTACCAAGGAGCGACTTGCACTCCAACCCGGCAGCCTCCGCCGCCTGACGGACAACCGCCGACTTGCCGACCCCAGGCGGCGACAGAAGCAGCACGCTCTGCGTCGCGGCCAGCGCCGTTATTATGCCCTTGGCCTCGGCAAGCGTGACCTGCGGGACCATGTTGATCTTTTCTTCCATGTCTGAATCCTCTTGCTGCAACTAGTTCCAGCCTACGGAGAGTTCTCCCGTGTAGCCGGACAGTTCGAAGAAAGTGCCGGTGCCGTCCGTGACGAGTTCGGGCCGAATTGGTTCGCGCGAGTCGCCGTATTCGGTGCTGGCCGTGCGGTAGTAGATTGTGTCGTGCCCCGGCTGGACGTAGAACCGGACGTCTGCGTTCTCGAGGCCGTCGACGAGCCAGCGGCGGTGGAGGTCCTTGGCGATGACGGGCTGCGAGCGGCAGCCGACGACGCCTTCGCGTTGGCGCACGAAGACGCGCACTTCGTCATGGAACCATGTGCGCACCGGAATGCGCGACGCACCATCGATCAGCCTGATGCGCCGCGCAAGCGGAATCGGCGCGCCCCATGGTGCGCGAACACGCAGCGCCGCGTCATCGTCGAACGAGTGGCCCGTGAAAACAAAGCCGCCGCGATTGCGCGAAACGAGGAATTGCACCGCCTCCGGCGCTAGTCCCGTCTCCTGGCGGACGAACCAGCCAAGCGCTCCAAGAGCCACGTTGTAGAGACGTTCCGGGGCGAACCACTTCGCTTCATCGCGGGAAGCGACGTTGCGCTGGCGGAGCCGCTCGCGCGCCGCGCCCGTCCCGCCGCGCGTCCATGCGGCGAGGCCCTTTACGGCGGCGAGGACGCGGCGCTGGCCGTCGGGAGCGACGGCTTCGGCGAGGACAACGGCGGGGCCGTTGTCCTCGCCGTTAAGTGCCACTTCGTGGCTAAGTGCGGCTTCGCCGCTTAAGTGGCCGCTACGCGGCCCAAGTGTCGTTTCGCACAAGCCCCCCTGCCCTATCACCGCGTCATGAAGGAGGCGGGACGTTGGCGCGCCGGCTGTGTCGCCAACGACATCGAATTCGCCTTCCAGCGGTTCGGCATCCGCGGCCAGGCCGAACGCGGCGAGCCAAGTCGGCGAGGCGTAGCGCAACGTGCCGTAGCAGAGGATGCGGCCTCTGTCCGCCAAGTGCGCGAGAAGGAGCCGCTCCGTCTCGCTTCCTGGCAAAGGCGCAGGTGTGACGAGAACCGCTTCGCGGAGTGACGAGTGACGAGTGACGAGTGACGAGTGACGAGTCTCTCTTCCCTCTTCCCTGTTCCCTCTTCCCTCTTCCTTGTCCTCCGCGATCGCGGAGGACAGGAAAGAAGTGGTTATGGCTCCTGACAACGGGAAGGCGTGGTTGAGGGCGCCGAGGATTGAGAGGTCGCCGCCGAAGGGAATGTCGGGCTGCGGCTTGTCGCCGAAGGTCAGGGCGTCGTATTCTTCGAATGGGTAGACCCAGATGAGCGGAGGCGCGGCATCGGGGCGGAATGCCGCCGCGCGCTTGAAGTGCGGGATGACCTCGTCCGCGACTTCGGACGGCGTCTCGCCCCAGGAACCGTCGACACCCATGAAATGGAAGTCGGAGAAAGCGCAGACCTTGCCCTCCGGCGAGAACTTGCACAGCGAGGCGTTGAGGTAGAGATCGTAGGGCGCGCGGTCCCAGCGGTCGAACCACGGGTTGTTGCAGAACCACTGGTCGGTGACGTAGAAGCGCAACACCATTCGCTCGTCGGGAAAGGGTGCGTTTTGCGTGAGGGTGCCGGCGAGGGCGAGGCCCTCGTTGCGGTTGAGCGCCGGCCAGGGGGTGTTGGGCGGAGGGACGATGTTGAAGCGGTTGTTCTCGTAGAGCGCGCGGTAGGCGGATGCGTGGTTCGCGAGATTCATTCCGACGGGGAAGTCGGTGCCCCGGCAGAGGACGGGGAGGTCGGGGCATTCGCGGCGGAAGACTTCCCAAAAGGCGATGATCTCGTCGCGGACAGCGCGGTTTCCGTCCGGGTGGAAGGCCTCGCCGTCGAAGAACTGCCCCGTGCCGCCTGAGGCGTACGGGCTGCGACCGAAGCCAAAGGAATTGGAGAACCAGAGGCCGTCGGCGCCGATGTCCGCGAAATAGAACCGCGCCTGACGCCCGAGGAATTCGCCGAACGGGGTGCCTTCCGGTATGCCCTCGGGGTAGCCGGCGTAGCGGGCGGAATCGGCGTGGAAGCGGGAGATGGCGTCGATGCAGCGAATGGCGGAACCTGCGGCGTTCCGCAGGAGGATTTCGGGATGGCGCTCGTAGCGGAATGGGGCCTCGGTGAACTCGCTCCCGGGGTCGAACGGCAAAATGAAAGACAAGGGCTTGCCGAGGACTTCGGAAGCGGCGCGGCGCGCGGCTGCGATGACGCGCTTCAAATCGCCGTATGTGAGTTCCACCGGGTGGTCGGTGTAGAGGACCGGCTGTCGCGGCGGGTCGCCGTAGGGATGGGCGAAGCCCTGCCAGCGCGCCCATGCAATGGGCTTCTCCAAAGCGCCGTCGTACTGCAGGATGTCGGTGCCGTCGCCGAGCCAGCAACAAAGCGAGATGGTGTCGCAGTGCTTGAGAAGCTGCCGGTAGGTACGGAAAAGCTCTGTGAAGAACGAGTCAAGGAATTCGTCGTCCTTGCGGAAGAGGACTTTCGGTCCGAACTCCAGGGTGCCGCGCCGGAAAAGCGAAACGGGGGCGAGGGAAATGGTAGGGTATGATGTAGTCATGAAACTGGTGCGCCTGGCGGGGATCGAACCCACAACCTTCAGCTCCGGAGGCTGACGCTCTGTCCAATTGAGCTACAGGCGCAAAGGAAAATTCACGATATATAAGTTTATCCTCTCGGCTTCCATATTTCAAGCAAAAAGACCGGCACTAACCACTAGCCACTAGCCACTAACCACTAGCCACTAACATCCCCCCTCCGAGAGGGGGGGTGGCGTGTAGCGCCGGGGGGAGTACTCCGTGCATCCTCCTCCCACTTCTCCCCTACTCCACTCTCTAAGAATCGAAAGCAACCCTCCGGGGTTTGGGGGCGGTTTTATCAACTCCGACGGCTGTCAAAAGGGGCTCCGCTACCGCTTCGCCCATGCTTCGCACAGCACAGCCATAGCCATTGATGACTTATTGTTGAAACAAATATTATTGGGGGTCTGGGGGATCCCCCCAGCAATAAAACACCCTTGAGAGGCCATTGGGAAATCGGTTGGAGCGCGCGATGCGCAAGCCGGAGCGGTAGCGGAGGCCCTTTGGCAACCTCGGAGTTCCTCCCCCCGCACAGCTCTGCCTCTCTGCGCCTCTGCTTCTCTGCGTGAAAACCAGCCCCGCGCCTTGCCTGCCGGCGGCAACTGGGAGGGAGGAGGAGAGGAGGGCTGGAGGGACCGGAGGGACTAGCGCGACTGGAGGCCAGAATCATCGCCGGTCCCGCCTGTCCCGCTGGTCACAACATTGAAAGTCCGATGCAGCACGGAGTACTCCCCCAGCCGGTTTCATCGGCAGCCCCCTCACGGAGGGGGCAGACTTAGGCATACTGCAACTAAAAGCTAAAAGCCAAAAGAATTTCTTGCCCACGCGCGCGATCCTGTGCTATGATAACGGACGATGAAAAGGTCCTGAACGTCCTGACAGTCTGGAAAGTCCTGAAAGTCTCGAAGGTCTGGAAAGTCCCGAAGGTCTAAGGAAGGAGAAAGCGATGCAACTGGTCACTCGTCACTCGCCACTCGTCACTGCGCGGCCCTGCCGCTCGGGAGCCATTAAGTGCGGATATATCTATTATCTATTATCTTTTATCTGTTATCTATTATCTGCCGCGTTCTACGCGGCTACGGCGACGACCGCCCGGGCCGATATTCTCTTCAAGTACGTCGGCGGGACAAATGCGGTCGATACGCTCGACCTGGGCGTGCGCCCTGCCGGCGCGTGGACGGAGCCCTTCAAATTCACCATGTACTCCGATGGGCCGGAATACAAGGTAGTCCATATTAATATTTTATCGAACAACGGCTCGTTCTCCCTCGAGGAGGTAGTATTTCCTTTCATCGTGGGTACGAGCGGCGTTGACATGGGCATCTCCGCCATCGCCACCACAAGCGGCACCCGGGAGAGTGTGCTCTATCTCTCCGTTGAGGACAGGGACCCAACCTACCAGCCCCTCAAGGTCGAGATGTACGACCCCGGGGACGCGGATGTCGTCGAAACGGCGCGCGACCTTGGCGTCATCGCCGTCGGCTACGGCTGTCAGTGCCTTTCTTCCTACCTGATCCACCACAACGACTACACGCTTCCCTTCCCGGAGATTCCCGAAGGGGTGGACGTGGTTTACAAGTTCACCACCGAAACCGACTTGGCCATCAGCGCCTACGTCTCGCAGGGCGCGAACGGCAAGGTGGCGCTGTACGAACCTGACTTCAAGGGCAAGGGCGGACCTTGCGCCGACAACAACTACACGCGCCCGTCCGACGGCGTCGTTTTCCGGGACACGAGCGCCGGCCCGGCCATCCGGAATCTGCCAATCAAGGCCGGCACGTACTACCTCGTCGCCTCCTCCACGGATTCCAACTTCGAGATGTTTGTCTTCGCCGACCCCGGCCCCGTCCGCTACCTCGACCCCATCGGCGGCACCAACGCCTTCTGCACGGCCTTCACCCCCTACGCCGGCGAGAACACGCTCACGTCCGGCTGGTGGGTCGTCTCCGGCGCCGTCACGAAGAACGAGCGCATCTTCGTCTCCGGAGACGTGAACCTCATCCTCGTGGATGGCGCGGAACTGGTTGCCACGAACGGTATCAACGTGGGCGTGGACGGCTCGATCACCAACA